>RHMF01001175.1_pt1 | contig 11891 bp, 11 predicted proteins | sample 5365151 | NCBI WGS metagenome assembly RHMF01 (sample SAMN10266501, study PRJNA497801) | feces metagenome | isolation source: feces | host: Bos taurus | place: China: Prairie of Fairy Mountain | collected 2017-08-14 | reverse complement strand
CAATTATTCAGGAATATTCTTCATAGTCAAGCTAATGCGTTTGCGCTTTTCATCAACATCCAAAACACAGACCTTTACAACATCACCAACCTGCACAAGCTCAGACGGATGCCGAACCTTATGTTTTGCTACCTGGGAGATATGCACCAGCCCATCCTGGTGAACACCGATGTCTACAAAAACACCAAAATCGATAACGTTACGAACTGTTCCCGACAGTACCATACCGGGCTTCAAATCCTTCATTTCCAGCACATCCGTACGAAGAATCGGGGCAGGCAGATCATCACGGGGATCTCTGCCCGGTTTCAGCAGTTCTTTCACAACATCCTCAAGGGTGGGCACACCCACGCCGCACGCATCGGCCGCTTTTTCCTTTCCGTACAACTCCAAACGTGCCGGTAATGTCTCCAAGTTTCCGTCAGAAACATCCTTCATACTAAGGCCACAAAGCTCCAGAAGGGCTTGTGCCGCCTTATAGGATTCAGGGTGGACACCGGTGTTATCCAAGATTTCTTTGCTTTCAGGGACACGCAGAAAGCCGGCACACTGTTCATATGCTTTCGGTCCCAGTTTAGGAACTTTCTTCAGTTGTGCTCTTGCAGTAAAAGGACCGTTTTCTTCCCGGTATACAACCACGTTTTTAGCCGTTGTTGCATTCAGACCAGAAACCTGCTGAAGCAGGCTGGCAGAGGCAGTGTTAACATCCACGCCAACAGCATTCACGCAATCCTCTACGACGCCTCCCAGCGCTTCATCCAGACGTTTTTGGGGCATATCATGTTGATATTGGCCTACACCAATCGCCTTAGGGTCGATCTTCACAAGCTCAGCAAGTGGATCTTGCAGGCGCCGAGCAATGGAAACAGCAGAGCGGAGATTAACATCGAAATCCGGAAATTCTTCTGCAGCAAGCTTGGATGCAGAATATACGGAAGCGCCGGCTTCATTTACGATCATATAGCTAACACCGGGGATTGCGCGCAGCATCTCAACAGTCATTGCTTCCGTCTCCCGGGATGCCGTGCCATTGCCAATGGCAATGTGGCGCACGTGATGCTTTTTAATCATGGAGGATAAAATCACAATCGCCTTATCTTTTAAGTTTTGAGAATGAGTCGGATAAACAACAGTTGTATCCAGAACTCGTCCGGTTCCATCCACCACAGCCACTTTACAGCCGTTTTTATAGCCGGGGTCCAATCCCATTGTAACAAATCCTTTCACCGGCCTTTGAAGCAACAGGGGTTTTAAGTTGAGTGCAAAATTAGCGATGGCCGATTCTGCGGCACGATCAGTAAGCGTATTACGCAATTCGCGTTCAACACTTGGAGCAATCAAACGATCATAAGCGTCAATAGCAGCATTGCGTACAAACGTGCTCACCACAGCGGTGGGCTTTAGTGTCATACGGCAAACAAGTGCTTGGCCCTCTGCGCCAGGCAGTGCTGCACTAACCTTAAGAAACCCTTCACGCTCTCCTCGATTGATCGCAAGCACCTGGTGATTTTGCAAGCGCTGAACAGGCGTGTTAAAATGGTAGTACAGTCCGTACACGCTGTCTTGTTCTGCATCTGTGGCAGCTACAGTAATGATTGCCTGCCGTTCCATTTTAGTGCGGAGGGCTTTTCGGATATCCGGATCATCTGAGATCATTTCTGCAATAATATCGGATGCACCGGCAAGCGCATCTTCCAAAGTTTCAACGCCCTTCTCCGGGTCAATATATGCCTCCGCCAATTTAGCAGGATTGGAACCATCTTGTGCAAAGATTGCAAGTGCCAAAGGCTGAAGCCCTTTTTCCTTTGCTATAGTTGCCCTTGTGCGCCGCTTTTGCTTATACGGTCGATACAGATCTTCCGCTTCTGCCAAAGTAGTAGCATTTGCTATTGCCATGGTAAGTTCTTCCGTCAATTTTCCCTGGCTATCAATGGCTCTTATAATTTCTTCTTTCCGTTCCTGCAGATTGCGCAAATACTGCAGCCGTGTTTCTAAGTTTCGAAGAACAGTATCATCCATACTGCCATGGAGCTCTTTTCTGTAACGGGCAATAAAAGGGATCGTATTTCCCTCATCTAAAAGCGTTACTACATTTTCCACATATTCTTTCTTTTGGCTCAATTCTTGTGCTAATTGTTCCAACAAATCCAACGTACATCTCCCCTTTCGATTTATATGTATTATAACACAGAATGGTTTCCACTTCAAAGGTTTTATTTGACAATCACTCTACAGAATTATATAATAAAAGTGATCTTAATGCAGGAGGGAAAATTATGGAAAAGAAAATCATCACCATCAGTCGTGAATTTGGCAGCGGCGGACGCACTATTGGCCGTCGGGTTGCCGATGCTCTTGGTATCCCCTTCTATGACAAAGAATTGGTCGACCAAATTGCATTGGAATCCGGCTTTGCACCCAAGTATGTTGAAGAACACGGCGAACATTCTCCCGGAAGAAGCTTCTTCTCTTACGCTTTTGCTCCTCAAGGCGTGCCAGGTGTAATGAACGGCCTATCATCTGCCGACTTTCTTTGGAATATTCAGTGTAATGTGATCCTGCAGTTGGCCGAAAAGGGTCCCTGCGTCATTGTTGGTAGAAACGCAGATTACATCCTGAAAGATCGCAAAGATGTTTTGCATGCCTACATTCATGCTGATATGCCTTTCCGCGCCGATCGCATTGTTCGTCTTTACGGTGAATCTGAAAAGAGTCCGGAAGCACGTCTGCAGGAAAAAGACAAGCGCCGTCGCGTAAACTATCAGCACTACACCGGCCGGACTTGGGGTGTTGCACAAAACTACGACATCTGCTTGAACAGCAGCATCCTGGGTGTGGATGCCTGCGTCGATATTTTGCTTAACATTATCAAGGATAGCAAAGAATAAAGAAAATGCCTGTTGCAAGATCATTGCAACAGGCATTTATTAATCTTCTATTTCCCCGATGTGAATGTTTACACCATTTACTTCAACATTTTCATCTGCACAGATAAGAATGTACTTAACGCCACCAATCACTTTGGTTTCCACCAAGTCACTGCGCTCGGGATTCACTTTGATCACAACATCGGGAGTCTTGATTTCAATCTTATTGCTTCCAATCAGATTCTTGGGATAAAGCTGGGCATCATGGCCAAAAACTTCGTCAAACTCCACGTTGAACTTCGCCATTGCCTTATCAGATACGGCGCATTCTTGTAATGCAAGACCAAGTTCCTCTTTGCCGATTAACAGCGGTTCACGGACTTTGCTTTCTTTGTGCATTTGAATGCTCTGGTGCAAATTGTCATGTACCCCTTGGACCACATCCATGCTGCAATCGTCGCCAAGGGAACTCGTAAGGATCGCTTTAAAAGATTTCTTCTGTTCCTCAGCGCATTTGGGCGCTTTGACGCCAAACAAGCTTCCGATCAATTCCTCATGAGCCACCTTTGGACTATGGGTATAGAAAAGCACATCATAAATGTTTGTCGCACGATTATCGAAAGCAGGAAATAGGAAACCGGCTTCCGGGGCGCTGACAATGTGTGCAAGTCCACCATCGTGAAAATCCTTGCTTTCAGCCACATATCGGAGGTTGGACTTTGTTTCCTTCACTGGGCAAACAGCGCACAAGAAATAGGTATATACCTCGCTGGATGCATCTTGCTGTGTGCTGTCATCCTTGCTCTTAAAGGGAACATCGTAACTCTCTTGACCCAAGAGGATCAAATAATTCTCTTGAAGGTTGGTAGTTTCGATAATTTTCCTATAGAGTGCAAAACGAGCGTCCTTATCTTCCAGGCGGCTGGCCCGTATATCCATTAACAGTTTATGCTCGGGGCTGTCAGCGACCTGACTGGTACGAAATGCAATATTAAGCAGATTCTTGCCGAGTCCACCGCTCAGTGTTCTTTTGAACAATGTAAAATATTTCTCAGCTTCATTCTCAGGCATCATACCAATGCTCTGCTTAAACTCAGCAATGATTTCCTTTTGAGCATTCACGTAGCAGCCAAAAACCGCTGTCATATTACTTCTTTCGCGTCGCATGCGGCGACGAATTTCACCAATTTCTCTTTCGTTCATATTGATTCCTTCTTCTCGGAAAAGCACGCATCAAATAGATGCGTGCTTTAAAATTATTTCAGGCACTTTCTGTTTTTGATAAAGTACTCAATACCGGAGTACAGCGTAGTGACAACAATAACAATATATACTGTGGTAACCACCCAGCCAATGTCGGGGAAAGCCATTGCAAAGCATAGTCCGATCATTGTGCTGGCGGTCTTCACTTTCCCGCTCCATCCTGCAGCGATCACCGTGCCTTTTCCGACCGCAATCAAACGCAGTCCAGTCACAGCAAATTCGCGCGTCAAAACAACCATTAGCGCCCAAGCAGGCATCAGTTTCCATTGACAGAACATGAGCATGGCAGCGAACACCAGAAGTTTATCTGCAAGCGGATCCAGGAACTTTCCGAGGTCCGTTATTTGATTTCGCTTGCGTGCGATAACACCGTCTATAAAGTCTGTAATGCTGGCAATGATGAATAGTACCAGCGCAACCATCATCCACTCACCGGGATGGCCGCCGCTTAAATACATTGCCACCATATAAACAGGAATAAAGGCTATCCGCGCCAATGTGATTTTCGTTGCTAATGTCATACTTCTTCCTCCAAAGGATATCCGGAAAGGTCTCCGTCCACAACGGCGTCCAAACATACTTGTATAAATGTGCCCTCAGTCAATGGTTCGTCCGTTGACAACCACACTCTGCCGTCAATTTCAGGAGAATCGGCATATGTACGTCCATAATACTGCTCCATCTCCTCATCGTATCCATCCACAAGCACTTCTACTGTTTGTCCCAACATAGAAGCGTTGTAATCGTCCATGATAGAAGATTGGATCGTCTCCACCATCTGAGCGCGCTGTTGAGCAACAGAACTATCGGGGAAGTCCATACTTGCAGCAGGCGTTCCGTCTTCCGGCGAAAACGGGAAAGCGCCAACGCGCTCCAAGCGCATTTCCTTCAGAAATGTACACAACTCTGCAAACTCCTCTTCTCCTTCTCCGGGAAGGCCGGTGATCACGCTTGTGCGAATAACGAGGCCTGGGATCCTCTCACGAAGTTTTGTAAGCACATTCCGAAGGAACGGCCCATCCCCTCTTCTGTTCATCAAACGCAGAATATTGCTATTGCAGTGCTGAATGGGCAAATCCAAATACTTTACAATTTTCTTCTCATTTGCAATGACATCGATCAGTTCATCATCGATTTCGTCCGGGTACAAATAATGCAAGCGGATCCAGTGCAGTCCCTCTATTTGACAGAGTTGACGCAAAAGTTCCGGCAAAAGGCGTTTATGGCCGAGCAGGTCTGTTCCATATCGGCTTGTGTCCTGCGCAACAACCAGCAATTCCTTCACGCCATTCATCGCCAGAATGCGGGCTTCATACAAAATATCGTCCATTTGACGACTACGGAACTTTCCTCGCAAATACGGAATAATGCAATAGGAACAACGGTTATCGCAACCTTCTGCAATTTTTAAGTATGCATAGTGCTCCGGCGTGGTGAGAATTCGACCGACTTCCTCTTCAGGTGCATCAATATCGCCAAAATCCTGTACTCTTTTTGCATTAAGAAGGGCTTCAATTGTGGGCACAATTTGCGTATAGCTACCCGTGCCTAAAACGCCATCCACTTCAGGCATTTCTTGCATAATTTCCTCTTGATAACGCTGTGACAAGCAACCGGTTACAAGTATCTTACCCACAAGACCCTCTGCCTTTAACGCGGCCATTTGCAAAATTGCATCTATGGCCTCCGTTTTCGCTGAATCAATGAATCCGCATGTATTGATTACAGCAACATCACAGCCAACCACATCAGGGCGAACCTCGAAACCTGCCTCCTGCACACGGAACATCATCCGCTCACAGTCAACTTGGTTTTTAGCGCAACCTAATGATATAAACCCAATATTTGCCATGTTATCCCTCCATGACATCAGTAATATCCAGCGCATTCAGTGCCTGACGGACTTGCGTATAAGTAAATCCTCTGCGCATAAGCGCCTCTGTCGCTTTTTGTATATCTTTTCTTTCTCTGGATGCACCAAGTTTATTCTTTAGAAATTCTAAAATATGCTCCGCTTGATCGGGATAGTCTTTCAGTGCTTCATCCCAATAGGTCTTGGGGATTCTCTTTTCATAAAGCGCCTGTTTTGCCCGTTCTCTGCCATAGCCTTTATTGATGCATCTGTTTACGATTTGCCGCGCAGTTTCTAAATCATCAATAAGGTGCAGATCCTGCATCCAAGAAACCGCTTCCTTGGCATGTATCGGATCTTCTCCTTTATAGATCAGTCTGCGTTCCAGTTCCGCTCTTGACACGCTTGAAGCTGCTATAGTGCGAACAGCACGCATTTTTGCAGACATGCGGCTAGCAGCGTTTTTCAAAGACGCAAACTCTTCGTCCGTCAAATCTTGGCCATTGTACAGCGTAAAATCTTCCAGAGTTTGCCGATAGAGCCGCATAGAACTTCCGTCAGAAAACCGTACAGTATACCTTCCGGCTCTATCTGCATTCGGAGAAAGAAACTCAATCCTCATCATCAAAATCGTCCGCGCTGATAGCTACAGGCCGTTCAGCAGGTCTTGCAGCAGGTTTTGCTGCGCCTGCCAATTTCCATAGATTCTCACGAACCTGTGCCTCCACCTTTTCAGCAATGTCGGTATTATTCTGCAGGAATGCCTTAACGCTGTCTTTACCTTGACCGATTCTCTCATCACCCATTGCAAACCAGCTACCGCTCTTCTGGATAATATCCATCTGCACCGCCATATCCACAAGTTCGCTCCACTTGCTGATGCCCTCACCGTACATAATATCAAAGTGGGCTTCACGGAAAGGAGGGGCTACTTTATTCTTTACGACCTTGACGCGGGTTTTATTACCAACCACATTGCCACCATCCTTAATGGCCTCAACGCGGCGCACATCAAGCCGAACAGAAGAATAGAACTTCAGCGCATTACCACCGGTGGTGGTTTCCGGATTGCCATACATAACACCAATCTTCATACGCAACTGGTTGATGAAAATAACAACACAGTTGGTCTTAGAGATCGTGCCTGCCAGTTTACGCAGCGCTTGAGACATCAAGCGGGCTTGCAAGCCAACAAAGGTATCGCCCATTTCTCCTTCAATTTCCTGCTTTGGCACCAGTGCAGCAACGGAGTCAACAACAATGGCATCCACCGCGCCGGAGCGAACCAGGGCGTCGGTAATTTCAAGAGCTTGTTCGCCGGTATCGGGCTGAGAAACCAGCATATTGTCCGTGTTTACACCTAATGCAGCTGCATATACGGGGTCAAGCGCATGCTCTGCATCCACGAAAGCAACTTCACCACCCAGTTTCTGAGCTTCAGCCAAAATGTGAAGGGCCAAAGTTGTCTTACCGGAGGATTCAGGTCCGTAAATCTCAATGATTCTGCCCTTAGGAACGCCGCCGACGCCCAGGGCTGCATCCAGTGCAAGAGAGCCGGTAGGAATGGCATCAACAACCAGTTCAGGCCGGTCGCCAAGGCGCATAACCGTGCCTTTGCCGAAGTCCTTTTCAATCTGTGCCAAAGCAGTCTGCAAGGCCTTCTTCTTATCCATAGCAGGAGTAGGGGTTTCATAAGATGTTTTCTTTGTAGCCATAGGAATCGTCCTTTCATTCATAGCGAGCAATGACCGCTCGTTCTATATTGTTATAATCTCTGGTGCGTTCCAGAATTGTAAACGCATTGTCTTCAAGTATTTTGCATACATCATCGCCTTGACCCTTGCCAAATTCAAAGCACAGGTAGCCACCGGGCAAGAGTGCATTTTTAAAGTTTTGGCTGATCGCTCTATAGAAATCCAAGCCGTCTTCGCCGCCAAAGAGCGCAAGGTGAGGTTCAAAATCCTTCACACTGTTATCCAGTTCCAACATTTCCTGACCGGTAATGTACGGAGGATTGGATACGATCATATCAAACTTTCCCAAAAAAGGCTTTGGCTGCTCCAGCGCACTGGCTTGCACACAAGAAACACGCGCAGAAAGCTTTAAACTCGTAATATTTGTCTTGGCAACAGCCAAGGCATCCTTTGAAATATCGGCCAGCGTAACACGTGCATCTTTAATTCGATTTGCAATTGCAAGTCCGATGCATCCGGAACCAGTGCAAAGATCCAAAATTCGGGGGCCGGTTTTTAAATTTAATCCGTAACGGATGGCAAGCTCAGTCACTGCGCAAGTGTCATCCCGAGGGATCAGAACGCGATTGTCAACAAAAAGTGGCAGTCCAAAAAAGTCCCATTTCCCGAGTACATACGCAAGGGGCTCACCGGCAAGAATTCGTTGCAACGCCTTCTCCATTTCCGCGCAACATTGTTCATTCGCATACATCTGGCGGTCGGCAATCACCTGCTCAGGCGTTTTCCCCGTAATGTGGCACAATAAATTCCTTGCAATCAGGCTTGCTGTGCTTGGCTCTTCTTGAGCAATAAGCGCTTTTCTCGCCTCTGAATAGAGTTCATTAATCGTCTTCACCAAAGGTCAGCCCTCTCTTCACTGGGAATAACTGCCTCCAACGAAGCGATGCCGACTTCAATCATCCCATCGTCCGGTTCCACCGTGGTAAGGAGTTGGAACCACATGCCGGGAGCTGTCAAGATTTTGGTGAAGAAGTTATCGTGTCTTCCGGCCCAGCGATTGATTTCATAGCTTATAGCTACCACAACGGGCAGCAGACAAAGCTTAAAAACAATCATGATCAATTTGTATACAAACGTGTCGGAAATGGCAGCCAAGCCGGGAAAACAAGCCAAAAGGGCTGATGAAGCAACAGAAAAAACAAGGATTGAAATAATCATTACCACCAGAAGAAAACTGGTGCCGCATCTTGGGTGCAAACGCGTCTGGATACGAACATTATCAACTGTAAGAGGCATTCCGGCTTCATAGCAACGAATCGTTTTGTGCTCTGCACCGTGATAGGCAAAAACACGGCGTATATCCTTCATTCTTGATATAAGAACGATGTATACTACGAAAATCAGCATTCGTACGCCACCTTCAATCAGATTGAGGAGCAGCATGTTCTGCACCAAATCAGTCAGAAGCGAGCTGACCAGCATCGGAAGAAGGAAAAATAGCGCTATCGTTATGCCCAAACTAAAGACCAACAAAAAACCGGAGACAATCTTGTCGGCACCCTTTTTGCCCATTTTTTTCTCAAGCCACAATTCAAACTTGGACGGTTGTTCCTCCTCTGTTTCGCCGGATAGATCCGCTGATTTCATAATTGCTTTCTCACCGGTTGACAAGGAATCAAAGAAATTAACCACGCCTCGAATCAGCGGCCAGCTGGCAATAGATTTTTTCGAACGAACCTTTCTGTCCTTCACATCGATGTTCAGCACGCCGTCTTTGCGGACTACAATCGCATCTTTCTCCGGGCCACGCATCAAAATGCCTTCAATCAGCGCTTGGCCGCCTATTGTGGTACGGAATTTCTCTTTCATTTTCGGCATTTCCTGATTTTGCATAACTACCTCTCTCACTGGGATATTGGCAGATCTACAAACACAACCGTGCCACCATTTTCTGCATTTTCAAGCGTTAGGGTGCCACTATGCATTTGTACGATCTCATCACAAACCGCTAGTCCAATGCCGGATCCCCTGGCCTTGGAACTACCTTTATAAAATTTCTTTTTCACAAGGGACAACTCATCCTCCGGAATACCGGGGCCATAATCACGGATACGCACGCGCACAAACCCATCATTACAGCCGATTTCTGCTTCAATGCGTTTTCCCTCTCCGCCATGCTTAGCTGCATTGTCTAAAATATTAAGAAAAACCTGACGCATTCGTTTGGGATCGCAAGATATTTCCGGAACATCTTGGTCGTTTTCTATATAAGCGAGTTCTATACCCTCTTGAGAAAGACGACTGCCGTACATAAATACAGTATCCTCAAACTCTGCTCGCAGATCAACCGTTTCCATATTCAAAGTCATACGGCCATCTTGAATTTTCGTAAAGTCAAGAAGATCCATAACCATACCGGTCAATCGATCCGACTCTCTCTGAATGATTCTCACACCTCTTTGCGTGTCCGCATCCAGGTTTTCTGACGCAAGGATTGTTTCACTCCAGCCATTGATTGCAGTTAACGGTGTGCGAAGCTCATGAGACAGAGAGGAAATAAACTCCGTTTGCACCTTTTCATTCTCATTCAGACGCAAAGACATTTCGTTAATGGTATCAACCAGTTCGCCGATCTCATCATTGTACTGCTTTGAAATTTGTATGCCGTAGCTGCCGCCAGAGATTTTCCTTGCCTTTTCAGTAATTTCGGATACCGGACGCAAAATGGAATGGATATAATAATTACCGCTAAAGAAGACAATAGCCAGTATAAAGATCAGTGCTATTAGACTAAGCAGTGCAATCACAGCAATTTGTTGGTCCATAATTCTGGTCGATGTAACAAAACGCAACACGCCAACTGTCTGTCCTCCATAAAATACGGGTGTGGACACGGCCATAATGCGCTCTCCTGTTGCCCCGTCCTCACCGGTGAATGTAGCAACCTCAGCGGATCTCAGCGCATCTTGAATGTCCGATGTTGACGGCGCCATTCCAGGCCAAATTCCGTAGGAAGAGGCAACCAATTCACCGCTTGCGCTAATAAACTGTAGTTCAAGAGCATCTTTTTCGTCAAAATCTCTGGCATATGTGATGCAAGCCTGATAGTTAGATTCATAACTCTGCCCATTGTTCTCACCAAAAAACTCACCTGCAATCTTCGCGCGGTAGCGAAGATCGGACTCCATGTTGGAGTAATAGCTTGTGCCCACATAAATGGTTACCAGCACTGCGCAAGCGAGGCCGAGGAGGCACACTATAAGCATGGTATTCAGCAGCCAACGACGTCGCAGACTCCTTTGCTTTTTCATCTGCCCCCTCCTTTCTTAAATCATACGCACCACTTGTAACCAAAGCCCCAAACAGTTGTCAAATACTTAGGACAAGTGGCATCATCTTCCAGTTTAATCCGGATACGCCGGATATTCACATCCACGATTTTTAATTCGCCTTCATAGTCAGCACCCCAAACATGGGTCAGAATCTCCTCTCTGGAAAGAGACCGGCCTGCATTTGTCATGAAATGCTTCACAATGGCATACTCAACTTGCGTTAAGCGAATAGGCTTCCCGTTCTTCTCTAGTGTGTGAGAACGGGTATTCAAAACAAAGGGACCGCTGACAAGGTTTTCGGGTTCAGTGTATGCTTCTCCTCCAATGCGACGGAACAAGGCATCCACTCTTGCTGTTAATTCCGCTGGCGAAAATGGCTTTGTAACATAATCATCTGCACCAGTCATTAAGCCTGTAATTTTATCCATTTCTTGAACACGGGCGGTAAGCATCATAATGCCCATATGCTTATCAACCGCCCGAATACGTCTGCAAACCTCAAATCCATCGATATCAGGCAGCATAATATCCAATATTGCAACGCCAACATCAGGATTTTCCGCAAGTCTTTCCAGGGCCTGCTGGCCGGACCCTGCTTCAACGGTTTCATACCCGGCCCGCTGTAAATTGATAACGATAAAAGAGCGAATGTTCTCCTCGTCTTCCAATATCAAAACTTTCTTCAATCTCCGTCACTTCCTTCTATTAAGAATCATTCTGGATTATGTGGAAACTGTCTTTGAGTTTCTGCTCATTGAGGCCGTATCTTTCGCCATTTGAGGTCAATTCACCGACAAACACAGCACTTGAAGTTGTGTGGAGCCGGATATTTCCATCCAGGGCAGCCTGCTCCTCCCTATTTTGCCCGGTTAGAACGTTGATG
>RHMF01001174.1_pt1 | contig 11891 bp, 5 predicted proteins | sample 5365151 | NCBI WGS metagenome assembly RHMF01 (sample SAMN10266501, study PRJNA497801) | feces metagenome | isolation source: feces | host: Bos taurus | place: China: Prairie of Fairy Mountain | collected 2017-08-14 | reverse complement strand
CTTGGTATTGAACTGATCGACCGTAACACGCTTGCGATCGTCATACGACGGCACGAGCAGATCGAAGTTTACGGCATAGCATATCGCAGCCTCCATAATTGCAATCAGAGCCTCGCGGGTAATCTTCTCCTTGCCAAAATCCATAGGACGAACCAGCGTCTGACGCTTACCTTCCACGAAGAAGCACTTCTCACGATTGATGAATATACGACCGATGAGATAGCCCTCGTCGGCGTTACGATTGAACTTGAATGAATCGGAGAGGAAGTTGTAGATGTTAATCACACCGCAATAGGTGTTGTCGCGATTCTCCTTCACGTACTCATTCTGCCAGATGATGTGGTTTGACTCGAACTCAAAGATGTCGGTGTGCATCTGGAAGATCAGAAGGTCGCTTGCAATCTGCAATTGGGCCTCGAACTTGCCTCTGTCGCGGTACTCTATTCTCACACGCTTGTCCAGCTTGCCGTCCAACTCGTCGTCAAGCTCCGATGCAATCTCAAACAACACATCCTTCAACTCGTTGAAAGAGGTGAAGGTGTTGTCAAAAATCTGCTGTTTGAGTGTCGATTTGTTGATGATTGTCGAGAGGATTTTCTCTCGCATAGAACTATTGTCCATATATGTTGTGTTTTACTATTTTACCTTCAATTTTATCTCCTCACCCACAACCAAAGTGTCGGTGGTTTTCTTGCGGTTCATCGTCGCCAGCTTTTTCAGACGAATGGCATAGTCCTGCGAAATAGATAGCAGTGTCTCACCCTCCTTCACTCTGTGGCGGTGTATGTTGCCGAGCCATCGGGCCTGCTTGCGTTCGATGTATATAAGCTCGCCCTTTATAGGCTCACACGTTGTTCGGGGGTCGATTTCGTTGTACTTACGCAGTGTTCGCTCCGTAAGACCGAATGTCGATGCTATGCGAGAGAAGGTATCTCCCTCGCGGGCCACAACATAGTGTGTGCGGTTGTTGGCATAGACGCTGTAACCGCCATAGGTACGTTCTGCTACGCGATAGTCGTCGGGGTTGATACCGCCCGAAGAGGTTGTCGGCACGCCCACGCTGCTATTCTCTGCGAAGCTCTCGTTAAGACCCTGCTCGGCCTTTATGTGTTCGGTGTATAACTCGGCCCCGCCCTCCTTGTCAAGCAGGTAGAGCTGATTGTCTTCGATGATTTTCGTCAGTCGCTGTGCATAGTCGGGAGCTGTGGCATAGCCGGCAGCCTTCAAGCCTCTCGCCCAGCTGCGATAGTCGGTTGATGAGTAGGCGAACAACGAGTCGTAACGAGGTGATTGGTCGAGGAAGTCGGCGTGGTCGCGATATGACTCCTCAACAGAGTCGTAGGCTCGGAAACATTCGCCTTTCTCGTCGTCATCGTGATATACCTTGCGACCATCCCAGCCCGTCTTACACTTAATGCCGAAGTGGTTGTTTGAACTCTTTGCGAGATTTGAGTTGCCGCTGTCCGACTCCAGAATACCCTGTGCCATAGTGATACTTGCGGGTATTCCGTAGCGTTCCATGTGGTCAATGGCTATGTGCTTGTAGCGTGCGATGTACTCCTCGCGTGTCTGTCGTGTCTGTGCTTGCAGACAAGTGATGCAAGCCATAGATATCAGACACAACAAAAATATAATCTTCCTATTCATAGTGGTCGGTAGTCGGTTACATTTATACAAGAGCAAAGATAGCGTATTTTCTGACAAAATACCAATCTCTGCTGATGGTTTGTGTGCAGCAACTCAATAATTTACTTTTTTACGCCTATCTCCGCATCGCGAATCTTCTGCAACTCATACATTCTGTTGCGGTGGCGTATTGCGGCGTCAAAGTCAAGCTCCTTGGCGGCACGTTCCATCTCTTCGCGGGCTCGTGTAATCATCTCGTCCAGAACCTTGCTGTCTATTGTCTGCGGTGCGTTGTACTCCTGCTTTACATCGGCAGCCACAGCGTAATGCTCCTCAACAATCGGATAGGCGGTCATATCCTCCGGCTTGCCCGGTCCGAGCAGAAGACTCTGTCCCGTGCCACTCTTCTGTGCCGTGCGAGGCATCTTGTTATGCTCTATGTTGTACGAAATCTGCTTCTCACGGCGACGGTTACTCTGCTCTATGGCTACACGCATCGAGTCGGTGCACTGGTCGGCATACATTATGACACGACCCTGTGTATGACGTGCTGCACGACCTGCTATCTGCGTTATCGAACGCACGTTACGCAGGAATCCCTCCTTATCGGCATCGAGTATCACGACCAGACCCACCTCCGGCAGGTCAAGACCCTCACGCAGAAGGTTTACACCCACCAGCACATCAAACATGCCGGCACGCAAATCCTCCAGAATCTGTACTCTCTCCAATGTATCCACATCGGAGTGAATATAGCGGTTGCGGATGCCCGTGCGGTCAAAATATTTTGACAACTCTTCGGCCATACGCTTGGTGATGGTTGTAACCAGCACCTTGTCGTCACGCTTCACGCAGCGGTCAATCTCCTCTATGAGATTGTCTATCTGATTCTCGGTTGGGCGTACCTCAATGGGCGGATCGACAAGACCCGTAGGGCGAATCAACTGCTCGATAACAACGCCCTCACTCTTTGCCAGCTCGTAGTCGGCAGGCGTTGCACTTACATATATCGTAGTGCCCATCATCGACTCAAACTCGTCAAAACGAAGTGGTCGGTTATCTTTGGCTGCGGGCAGGCGGAAGCCATACTCCACAAGATTCTCTTTTCTTGCACGGTCGCCACCAAACATGGCGTGTACCTGTGGCAGAGTGACGTGGCTCTCGTCGATTATCATCAGATAATCTTCCGGGAAGTAATCCAGCAGGCAGAAGGGACGCGTACCCTCGGCACGGCCGTCGAAATAGCGTGAGTAGTTCTCTATGCCGGGGCAATATCCCAGCTCCTTAATCATTTCAAGGTCGTACTCCACTCTCTGCTTTATGCGTTGAGCCTCCATCGTGCGACCCTCTTTTTCAAAGAAGGCGATGCGTTCTCCGAGGTCGAGATATATCTGCTGTACGGCGGTGTGAATACGTTCCTTTGTGGTGACAAACATATTTGCCGGATATATCGTTATCTCCTCCTTTTCTTCGATGCAACGCCCTGTGGCGGGGTCTATCAGCTGGATGGACTCCACCTCCTTGTCAAACATCGTGATACGATAGCAATTGTCACCAAAGGCGGTCATAATATCCACTGTATCGCCTTTGACGCGGAATGTTGCGGGCGTCAGTTCAATCTCGGTACGCGTATAGAGAGCCTCCACAAGTCGATAGAGGAAGTGTTTGTAGCTTATCTCGTCGCCGACAGCCAGCTTTATCGATGTGGCGTGAAAATCGGCAGGATTACCAATACCGTAAAGACACGAAACACTCGACACGACAATCACATCACGTCGGCCCGATAGCAGGGCAGAGGTGGCACTCAGACGCATCTTCTCGATCTCGTCATTGATGGAGAGATCCTTCTCGATGTATGTATCGGTGGTGGGGAGGTAAGCCTCGGGCTGATAGTAGTCGTAATACGATACGAAATACTCCACGGCGTTGTCCGGAAAGAAGTTCTTGAACTCACCATAGAGCTGTGCCGCGAGGGTCTTGTTATGGCTCAATACGATTGTGGGGCGGTTGAAATGCTCAATCACATTGGCCATTGTAAAGGTCTTTCCCGAGCCCGTTACACCCAGCAATGTGTTGTGCTGCACCCGGCTCTCAATAGCGTTGATGAGCTGGGCGATAGCTTCGGGCTGGTCGCCCGTAGGAGCATATTCCGACACAAGTTTGAAATCCATATCGCAAAGTTAGTGAATAAAGAGTAGATATGCAAAGAGGGTGCTGACTTTTGGTCGGCACCCTCTGTTTATTGCATTATGAAAATCTCTTACAAGCGAGCCTTGATAGCCTTTGACTCCTCCTCGTAGCCCGGCTTGTCGAGCAGAGCAAACATATTCTTCTTGTAAGCCTCCACACCCGGCTGGTTGAAAGGATTCACACCCAGCATATAACCGCTGATACCGCACGCCTTCTCAAAGAAGTAGATGAGAGCACCGATTGAGGTCTCGTTGATAGCGGGAATCTCAATACGCAACTGTGGAACACCACCATCAAGGTGTGCCAGCTGAACACCCAGCTCTGCCATCTTGTTAATCTCCGAGATACGCTTGCCGGCGAGGAAGTTCAAGCCGTCAAGGTTGTCACCATCGGCCTCTACCTTTACCGTGTGCTTTGCCTCGGCAACAGAGATAACGGTCTCGAACAATGTACGTTCACCCTCCTGAATGTACTGACCCATAGAGTGAAGGTCAGCTGTGAGAGTTACGCTTGCGGGGAAGATACCCAGACCGTCCTTACCCTCTGACTCGCCATAAAGCTGCTTCCACCACTCAGCAATGTACTGCAACTTCGGCTCATAAGATGCCAGAATCTCAACCTTCTTGCCTGCCTGATAGAGCTCGTTACGAACAATGGCGTACTGTGCTGCGAGGTTATCCTCAACGGCAACGCCCTCGGCGGTAGCAGCCTCCATTGCCTGTGCACCTGCAACCAAAGCCTTGATGTCGATGCCTGCAACAGCCAAAGGCAACAGACCTACGGGCGTGAGAACAGAGAAACGACCACCTACATTGTCAGGAATTACGAAAGTGGGGTAGCCCTCGTTTGTTGCGAGAGTCTTCAAAGCACCGCGAGCAGCATCGGTGATAGCCACGATACGCTCGGCAGCCTCGGCCTTGCCATAACGCTTCTCCAACTCGGCCTTGATAAGGCGGAAGGCGATAGCGGGCTCGGTAGTTGTACCAGACTTCGAGATTACGATAGCAGCAACAGAGTACTCCTTTGTAGCCTCCAACAACTCGTATGTGTAATCCTCCGAGATGTTCTGACCGGCAAATACCACTGTGGGGTTATCGTGTGTCTTCTTCAATGACTCGAAAGAGTTGCTCATAGCCTCGATGACAGCCTTTGCACCGAGGTAAGAGCCACCGATACCGATGCAGATAACAACATCTGCCTTTGCACGCAACTTTGCAGCCTGTGCCTCGATAGCGGCAATCTGCTCTGCGTCAATAGAAGAGGGCAGATTTACCCAACCCAAAAAATCGTTGCCGGCACCCTTGCCAGAGTGGAGCAAAGCGTTAGCCTCCTGTGCCTTTGCCTTCATCGCATCGTTGATTACAACACCCGACTTGGCAGTTTCCAATTTCATCAAACTCATTTGAATTAATTTTTTTAATTTATACAATCGTTCTATTAAAATCCTTTGCTGTTGTTTGTCCAACCTTCCTTTTTGTTGCCGATTTTGTGCGGCCTGATTTAGACGCCACAAAAATACAAAAAAAGTTGATATACAGAAACTATATAAGTAATTGGAGTGCGAAACACCATGGCTTTTGGATAAAAAAGTGAGAAAATAGGTACTCGTAACATAAAAAAGCAGGCTGCTTCGCGGTGGAAGAGCCTGCCTTCTATGAGTCTGAATATGACTATTTAAGAGTGAAATTCAGTGTGTAGAGAACATTCTCGGCAGAGGTTGCTATGTAGGCTGTGAACTCACCTGCCTCGGCAACCCACTCGTGCTTCTTGTCGTCAAAGAACTTCAACTCATCCTCTGTGATGGTGAACTCGGCAACGCCACTCTCGCCAGCCGCCAGCTGTAGCTTCTGGAAGCCCTTGAGCTCCTTAACGGGACGTGGCAATGATGACTCCTTGTCGCCAATGTAGAGCTGCACGACCTCGGCACCCTCACGCTTACCAGTGTTGCGAACCTCGCACTTGATGGTAATCTTACCACCGGCCTTCAATGATGTCTTCGACATTGTGGGCTCGCCAATCTCAAATGTGGTATAGCTCAAACCGTGTCCGAAGGGGAACAAAGCCTTCAACTGCTCCTTGTCTGCCCAGCGATAACCTACGAAGATACTCTCTGTGTAGTGTACGTCGCGTGCACCCGGCCACTCGCCAACAGAGTGAGCTGAATTATCCTCCAACTTAACAGGGAATGTGAATGGGAGGTGTCCTGATGGATTTACCTCGCCGAAGATAACCTGTGCAAGAGCATTACCTGACTCCGAGCCAAGGAACCAGCCCTGCATAATAGAAGGCACCTTCTCAACCCATGGCATTGCAACAGCATTACCTGAGATATTCACAACAGCAAGATTCTTGTTAGCCGCAGCCAACGCCTCGATAACCTCGTTCTGACCATAGGGCAGAGCATACTCCGAACGGTCAACGCCCTCGCAGTCCTGACCCTCTTTCTTGTTCAGACCACCAAAGAATATAACAACATCGGCCTTCTCAGCAGCAGCCACAGCGTCAGCGATAAGCTGCTCGGCTGTACGGCTCTCACTCAAATCCTGACCCGACTTAACGCCATTGTACTCGCCTGTCACGTCGCCCACATAACCACGCTGGTAGATAACATTTGCCTTGTCGCCTACATAGTTGATGATACCCTCCAATGGAGTGTACTCCTTCATCACTTTGAGTGAAGAAGAACCACCACCTACGGTCATCATCTTGATAGCGTTCTCGCCGACAACCAGAATATTCTTGCAGTTGTCAAGATTTACGGGCAATACATCGCCTTCGTTCTTCAACAATACGATACCCTCGCCGGCAATATCACGAGCCGCCTGCAAGTGAGCCTCGGTATTCATCGAGCCGAAAGGCTTGCGGGTATTCATAGCTGTACGGAAGATAAGACGCAATACGCGACGTACCTTGTCGTCAAGCTCCTTTGTCGTAAGCTCGCCATTCTCAATCATCTTCATATAAGGAACGGCCATGTGATACATATCGTAGGCATTGCTTGCACCCCAGTTCAAACCATTGGTCCAAGAACCGAACTCCATATCCAGACCGTGCAGAGCTGCCTGCTTGGTGTCGTGTACGCCTCCCCAGTCAGAGATGGTAACGCCGTCGAAGCCCCACTCGCCCTTGAGGATGTCGTTCAACAGATACTGGTTGTGGCAGCAGTGCTGCTCCTTATAGCGGTTATATGCCGGCATAATGGCCCAGGCACCACCCTCCTGTACAGCCGCCTTGAATGCGGGCAGGTAAATCTCATACAGAGCACGATCATCAACAACGACATTCACACCGTGACGTTCAATCTCCTGATTGTTCAGGGCAAAGTGCTTGACGCAGGCTGCAACGCCATTCTTCTGTACATTCTGAATGTAGGGAACAACCATCTTCGAAGCGAGCAACGGATCCTCGCCCATATACTCAAAGTTACGGCCGTTCATCGGCGTACGATAGATATTTACACCCGGTCCGAGCAATACATCCTTCTCGCGGTAACGAGCCTCCTCGCCGATAGCCATACCATATCTGGCTGACATCTCGGGATTCCACGTTGCTGCCAGACAGGTGAGTGCGGGGAATGCGGTACAAGAGTCGTTTGTCCATTTTGCCTGATCCCACTCGTCCCACATAACCTCGGGACGAATGCCGTGCGGGCCGTCGGTACACCATACCTCGGGTATGCCCAAGCGTTCAACACCTGCCGATGAGAACTTCGACTGTGCGTGAATAACATCAATCTTCTCTCGCAGGGTCATTCGCTGCAAAGCATCTTCTATTCTCTCCTCAATGGGCTCATTCTCGTTGAGATAGACGGGGAGGTCTGCCTGACGTGGCGTTGAAGAGCATCCGATGAAAAAGAGTGTCGATGCAAGTAAAAATCTTCCAAGTTTCATAGTTCAATGTTTAATCTTTTTCTATGCAATGCGGGGCGTGTTACAAAGCACGCCCCACAAAGATAGACATTAATTGTCTTTTAGGGAAATTTTCCAGCTGTTACTACATCTTTGTGAATTTAACCACAACATTACCCTTGCCAGCCGAAGCGTCGATGATAAGCTGGTAGATGCTGCCATCCTCCAACTGAACGCCGTCAGCCAACTCAAGGTTGCCTGAATCTTTAAGAAGAGCAGAGTCCAGAGTTGTGTTCTTTTCATCGCCACTCAACTTCATCTCGCCGCCCCAACCGTTCTGGTGGAAATACTTCATTGAGATATAGTCTGCACGGAAGTAGTCGCCATAAGAAGACTCCTCCTCGGGACCAGCATAACCTGTCATTACATATACACCCTTCTGAATCTCGGGCATACAATATGCCTTACCGGGTTCAAAGCCGAACTGGAAGTCCTGTGAAGGAGCACCTACGCCCCAGCCCATCAACCAGATAGCACCTGTACAATCGTCAGCCAATGTAGCGTCAGAACCATCAGCATTTACACGCTTGAAGTGAACAGTGCTCTTGTCGATATTGACCATAACCTTGTAAGTGCCGTCAACGGGCAGGAACTGCAAACCGGCAGCTGTAGCCTTAACATAGTTGGTATCAACCCACCAAGAAGCGAGGTTGCCGAAGCCTGCGGGGATAAGCATATCGCCCTGCTTGAACTCATAGATGCCTTCGTAGTTAGAAGCATCAACCATATTCAAAAGCTTGCCGTTGATTGCCATACCCTCCTCGATATACTCCTCAAATGAGAGGATTACATTGTTCTTACCGGCAGTAGCATCGATGCGGAGGATGTAAGCCTTCTCTGTGCCATTCTCCAACTGAACGCCGTCAGCCAACTCGAGGTTGCCAGCATCCTTAAGGAGAAGAGAGTTCAGGGTTGTGTTCTTTTCATCACCACTCAACTTCATCTCACCGCCCCAGTTGTTCTGGTGGAAGTACTTCATTGAGATATAGTCGTAACGGAAGTACTGGCCGATTGAAGAGCCCTTCTCGGGACCAGCATAACCGATAAACTCATAGATACCGGGAGCAACCTCGGGCACACAATATGCCTTACCTGCATCCCAACCGAACTGGTTGTCCAAAGAAGGAGCACCTACACCCCAACCCATCAACCAGATGGCACCTGTACCATCGTCAGCCAATGTAGCGTCAGTACCGTCAGCATTTACACGCTTGAAGAATACGGTCTTGGTGTCGGTATTAACCATAATCTTGTAGTTGCCGCTTACGGGCTTGAACTTCAAACCAGAAGCTGTTGCATTTACGTAGTTGGTATCAGCCCACCAAGCAGACATATCGCCAAAGCCTGTTGGAACCAATACATCACCCTGATTCAAAGCGAATACACCAGCATAGTTAGAAGCATCAATCTGCTCCAATGCGGTACCATTGATAGCAAGGTCCTCCTTAGGAAGCTCTGTCTGACCAATCTTCTCAACAGAGAAGGTACCAGTGCCGCCATTCCAAACCAATGTAAACTTATAGATACCACCGGGCTCGAATGTCTTACCCTCCTGGAGATATACATTACCAGAGTCGTAACCGTCAACGCCCTGACCAACCAAAATCAAATCACTTGTGCAAGAGAGAATATCACCCTTCAACTCAACAGGACCCCAGCCATTGTTCTGACCGAAGAACTTGAAGTTGATCTTGTCAGCCTGCATATTCAAACCTGCAGTAGCAGTAATCTGATGAGTGTTTGCCGCTACGGGAGCCAAGCACAAGCCCTTCTCGGGAACCCATCCCGGAGCACCTGCCATATTAGGCTTACCCAAGCCCTCACCTACGAGGTACAAAGCACCATTACCGGTAGCTGTGTCGAACATAGCCGCAACACCATTTGCGTCGCAAGTCATCGCAGTAATATACTCGGCATTTGTATCAACGATAACCTTATATGTACCGTCAATTACGTTAGCTGCCAATGAACCATCCTCGTTGCGAGTGAACCAGTCGGTATCAACAGTCCAAGAGCTGATATCCAGACCCTCAAACGCGTAAGTCTTACCCTTTGAAAGTGCCATAACAGCTATGTACTGTGAGTCAGAACCCTCTGCCAAGCTAAGCTCCTTGCCACCAAACATAAGCTTGAGGAATGGAGCAGCCTCGAATGAGAGCATGTCAAATGTGATAGCATACTCGCCGGCAACAGCGTTGCTGAATGGAATCTCAGAAGTTGAATCCCATACAACAGAACCATTCTTCCAGCCGAAAGTGGCAATAGTACCATCTGCATCAAGAGCATCAGTGCAGAAGTAGCCCTTTGGCTTCTGTGGGAAGTCGGCTGTTACTGAGTAGAGGTAACCCTCCTGACGTGCCATCTCAAGCTTCTCCTCGCCCATTACAAGGTAGATCTTCTCGGGCTGCGGACGTGAAACCGCAACCTGCTGCTCGATCCTGGTCAAACCGAACTGAATGTTCTGGCCTACAAGAGCAAGCTTTGCAGGGCCATTAGGAATGTTGGCAGCAAATGGAACAAGTACAGTACCACTATATGTGCCATTGGTCTTTGTACGGATAACAGTCTCTCCAACCATCTCATCGTCAAAGAAGAGCTGTGCCTTCAATGTAGAGAGGGGAAGAACATCGTTCATAGTAACCTCAAACGAGATATTTGAACCGAAATAAGCCTCTGTGCTTACCGACTCAACGGTCATCTGAGGCCCCTTGTCGGTGATTTGCAACTCGGGGTCTTTCTGACATCCCACCATTGTAGCAATGGCCAAAAGCGGGAGTGCGATGTATTTCAAAATTTTCATAATAACCTGTAGTTTTTTAATGTTAAATATTATTATTCACTCTCACTCCAACGCAATGAAGTAATTGATGTAGCGGGAATAGTGAAACGGAAACCCTTGTTGGGACCCTGGAAAGATACCTGGATGTCCTCGCCGCTCTTGTTAAGAGCCAATACAGCGAATGAACCATCGGGGTTCTGGAATGCCTCATAACTCAAGCCGTTAGCTGTGTAGCCTGAACTCTTGATACGCTTTGCTCCGGGCTTTACAACCTTCGAGCAGTGTGCGATATCGTAGTAGTGTGAGCTGTAACGCAATGACTTATAGTTGCTGTTGTTAATCTCTACAGCACCAAAGCAAGTAGAGCAACCACCTGAACGATAGGGCTTACGATCGTTATCGAGCATCAGGTTCCACATGATGACGCCGCTACCATTGCGTGACAGCACGCCGAGGAAGTTATGCTCAAAATCGTTAAGGATACAAGCCTTCAACACGCCATCCCATGTTCCGTCAGCAATCCATGTTCCGATTGAAGCCTCGGTAAAGTAGATTGACTTGCCGGGAGCCATCTCGTTGATGTAATCCAACTCCGAAACGTGTCCGCCGTAGCTGTGCCAAGCCGAACCATCGGCATACTTTGAAGCCTCGGCATCAGCGAATATCTTAAGCGGATAGCGTTCCTGTCCAGCCTTATTGTCATAGTTGTAGTTGTGGTCGAAAAGCAGAATCTTGGTGTCGATACCTGCCTTCTCGAATGCGGGACCGAGGTGCTTGATGAATGCGAGCTGATCCTCCCAAGGCATATACAACGACATTGAGTTACCCTTGTTCAAAGGCTCGTTCTGCATTGTGATAGCAAAGATTGGGAAACCCTCTGCCTCCATCTCCTGTACCCAGCGTACGAAATACTCGGCATAGTCGGCATAGTACTTAGGATTCAGACGACCACTTGTCCAGCGATTCCACTCCGAATGCATATCGTCGGGATTAACCTTCATCCAGCGAGGGCAAGACCAGGGCGAACCCATAATCTTCAAGTCGGGATTAATCTGCATAATCTCACGCAGTACGGGCCAGATGCCATCACGTTCGATAGCAGGAATCTCGAAAAACTCGATACCCGGCTGGTCGCAGCATGTGTATTCGTCCATCGAGAAGTCAGAGCCTCCGATGTGCATACGAATAAAGCTGTATCCCATACCCTCAACAGGGTCGAAAGTGGCTTTGAGGAACTTTGTACGATCCTCGGCACTCATCTTCATAAGGTTGTAGCATGATGAGCCTGTCAAGGCAGCACCAAAGCCGTCAATCTCCTGATACTGTACCGATGGGTCAAGCGTAATCTTCGTTGGAGACATCGTTACCGATGCAAACTCCGCAGTAAG
>RHMF01001444.1_pt1 | contig 11892 bp, 6 predicted proteins | sample 5365151 | NCBI WGS metagenome assembly RHMF01 (sample SAMN10266501, study PRJNA497801) | feces metagenome | isolation source: feces | host: Bos taurus | place: China: Prairie of Fairy Mountain | collected 2017-08-14 | reverse complement strand
CGTTCAGGGTGCCCTTCAGGGTGGCGGTGACGGTGTAGACGCCGTCAGCGGCGAAGGTGTAGGCGAAAGAGGAGGTGGCGGTGCTTTCCTTGCTCACGGATGCGATGCCGGTCTCGGTGTAGAGGACTTCGCCGGTTGCCTTGTTGGTGTAGACCAGGGACTCCACGATCAGGTCGGCGCTTTCATTGTTGTAAAGCTCGGTGTGAATGGTCTGCTCCTCGCCGGCGATGGTGACCTCGGACTTGGTCTCCATGCTTGCGATGCCCACAGCCTCCACCTTGCCCACCCAGACGGGTGCGGTGACGGCGATGTCGCCGTCGGCCTGGGTGACCTTGATGTAGTAGTAGTTATAATCCGCGGGAACAGCCAGCTCCACAGTGCCGGAAGCGGCGTTCAGGCTGCCGGTGGCAGCGGTAAAGCCGCCATTGACGATGACCTCCACCTTGCCGATGGCGGAATCGGTGGGATCATGGAAGGTGACGGAGATGTTGACGGTATCCGCTGCGGTGGCCACATCCAGGATGGAACCCATGATCTGGCCGTTCAGGGTGTAGAGGATCTCCAGGTCGTTATCCTCGGTGGCATAGACCCGGTAGTTCCGCAGGGCATCGTAGATGCTCTCCTCGGTCAGCGCGTCCGCCAGGATGACGGTACGGCCGGTGTTGGCATCGCCCCAGAGGCCCTTGTGGTTATCCTGGTTGTTGGTGGGCGCCACATGCCAGCCCTTGTCCAGGGCGCGGGTATAGTACTCGTAGGAGGGGAAGTAACCGGAGGAGCCGATGGCACCTTCACCGTTACCCACCTCGATCAAAGTGATCAGATCGTCGGTGGTCTCGGAATAGTGGGCGAAGTCGGAGAAATCACCGAAGGTGGTGCCGGGGTGATTGAACTGGCTGATGGAGCCGGGCACGGTGGCGAGAGTATCGTAGTAATTCTGCAGCGCGGTGCTGTAGGTCTTATAGTTGGCCTGGGTACGGCTCTGCCAGCCGGGGGTATTGAAGGTGTTGATATGGCCCAGACCGTTGGACCAGGTCATTTCGAAGCCATACAGACCCACAAAGTCCTCATCGGTGACAGCAGCAGCGGCCTCGTGGCCCTGCTTCCATTCGGAGGAAACGGTGGAGCCGTCCTGGCTCAGAACGCCGTTGTCCGCGCCGTCGAAGGAGTTACTATGGTCGGTGACGGCCAGGAAGTCCAGGCCCTTGACGTTGGAGGCATGCTGGAAAGCTTCCTCAACGGAGCCGGAGCCGTCGGAGATGTTGGTGTGGGAGTGGAGCTGGCCGAAGAAGATCTGCCAGCCGCTGGTGGCGCGTTCGGTAAAGGTGCGCTCTGCCACGGCGCTGGTGGTGTAGCCTTCCTTCTCGGCATAGGCCCGGATGGCGATCTTGCCGAAGCCCTTGTTCACCAGGATGGGTGCGGTGTAGCGCTGGAAGTCGCCGAAGTTCTCACCGTCTGCGGAGGTGGCATAGTAGATGGCTGCGCCCTCGGTGGCGGTGGAGAGGAGAATCTCGGTGGCTTCATCCTCGATATAGATGCTGCCGCCGTTGGGGCTGAACTTCACGGTCTCCACGGTGCCGGCTGCGTAGGTATACAGCAGCACCACGGAATCGGCCTTGCCCTCAGAGGTTGCGTAGGCCTCCACATAGCAGGGCAGGGACTCCAGAGCGGGCTTGTTGTTTTCGTCGTAGGTCAGCCATTCGCCGCCGTTGACCCGATAGTAGATGGCAGCGCCCTCGGTGTCGGAGGTCATGGTGAGCGCAGTTCCGGCGGGCTGGTCGATGGAGCCGTCAGGCTCCACGGAGACGAAGCCGGTGATGCCGCTGTCCACGATGGGGCTGCCGGAGAGCACCACGGAATCGATCCGGACGGTACCGCCGCTGCTGGCGTTGCCGCTGCCCTTGGCATTCTCGGTGCCGGGAACCAGACGGATCAGCAATTGTGCGCAATTGTCCGCACCGGCGGGCACGTCAAAGACGAAGGAAACATACTTGGCAGGCGCCAGGGATGTCCTGGCGATGCCATCGGTGATGGCGCCCTCGCCGGTGACGGGGTAGGACACACCGCCGCTGCCGTAGCCGGTGTAGGCGTAGGCATAGGAGCCGGTGGTGAAATTCTGCCAGGTTGCGCCGCCGTCGGCGGAATACTTCAGCTGGAAGGAGCCGGCGCCGGTATTGGAGGCCCGGAGACGGAAGGTCAGCTCCATGTCGCCCCAGCCTGCGGCGTTCACGGCGAACTGCATGTAATCATCGCTGCCGGAACCCAGGCCGGTACCGCCCATGTAGTAAAGGGGTGCGTCATCGTTGCCGCCCTTGATCCAGGGAGTGCCGGCGGTGCCGCTGACCACAGCGGTGAAGGTATCTTCGGTATCCTTTTCGTCACCGGAAACGTACTTGTCGCCGTAGACGAAGGCGGTATTCTCAGGCTTGGTCATGCCGCCCCACTGGGCGATGTTCTCCACGATGGAGGGATCGGTGACAGTCAGCTTCTCCACGGGAGTGAAGCACAGGGCGAAGAGGCCCTCGGAACCGGCGGCAATATTGTAGTAGCCGCTCCAGTAGCCCTTGTCGGCATACCACTCGATGTAGCACTCACGGCCCACGTTCTTCACATACCACAGACCGTTGCCCGCATCCTCGATGGTCCAGGCGGCATGCTTCTCGCCCAGGGTCAGGGAGGAGTAGGAATCGGCCATGGCCAGAGCCTTGTCGCCGAAGGAGATGGTGATGGTGCCGTCCTCCTGATTTCTGACAGTCCAGATTTCGGTAGCGGCGTAGCCGGTGAGCTTCTCGCCCTCCAGGGCCACATCCACGCCGTTGTTGTAGAAGCCGCCGTAGACGCTGGACAGCGCCTTATTAAAGGCGGGCGCCCAGATCACGTAGTCGCCGTCGGCGATGCCGGCGACCTCTTCCACCACCTCAGCGGGAGTGAACTGCAGGGCAAAGAGGCCCTCAGAGCCGGCGTTGATCTTGTAGTAGCTGCTCCAGTTATTCTTGTCGGCATACCACTCGATATAGGTATCCCGGCCCACATTCTTCACATACCAGAGGCCGTTGCCGGCATCTTCCAGAGTCCAGGTATCGTTGACCTTGTTCAGGGGCATGGAGGAATAGCTGGTGTCCAGGGACAGCTTGCCCTCGGCGCAGGAGATGGTGATGGTGCCGTCCGCATTGTTGGTGACGGTCCAGATTTCGGTGGTGCCGTAGCCGGTGAGCTTGTTGCCTTCCATGGTCACGGCAACGCCGGTGTTATAGAAGCCGTTGTAGACACTGGACAGTGCCATGTTGTAAGCAGGCGCCCAGATGACGTAATCGCCGTCGGCGATGCCGGTGACAGCAGGCTCTTCCTCGGCGCCGCCCAGCTTATAGATGCTGATGTCGCCCTGGCCGGAACCGTAGCAGGCGAACAGGCCGTTGTTGGAATTGTAGCGCAGCCAGTTGCGGGTATTCTCGCCGGTAGCCTTGACGGTGGCGATGCCATCGGCGATCTCCACTGTCCAGGAGGAGTTGGCGGAGAGGGTCTCCTCGGTACGCAGGTAATTCTTGGAGGAGGAAGCGGCGTACAGATAGCCGCCCACCCGGAATGCCCAGGTACCTTCGGTCAGGCCGGCCTCCAGGGTGATCACCTGGGTATCCGCGCCGTAGGTGACGGTGGTGCCGTCATCAAGCTTGGTGACCTCCGCCTGGGCACGGTTGTTGGACTTCTGATTGGTACCCAGGGCGTAGTTGGCGCCGGAGGCCACGATGACGATCTGATCGCCGGCCTTCAGGCTGGTCACATCGGTAACCAGAGTGGCGGTGTTGCCCACGGGCTCCTCAGGCTCAGAGGGAACGGTGGGTTCCTCAGGCTCAGAAGGCTCGGTGGGATCGGTGACGTTCTCATTGACCTTGGTCACTTCGCTTACCAGGGTGTTGCGCAGCTGCAGGGTGGTCTTGTACACGCCCACGGCGCAGGTGATGTCCACCTTGTCGCCCACCTGGATGTCCCAGGCGCCGTCGGTCTTGCCAACAACAGCCTTGTACAGCTGGATAGAATTGGTGCCATCGGTCAGGGTGATGTTGGGGGAGGAATAAGCTCCGTTGTTATCGTAGACCTCGGTGACTTCCAGCCCCTTCAGGGAGATGTAGGTGCAGATGTCGGCGGTGGTCAGTGCGCCGATGGTGGTCTCCCTGGCGGTCAGGGTCAGGCCCTCAGACTTTTCGGCGGTGGCGCTGCCCAGCTGGGGCAGACCGTTGTAGACTGCACGGGTGCCGGTGGCAATGATGGTATCGCCCAGGGCAACGTCCTCCAGTGCGGAGGAAACCCGGACACAGATGCCGCCGGTTGCATCCTGCACATAGTAGTTGGTGCCATCCACCAGGGTAACCACACCCTTGACGGTGAACTCACCCTCAGCTGCTGCCAGGGCGGTGGCAATGTCCGCCACAGTCACGGCAGGCTCAGTGGTCTCCTCAGGCTCGGAAGGCGCAGTGGTCTCCACGGGCTCAGAGGGCTGCTCCTCTTCGGCAACAGGCAGCTTATAGATGCTGATGTCATTCTGGCCGGAAGCATAGCAGGCGAACAGACTGCTGGCGGCATTGTGCCGCAGCCAGTTGCGGGTATTCTCGCCGGTGGCCTTGACGGTGGCAATACCATCGGTGATCTCCACAGTCCAGGAGGAGTTGGCGGTCAGGCCGGTCTCAGTACGCAGATAGTTCTTGGAAGAAGAAGCTGCATACAGATAGCCTTCGCCTACCTGGAATGCCCAGGTGCCCTCAGTCAGGCCGGCTTCCAGGGTGATGATCTGGGTATCCGCGCCGTAGGTGACGGTGGTGCCGTCCCCGGACTTGGTGACCTCAGTCTGGCCCCGGTTGTTGGATTTCTGATTGGTGCTCAGCGCAAAGCCGGCATCCGCTGCCACGATGATGATCCGGTCGCCGGCCTTCAGGTCGTTCACATCGGCAACCAGAGTGGCGGTATTGTTCTCAGCGGCAAATACCGTCCAGGGCAGCAGGCTGAAGCAAATTGCCACGACCATCGCAAAGGCCAGCAGCCGCTTCGTCAGGGAAGTGTGCTTCATAACGTGTCCTCCTAGTGTTTCTCCCCCGGAGTATACTCCGGAGCATAGCTTTACGAATACACTATACCAGAAAATAGCCCCTGAAACAACAAGAAATCGGTAACAATTACCATTTTTTCAAGTTTTCCGTTCCTGCGCAAAAAGGCCGCACCTCTCGGTGCGGCCTTTTTAAAAGCTCGTATTTATCGCGGGGGCTGGATATAGCGCTCGTGGGACAGCGAAGCCGGTCGGGCATAGGAACCGGAAACCAGGCCCAGCATGGCAAACAGCGTAACGGCAGAGGAGCCGCCGTAGCTGATGAAGGGCAGGGTCAGACCGATAACGGGCATGACGCCGATGCACATGCCGATATTGATGATCACCTGGAACATCAGTGCGGAAGCCGCGCCATAGCAGACCAGGCGGCGGAGATAATCCTGCGCCCGCATGCCCACCCAGATACACCGGCCGATGATGGCAAACTGTAAAATCATCACGAACACGCAGCCGAAGAAGCCCAGCTCCTCGCCAATGGAGGAGAAAATATAGTCCGTATGCTGGGCAAAAAGCAGGCCGCCCTGGGTACGGGTTCCGTTGAACAGGCCCTGACCCGTCAGGCCGCCGCCGGTAAGGGACAGCAGGTTGATCTTACTGTGGTACCGGGCGCCGATACCTGCTGCGTCATAGTTGGGGTCAATGAGGATCAGGATGCGCTCCTGCTGATATTCGCCCAGCAGCGGGAATACCACGGGCACCGCAAGCACAATAGCGCCGATGGCCAGTGCAAACCAGCCCCAGTGGACGCCGCCGGTGAAGGCCATGCCGATGAAAATGAACACGAAGATCAGGGAAACGCCCATATCGGAGGACAGGGCCATGTTCAGGCCGAACAGCAGGATCAGATGGAACAGCATGTGGAACACAGCGGGGAAATCCGTAAACTTGGAAATGGAGTTTTTATGGGAGTTCATGACAGATGCCATGATAATGACGTAGGTGATCTTGCAGATTTCCGCAGGCTGGATCATAACGGGCACGCCGGGAATATCCAGCCAGGATTTGTTGCCCGTCTCGTTGTCGGTACCGAAGGGGATCAGCAGCAGAAGCAGGAAACAGTTGAAAAGCACCAGCCAATTCCGGTTCTCGGAGAGAAACTCAATATCGATGGAGCTGAAGAAGGCATAGGCGCCCACGCCCAGCAGCATACTGGCCATCTGGATGATGATATATCGGGCATTGCCCTCAAATTTCGGTGCGGAAGTGGCACTGGCAACCACCACCAGGCCGAAGGCGGCGGTGATGAGGCACAGCATCAGCAGCACCCAGTCGCATTTTTTAGGAAAATCCTTCAATTCCTGAAGAAACCGGCGCATACAACCGCCTCCTTTCTTTGTTATCTAATTGATTATAGCATTTCTTCCGGGAAAAGTAAATACCGCAAGTGTGAAGGTTATTTTAAGATTCCCTTCTCCGGTCCAGGATCATGGCCGCCGCCAGCACCGCCAGGCTGAAGACCAGCAGTCCGCCGCCGATGAGCATGGCGCAGTGCATGAAGAAGTCCTGAGGCAGCACCAGAATGATGGCATCGGTGCGCCAGTCGAAGATCCAGTTGGTCTTTCCCGGGAAAAAGATCTGATGGAAGATGGTAAAAGCCCGGTCGAAATTTACAGCCGCAAGGCCGCCGATGCAAAGCGGCAGCGCCACTGCCACGATGGCCGCCCAGAAGGCGGCGCTTTTGTGTCCCAGGCGATAGGGGCCCCATTTCCTTCTGCCGGTCAGCAGCACCGCCAGCACCAGGGCGGAGGAGAGCAGAATATTCCGGTTCAGGTCAAAAAGCACCTTACAGTCGGCAAAATGGGCCTTTCCCTCCTGGGAATAGGGGAAAATGCCGGTGCCGAATTCCCTGCCGGGAATGGTCAGATAGTCCAGCACCTCGTCATAGGCCGCCCGGATCTGTTCTGCGGTGCAGCCGGTGTATTCCGGCAGACCCATGGGCTCGATATGGGCATAGTAGAAGCCCCGGCAGTAGATGGGCAGGGCGATGGCGGCGGTGATGAGAAACAGCACCAGTGCCAGGGCAAAGATGGCAGACAAAATCCGATTCGGCCTCATGGGTTGCACCCCCTTCAAAAGTTGGTGCTATCATAGCACAGATTTCCCGGGTTGGGAAGATAAATTATCGTTGTGGTTATAGAAGCAGAACCGAAAGAAGCATGTCATTGCGAGGAGGGGCAGAGCCCCGACGTGGCAATCTCCTGTATCGATGGATTCTGCGCAGCAGCAAAAAAGACCGCCCGGAGGCGGTCTTTTTTATATGGGAAAATTACTTGGCAGCGTTCTCCAGGATGCCGTCCAGGTTGCAGCCTGCGTCAAACTCGATGGTGCCCTTGTAGTTCTTCAGGGTACCGGTGACGGTGATGATGTCGCCAACCTTCAGATCAGCAGCACCCTCGCCGGACAGGCGGTAGCACATAATGGGGTAGTCTTCCAGACCGGCCACCACGATGGTAACGGTGATGTTCTTGTAATCCTCGCTCCAGGGGGTATCCACAGCAGCGATGACGCCGGTGATGGTCTTGGCAGCAGCCTGAGCCTCGCCGTCCAGCAGCTTGTAGCCGGACAGAGCGTTCTTCACGGAGTGGTACAGCTCATTGGGAACCAGCTTGCAGCCCTTGTCGAACTCGATCAGGCCCTTGTAGTTCTTGATGATACCGGCCACGGTGATGGTATCGCCAACAGCGATGTCCTTGGCGCCCTCGCCGGACAGACGGTAGCACTGCAGGATCTGGCCATCGAACTCCATGTTGACGGTGATGTTGCCGTACTCATCGGACCATGCGGTGGGGATCTCGGTGACAACACCGGTAACGACAGCGGGGTAGTCCATGGAAGCGCCCTCGCCCAGAGCGAAAGCAGCCTTCAGCAGAGCCTTCTGGTCGACGAACTCGCCGTAGCCGATCAGCTCGCAGCCTGCGTCGAACTCGTAGGTGCCCTTGTAGTTCTTCAGGATACCCTCAACGGTGATCTGATCGCCAACCTTCAGGTCAGCAGCGCCCTCGCCCTTCAGGCGGTAGCACTGGATGGGCTGCTCCTCGCAGCCGGCAACCTGGATGGTAACGGTGATGTTCTGGTACTCATCGGACCACGCAGTGTCGATGGAGCAGACGGTGCCGAACAGACGGTAGGGATCCTCGGTAGCCTGCTGATCCTCCAGAGCGTAAGCCATGGCAACGATCTCAGCATAGGTCAGGCCGTCCACGTTCATGGCGGCAGGAACCAGGTGGTTCCAGGTCAGGGACTGGGTTTCCTTGCCGTCGGTCAGGGTAGCGGTCAGGATGTAGGGGGTCTCCTCAGCGCAGTCCTCGTTGACGTCGATCAGGGTCATGCCGTTTTCGCCGGCAACGATGGCGACCACATCCTCAGCCACGTCCACAGTCCAGGTGATCTCGAACTTTTCAGCACCCATGGGGACAACGGAGATAACCTCGTAGTCCTTAGCGGTCAGCTCAGCGGCGTTCTTGTAGATGGTCTTGACGTAAGCCACGGCATCTGCCAGGCCGGAGACTGCCTCGGTGGGAGCCTCGGTGGCGGGAGCGGTGGTCTCAGCGGGGGTATTGGAGCAGCCGGCCAGCATGGCGACAGTCAGTGCCAGCAGCAGTGCCCAAACAGTCAGTTTCTTCATGGTTTAGCTCCTCTTTCATTTGATAGTAATGTTTTCGGGAGTGAATACCTTGATCTGATAGCCGCCGTCGAAGAAATCGACGATGCCCTTCACATCAATGGTTTTGCCCAGGTAAGCTTCCTGGGTGATGAGATTGCCGTCGCCGTCCTTCATGGGGACGGTGCGGATGACGATGTTGTATTCTTCCTGAACGCAGGTCAGGGTGATGGCGCCATCGTCGGAGGTATAGGCATCCACCACGGTCAGACCCTCCAGGGATACGGAAGTACCTAAGGCGAGCTGCGCCCAGGGGGCGGTGAGATCATTTTCCCCGTTGGGAACCGTGATCTCGGAATGGAAAGTTTCCGGGTCGATGGGGATATAGGCGGGGGAATGGCCGGTTTCCAGCTTAATGAGGTTGTTGGGATTCTTGGGGTCCATCATCTCATAGCTGAGATCGCTGACCTGCCAGGTGCCGCCAACTTCATAATACTGGACAGTGCCCACGATCCGGGCCAGATTACCCACGGTGATGGCATCCAGGCCCATGCCGTTGAGGCCGTGGCCATAGTAGATGTACATGCCGTAGTAAAGACCGGTTTCGGGGTCGAAATCCTCCACATAGACGCCCTGGGAGCCGGAATTGGCAGTGATGACGCCGTTGAAGGCCACCTTCATGCCATTGTAGCTTTCGATGTTGCACCGAAGCTCCTTGATGGTCAGCTCCACGGCCTCGCCGTAGTAGTAGTCCGGATCAGGTTCACCGGAATACACATTGACCTTCGCGGCCTTGGCCTGCTGGATGGCGCCCATGCAGGTATCGCCGTAGCGATTGCTTGCAGAGGAGTTGGCATAGGCCAGACCCTCCTGCAGCAGCTCCACATTCAGGTTCCGCCAGGGGCCGTTCTCCGCGGTCTTGTACCAGACCCAGACGAGATAACGGTCACCGGTGGAGTCTGCGTTCCAGCTTGCGTCCTCGGATTCAATGAGAATGGAAACGGCGCTTTCCAGACGCTCCCGGGTATACCGGGAGGCAGCTTTGCCATATTCCTCGATTTTGCCGGTGGATTCGGGGGTGTTCACCGCCAGATAACGGGCTTTCAGCACACCCTCGGGGTTCACTTCCTCGGGGACAAAGAAGTGGGTGGTGTCGCCGTCAATGAAAGACTTGACGGTGACCGCCTGCTTCAGGGTATCGGAGGAAGGCTCGATGTCATCGGCCCAGTCCAGAATCTCCAGTGCAGGCTCGGTTGCAGCCGCCGTGGTCTCCGGGGCTGCGGGAGCGCTTTCACTCCCGCAGGCACAAAGAACAAGACAGACTAAGAGAAGAGGGAAAAGCTTTTTATAAGCCTTCATCAGCTGGCGTACTCGCACTCAGCCACGGCGTCGGCAAAGGCCTCAGCGATCTGAGCATCGATGTCGTCGCCGGTCATGGACAGGCACTTGGTCAGCAGAGCGCCCACCTGGTCACGGGCCTCGGAGGAGCCGTTGAAAGCGGGGGAGGTGTAGTAGGCATCAGCCTGAGCCAGACAAACCTTTGCGGACAGAGCGGAGATGAAGTTGCCGCCGTCAGCGGAGTTGATGAACTCGGCGTAGACGGGGTTCTCGGCAACGGACTTCAGCACGGGAACGTAGCCGGAAGCCATACCGAACTCAGCCTGGAAGCCCACGTTGGTGGTCAGGAACTTGACGAACAGCCAGGAAGCGATGACCTCCTGGGGATTCTCCTTCTGGAAGATGCAGAGGGAAGGACCCTGGGAGATAACCTTGGGGTTCTCGGCGTTGGCCTGGGGGATGGTGGCGATGCCCACTTCGAAGGGGTAGGAGCCGTCAGCATTGGCAGCGGGACGCTGGTAGGTGGCGCCGGCGGAGGAGCCGATGGACATGTAGCTCTTGACCTCGGTGGTGGAGGTGAACAGGCCGGAGGTGTAGGCGCCGTACAGCTTCTGGGTGGTCAGGTAGCCCTTCTGATACCACTCGTTGAACATCTTGATGAAAGCGTGGTTCTCAGCGGTGTCGAACAGGAAGTGGTCGCCCTCTGCGCTGGTGTAGGGGGTCTCTCACACATGGTGATGAACCAGTTGGACTCGGAGTCGTAGCCCAGGGGGATGGAGTTGGGGTCGATGGCCTTGATGGCGGCGCAGACAGCTTCCAGCTCTTCCCAGGTGGTGGGAACGGTCAGACCGTTGGCGTCGAAGAAGGTCTTGTTGTAGTACAGAACCTCGGTGGACTTGGAAAGGGGCATGGTGTACATCAGGCCGTCACCGAACTGCTTGCCTTCGTTGTAGTAGCCGGGGATGAAGTCGGCGATCTGCTCAGCAGTCAGACCCAGGACCTCGGTGGTGCCGTCAGCGTGAGCCACTTCGATCTCGCTGGCGATCAGGTCGTCCAGGGTAGCCACAGCCTTGGCCAGGTTGTACAGAGCAACGTGGTCGGGATAGCAGTAGGCGATGTTGGGCTGGTTGCCGACGGTGATCTCGGTGGAGATCTGGTCGCGGCAGTCGTCGTAGTTACCAACGTTGGTGGAAACGACGGTGATGTTGGGGTACAGCTTGTTGAACTCAGCGATGTACTTCTCCAGGACAGCGGCCAGGTTGGAGCCCATGGTGTTGTAGAACACGATCTCCACGGCGCTGCCGTCGTAGCCGCCCTCAGGAACGATGAAGTTACCCACGGGAGCAGCCTCGACCTCGGGGGCCTGGGTCTCAGCGGGCTTCTGCTCGCCGCCGCAGGCAGCCAGCAGGGAAACCATCATGACCAGAGCCAGCAGGAATGCAATGCTTCTTCTCATAGTTGTGATTTTCCTTTCTTGTTGTGTGTTTTTGGCATTCTCTGAAAACTCTTTTTTGATGATTTGGACGAGAGATTTTGTTTCAAATCAAGTCATGGAAATTCCGGAATACTTTGTGTATTGTGGAATTTTCATGATGTAGAGTTGGGACAAAAGATCCGGTCAAATCGCAAAAGGGGAGTTTTTAGAGATGCTCTTATTATGTTACAGACGAATTTTCGTCTATTAACCCTTGATGCCGCTGCGGCTGACGCCTGCCATAATGTACTTACGCAGGAAGATGAACACCAGGAACAGCGGAGCGGAGACGATGGCAACGGCTGCCATCTGGACGGGGTAGTTCACGTCGCCGGTGGTATCGGTGAAGGCATTGCGCAGACCGTTGGTGATCATGCGGTGGGCCTC
>RHMF01001638.1_pt1 | contig 11906 bp, 13 predicted proteins | sample 5365151 | NCBI WGS metagenome assembly RHMF01 (sample SAMN10266501, study PRJNA497801) | feces metagenome | isolation source: feces | host: Bos taurus | place: China: Prairie of Fairy Mountain | collected 2017-08-14 | reverse complement strand
TTGCGGGAAGTAAAGATAGCTCTGGTTATTTTTCAGGAGTATTTGTAGGAGATTTAAGTCAAACTGAAAAGATAGATCCTAATGATCCAACTCAAGGATATACTGAACAAGTCGAGTCTGGTTTATTTGGATATAAAAATGGAAGTCGTACTTTTGAAATTAATTCTAATACAGGAGAAGTAATTTTAGGTTCTGCTCAAGGCGGACAAATGAAAATCACGCCTGGAGATTCTCAAACCGGTGCTTCCGCGATTATTGAAGGCGGAGGCTTCATTGATAATGCTGGTGAGAATGGTCAAGGTATGCGTATAGACTTATCTGAGCCATCTATTACTTGAGGCAATCATAATTTTATGGTTGATTCTCAAGGAAATTTAACTGCAAGTAATGCTGCATTAAATGGAGCTATTATTTCTGGAGGAGAAATAAAATTGCAAGATGGAGCTTCTATTATAGGAAATAATGGAATGCTAACTACTTATATTATTTATGGAAATTCATTTTCTACATATGGGTTAGGAAGTACTGGATTTGCTCCATTTGGATGTGATCAAAATTCAGCTGCAGATACTTTTGAAAGATCTATAAGTTTTTTTGATTTCTGATTACCTCAAGGTTTTGTTGTTAAAGAAGCATATATTATTGCACAACATTTACCTATTCATTATTTTAATTATTATGGTGCATTAGCGACAGGATATTCTCGTAATTTAAATTTATTTACTTGTACTGGTTTAGATAATGCAACATATTGAATGCCAATAGAATACATGGGGGCTCCTTATTTTCGTAATTTAACTATGACTAACATAAAAAGTTTTGGTAACAATGGTTTTTCAGGAAATAGTTCTGCATATAATTGACAACGTAGTGCTGAAATTAAACAATATTTAAATGTTTCTGATAGTGCTCCTGTTCATAATATATTAGCAATAAAATCTGAAAATGCTTATGAAAATATAACTTGAACAGAGGATAATAAAAATAAAATTTATCAAGAGTCTGGAGCATGCCAATTTACATTATTTATTACTGGATGAACTAAATATATATCATAAAAAAAGAAAGAAGGAAAATAAAATGATTTTAAATGATTTTAAAGATAAATTAATTACTGATATTAATACATCAGGTTTATCAATAGATGCTATATATTTTGTAATGAAAGATTTAATGAATGATATTACAAATCAATATAGTCTTGTTCTACAACAAGAACATGCAGCAGCCGTTCAAAAGATTGAACCAACGGACTTAAAAGAGTCTGAGACCAAGGCTGCAGAAAATAAAAAAAAGGAGGAATAATAAATGGATACTTATTTAATTATAGGTGGAATTATTCTATTAGTTCTAGTTTTATTATATGCCGCGATTAAATTAGATGCTAGCTTTAGAGAAAAAGCATATAAATTATTCATCTACGCAGAAAATCATCTTGATGAAGGAAAAATGGATTACTGTGTTGAACATATATATGCTTATTTACCAGCTCCATTTAAAATGCTTCCAGCATCTTTTTATAGATGGTTACTACAAAAGGCTTTTGATGAAATTAAAGATTTATTAGATGATGGTAGAATTAATAATTCACCAGAGCCTAAAGAAGAAGTAACAGAGGAGGCAGAATAAATGGCTACAATTAATGATTTAATTAGACTTGCACAAGATGAAGTTGGATATTTAGAAAAGAAAACTGCAGATACTAAATATTTATATGATAAAAAAGCCAATGCAGGATATAATAATTATACTAAATATGCAAAAGAATTAGATGATTTAGGAGATTTCTATAATGGAAAGAAAAATGGTTATCATTGGTGTGATGTATTTGTAGATTGGTTATTTGTTAAAACTTTTGGAAGAAAAAGAGGACAAGAACTTCTTAATCAACCAAATAAATCTACAGGTGCAGGAGTAGGTTTTTCTAAGAAATTTTATCAAGCGGAAGGCCGCTACTATTCTTCACCAGAAAAAGGAGACCAAATTTTCTTTAGAAATTCTTCAGGACAAATGCAACATACTGGACTAGTATATGATACTGATAAAACTTATGTTTATACTATTGAAGGAAATACTTCAGGTGGTTCTAGCGTAATTGCAAATGGTGGAGCAGTATGTTCTAAAAAATATAAATTAACTAATACTTCTATTGATGGTTATGGTAGACCTAAATATACTAAGGCTGAAACTGGTGAAAGTGTTAATCCAGATAAAGTTTTATATACTAGATATGTTAGTGGAGTAGATTATGAAGGCTTAGTTATTCATGATACTCCAGGAGGACCTGATACAGATAAATTATTACAAGTTGGAACAAAAGTTAATGTATATCAAATAAGTGGTAGTTGGTCAAGAGTAGGAATTAATCAATGAGTATATAGTGCTTATTTAAAAGCTACTAAACCTGCTATTAAACATGTTACTGCAAAAGATGGATTAAATGTAAGAAAATCTTATACAACTAATTCTGCTAGAATTACTACATTACCATTTGGAACTCCAGTTCAAGTATTTAAAACTAAAAATGGTTGGTCAAAAGTTAGCCCAGATGAAAGTGCTTGGGTTTCTAGTAATTATATTAAATAAAACTTGTTAAATTTTGGGACAAACTTGATAATATATTTAAGATAAAAATTAAATATATATGTAAGAGAGAAATCTCTTATAATGAATGAATAAATAAAAGGAAATGGATTGAAAAATATAATACAATTAAAATGTCGTTTATAGGGCGGCAAGGAGATATTCATTTTCCTTGCTGCCCTATTTTTTTTGTTGGAAAGGAGAAGTGTATATGCCACCATATGCAAATTTAATGAATCAATTATATCGTTATAAAGATAATATTGATAATTTAATTAATCAATATGGACAAGCGCAACCGCCAGTTCAAAATATTATTAATACAAGCGGCAATACTTCTGATACTGAAGTACGTTATTTAAAAGAAAATGAAGATATTAATAATATAATTGTTTCTAAGAAAACTTTATTTATAGATGAAACAAAAGCAAAAATAAGTATTAAAGAAATAGATGGAACTATTTCTAAAACGTATGATATTATAGTTCCTAAAGATGAAAAAGATTTAAAAATAGAAGAGTTAGAAAATAAATTGAAAGAACTGGAGGAGAAAATCAATGTTAAACATGCAGAGTCTACTGTCTCAACTGTTGATGTCAAACCAACCACTACAAGCGGCATCAAGCCTATTAACACCTCAACAAAGACAGTTTTTTAACCAATTTCAAGCACAACCGCAACAAAAACAGGCGGAAATCATTGCAAAGTTATGTAATGAAAAAGGAATTACAAAAGAACAATATGCTCAATTTGTAAGTTATATTAGTGGTAATAAAGGCTAATTTTATTAGCTTTTTATTATATATAATAAAATTATTTTTAAGGAAAGGGGAAAAGAAAATGAACGAAAGTACAGGAATGTCTGCTGCTGATGTATTAGCATTAACTAAAAATGGCGGAGATAGTCTATTTGGAGGAAATGGTATATTAGCATTAATTATCGTTTTCATCTTATTATTTGGTGGAAATGGAGGTTTCTGAGGAAATAATGCAACTGCTTTAGGACAAAGTGATTTACAAAACAGTTTATATTTCCAATCTCAAGATAATGCTATTAGAGGTTTAGCTCAAGGACAATGTGGAATTACTGATACAGTATTAAATTCTGCTTATAATAATTTAGTAAGCATGAAAGATATGTCATTACAATTAAGTAATAGTATTGCTGCAATTGGTAATTTAGTTGCTCAAGAAGGAAATGCTACTAGACAATTAATTCAAGATAATTATATTAGAGAATTAAGTGATAAATTACAAACAACTAGAGACGCATTATCTAATGCTAATCAAACAGCTACAATAACTGCCGCAATTCAAAACTCTACTGATTCAATTTTAAATCTACAAGGTAGATATGTATTAAATCCACCTTGCTTTTATCAATGCCCTTATGCATCTGTATAATAGGGAGATATTATGGAAATAAAAAATTATATCAGTAAAATTATAACTTCAGATGATAATAATAAAAAAGAAGAATTAATTAATTTTGTATCTTATATCCTTGAACACACTGATGGTGTTGATAAAGAAGAAGCTGAAAAGAAATTATATGAAATGTCTGAAGGAAAAGTTTTGAATGAGGAAAGAGCAGGTAAAATAATTGAAACTATGAAACCTTTTGGAAAGAAATGAACTTTAGAAGATACTGAAGGAGTTAGAAAACAATATGGTTATGAAGACATTCAACCTATTGATTTTTGGATAGTAATGAACAGTGCATATAATGATTATGAAGATTTATTTAAAGATAGTGTAGAATATTATGCAAAATTTAGTAGAGATTTTATAAAAGATGAAGATGCGGTTGATGAAAAAGTTTACATTTATTTTACAAAAATACCTAAAAAGAGTGCTTAAGGCACTCTTCTTTTTTTGTGGACAGAATTAAAAAATTAAATAAAGGAAATCTTAACATAGATTTAGAAGGAGGAGATATAAATATGGCTACAGAAAATAAAACAAGAATTGTTAGACAAGGCGGACGTACTGATTACAATTATAAAGAATGGTACTTAGATACTGAAGCTGACTTAGAAACAATTTCTGAAGATGAATTAAAATCTGCATGCACAGGAAGTGTTGCTTATATTATAGCAACCGGAAATGTTTATATGCTAAACTCTGAAAAAGAATGGATTGCTCAATAATAATGAGGAAGAAAGGATGATAATATGGATATTGTTACATATGCTCTTTGTAAAAAGTTAGCAGCTTCAATTACAGCTGGAGTAAAATCTATGTCTGTTGAAGGTACAACTTTACAAATTGAAACTAGTGATGGTCATATCTTGGAAATAGAATTCCCAACTCCAGCGGATGGTGTTTCTATTACAGATGTAGAAATTAATAACTCACATCATTTAATTTGTACAATGTCAGACGGCACAACTGTTGATGCTGGAGAAATGCCTATGTACATTCCTCAAAAAGGAGTAGATTATTATACTGAAGAAGATCAAGAAGCGATTGTTCAAGACGTAATTAATCATCTTGATTCTGGGGCAGTATTAGAAATCATATAGGAGGATTAAATTATGAGTACAAAAGTTAGTTTAAAATTTATTGCTACTGATAGTGATAAGGTAAATGATCTTCCTATCGTATCTGGGCAAATTATTTTTTCAAGAGACAACAAAACTATTTATCTAGACACTGATCAAACAAGAGATGCATACTCAAGTATTATTTTACTTCCTACAGAAGAAACTCGTATAGAAATGCAATCTCCAGTAACTGGGTATTTTTTTGTTGAAGAAACTGCTGTTCTATGGAGATACACACCTACTAATGGTTGGATTCAATTAACTATTCCACCAAGTGAATTAATTGTATTTGATGAATATGAACACTTCCCTCAAGAAGGACGCGCAAATACATTATATGTAGATAATGATACGATGTATGTATGGAGCAGCGAAGAAGACAGTTATGTTTTAATGAATGCTCAAAAATGAGAAGAGCTAGACGAACCATCTCAAGGTTAAGAAAGGAAGAAAATAGAATATGGCTACAGTAAAATTTTTAAAAGGTGATGCAGCCGCTTATACAGCCGCTACAAAAGATCCACATACTTTTTATTATGTAACTGATACTAATAAAGTTTATTTAGGTACTATTGAATTAACAACTGAAACTAGTTTAAGTACAGATGTTGCCAATACTAAATCAACTGTAACTAGTGCAACAATTGGTAACCAAGCATTATATGATGCTATTCAAAGTATGACAGGTGGAGCTGGATCAATTGCAGAACAAATTAATGCCGCAATTACAGCTTTAGTTGGTAATACTTATGAAACAGGCGGAACTAATGGTACTATTGATGCAGATCCTGCAACAATCAATGGCGCTATTCATATGCTTAAAGAATTAATTGAAGCTAATGCTGATGATATCGATGACCTAGAAACTATCGTTGGTTCAGATACATTAACTACAACTGCACAAACATTAACAGGAGCTGTTAATGAATTAAAAACTGGTTTAACAAATGCAGTTTCAGGTGCTGCAGTTACATTAACAAAAGATACAACTGTATCAGGTGTTGCCGCAAGATATACACTTAGTCAAGGCGGAGTTGCTTTAGGAACTACTATTGATATTCCTAAAGATATGGTTGTTAGTTCAGGTGAAGTTGTTACTTTAACAGAACAACAAGCTCAAGCTATTGATCCAAGTTTCCATGCGGGTACTTATATTAAATTAACTATTGCAAATGCTACAAGCGATGAATTATACATTCCTGCAGATGCATTAGTAGATGAATATACTGCTGCACAAAATGCAACACAAGTTCAAGTTGCTATCAATAATAGAGTTATTAGTGCAACTATTGTTGCAGGTTCAGTTGGAACTACTGAATTAGCAAATGGAGCAGTTACTACTGATAAATTAGGAAGTAAAGCTGTTACAAGTGCAAAATTATCAGATGCTGTTAATGCAAGTTTAGCTAATGCTGATAGTGCATTACAAGCTAGCGATATTACAACAGGTACTGCAAATGGTACTATCTCAGTTGACGGTTCAGATGTATCTGTACATGGTTTAGGAACTGCCGCATATACAGCTACTACTGCTTATGCAACAGCAGCTCAAGGAGCTTTAGCAGATTCTGCTTTACAAGCTGCAGATATTACTGAAGGTTCAACTAATGGAACTATCGCAGTAGATGGAACAGACGTTGCTGTTCATGGATTGGGATCAGCTGCTTATACTTCTAGTTCAGCATATGCTACTGCTGCACAAGGTGATTTAGCAGACAGTGCAGTTCAATCTATTACAACAGGAAGTGCTAATGGTACTATTTCTGTTGATGGAAGTAATGTAGCAGTTTATGGTTTAGGTTCTGCTGCTTATACTGCATCAAGTGCTTATGATCCAGCAGGAAGTGCAAGTACTGCTCAAACAAATGCTTATAATTATACAGATACTGCTTTAACATGGGGAAGTATCTCATCATCACAATCATCAGTTTAAGATGAAAATTTAAAAAGATAAAGGAGGATTTAACATGGCTTTATTTAAACCATACAAAATACAAAGTTCACAATTAAACTCCTTACCTATAACAGAAGGTCAACTTATCGTTACAACAGATGATAAGGCAATGTACCTAGATATTTCAGGTTCTTCAAGAATTAAAATTTATGCAGATGATATTGCAAAAATTGATAATTTAGATTCTATTGAGTTTGTTGTTGTAGAATCTCTACCAACAACAGATATTGACCCAAATAAAATATATTTAATTGCAAATAATGGAACGATTTCAGGTGGTGTTACATATACACTAACTAAAAGCGGAAATACTATTACTTTAACAGGTTCAGATAGTAGTACAAGTAGTGTTACTGATGATACTGGAGTTCAATTAGCTGATTTAGCTTCTATTGCTACTACAGGAGCATATAGTGACTTACAAAGTAGACCTAATTTAGTAACAAATGTAGAAACTGATACTACTCAACAAATGGGTATTAAAATTTCAAAAAGTACTAGTACAGGTGGAACTTCAACAGGGACTATTAAAGTTTTAGGAGTTGCAAATATTGCGGCAGGAGATGCAAATGGTACTTTAAGTGTAACAAAAGTTACAGGACAAAATAGTACATCTACTTCTACAATTACTGTTGCAACAATTCCTACAAAAGTTAGTGATTTAACAAACGATTCTGGTTTTATAACAAGTTATACTGAAACTGATCCTGTGTTTAGCGCAAGTGCGGCAGCAGGAATTACTTCTTCAGATATTACAAATTGGAATGGAAAAAGTACATTTAGTGGAAGTTATAATGATTTAACAAATAAACCAACAATTCCAACCCAAACATCACAACTTACAAATAATAGTGGATATATTACAAATTCAGTAAATAATTTAACTAATTATTATACTAAAACTGATACTTACACTCAAACAGAAGTAAATACTTTAATTGGTAATATTTCAACTTTAAATTTACAAGTTGTTCAAACATTGCCTACAACAGGTATTTCAACATCTACTATTTATTTAGTTCCTAAAACATCAAGCGGAACTCAAAATGCTTATGATGAATTTATATATACAAATAATGCTTGAGAAAAAATTGGAGATACAATGGTTGATTTAAGTAATTATTCAACTACTACAGAGGTTCAAGGCATGATAGATTCTGCGATTGGAGACGCATTGGAGGCGAGTTACTAATGCCAACATTAACTTTAACAGAAGCATTTACTGATATAGCAGATGCTATTAGAGCTAAAAATGGAAGTAATAATACTTATACTCCTGCGGCAATGCCTAGTGCAATAGCTGCAATTGCTCCAAATTTACAAAGCAAAAGTGCGACTCCTTCAGAATCATCACAAATTATATCTCCAGATAGTAGTTATGATGGCCTATCAAGTGTTACTGTAGGTGCAATCAGCTCTACTTATGTAGGTAGCGGAATTGCAAGAAAATCAAGTACAGATTTAACTGCAAGCGGAGCTACAGTAACTGTTCCAGCAGGTTATTACTCAACACAAGCTACTAAAAGTGTAGCGACTGCCGCACAAGCAACTCCAACTATTTCTATTGATGGAGATGGTTTAATAACAGCGACAGCAACCCAAACAGCTGGTTATGTAGCTGCAGGGACAGAAACTGATACATTACAATTAACAAAAAGAACTTCTACTGATTTAACTGCAAGTGGGGCTACTGTTAGTGTCCCAGCTGGATATTATCCAAGTGCAGCCAGTAAATCAGTAACTACAACTACTCAAGCAACTCCTAGTATTTCAGTTAATACAACAACAGGAGTTATAACTGCTACACATACACAAACAGCTGGATATGTTTCAGCAGGGACTAAAACAGCTACTGAAAATTTGTCAACAGTGGCGGGAACAACAATTACTCCTTCAGAAACTGCTCAAACTGCAGTTGCTGCAAATAAATATACATTAGGAGCTATTAATGTTGCCGCAATAAGCTCTACCTATGTTGGTAGTGATATTGCTGTTGATCCAACTCCTACTGCAAGTGGTGCAACAGTTACAATCCCAACAGGATATTATAGTGAAGATACAACAAAATCTGTTACAACAGCTACTCATGCAGATCCTTCTGTAAGTGTAAATACTACAACAGGATTAATTACTGCATCTCATGTTCAAACTGCAGGTTATGTAAGTGCGGGAACTACAACAAAAACTTCTCAACTTACTACTGCTACTGGAACTACTATTACCCCAACCGAGACCGAACAAACTGCTGTTGCTGCTAATGTTTATACTTTAGGAGCAATTAAAGTTGGTGCTATTAGTTCAACTTATGTAGGAAGTGGAATTACTTCTCGCAGTGATACAGATTTAACGGCATCAGGAGCAACAGTCACAGTACCTGCTGGTTATTATGCTTCTCAAGCAACAAAATCAGTTAGTTCTATGACATTGCCAACAGCCGCAACATCTAGTGCAACAAGTGGATATACTTCAAAAGCTACAATTTCAAGAAGTACTTCTGACCAATATATTAATATTCCTACAGGATATAATAGTGCTGGGGCTTATTATAAAATTAGTGCAGTAGCTAATGGTTCTGCTACAGCTCCTGCAAGTATTAGCGGATCTTCTGCAACAGTAAGTACTGGAACAAATACGATAACTTTAACAAAAACAGTTAGTGTAACGCCTTCTGTTACTGCAGGTTATGTGAGTTCAGGAACAGCAGGAAATTCTTCTGTAAGTTTAACTGCTTCAGTAACAACTAAAGCAGCAGCTACCATTACACCTGGGACGACAGATCAAACAATTGCCGCAGGAACATATCTTACAGGAGCGCAAACAATCAGCGGAGATGCTGATCTTGTAGGAAGCAATATTCTTTCAACGGCTAATATCTTTGGAGTTCAAGGAACGGTAGTTGTTCAAAATTATTATACAGGAAGTTCTACTCCTTCTTCTTCATTAGGAAGTAATGGAGATTTATATCTTCAAAGTTAGGAGGTAGAACATGGCTACAATGAGATTAATACCTAGCACGTTATATAATGCTGCTGGAACTACATATTTAACAGTTACTGACGAAGAAAACATGATGACTAATACTGATAGTACTACTTATGGAACAGTTAATAAAATGCTTCAACAAGTAGTAGATATGTTTATTTAAGAGGTTTTAATTTTGATGATATTCCAAGTGACGCAATCGTTTCTTCTTTTACAATTAAATATAAAGCAAATGAAACTGGTTTATCAACAAGTACAAACTATAGACCAAGATTATGTAATGGTACAACTACTTTAACTGCATCATCTTCTGTTATTACTACAACAACACAAACATTATCATTTACTAGCGTAAGTCCAGATTGAGATACTCTTAAAAGTTATAGTTCAAATTTAGGTATTCGTTTTAATGTTAGACGCAGTAATTCTAACACCGCAGGTTCATGTAATATATATGGAGCAGAAATACTTGTCGAATATACTGTTCCTGTTTCTCGTACTGTTACAACTACTTTAACTGGTAATGGTACAATTAATCCTAGTGGTACTGAAACATATTATGATGGAGATGAATATGATTTAGTAGTTACTCCAGCAAATGCTTCAGATACAGTTACCGCGACAAAAAATGGAAGCTCAATTACTTTAACTCAACATACTGGGGGAGAAAATACTGAGTCTAATGTATTAGGCTCATACTCACTAGTAAGTGGTAGCTTTAATGGTTCAGGTGCAACATACTTCTCAGGATTAGTAGGTAAAGGACATGATAATACTCAAACTACTTCTAATTATTATTCTAGCAGTAGTGGAACAATTGCAGTATTTACTTATGATGTTTCTTTTGCAGACATTCCAGATAATGCAACAATTAAAAGTTTATATATGTTGGTTAATGGACATGCAGAATCTACTTCAAATTCTAATGAATACATGTGTGCGCAATTAATAAGCGGCAGCACCGCCTTATCAGATGAATTAAACTTTAAATCTGTTGGGACTTCAAATTCAACTGAAACAGTAACTGCAAATGTAACCCCTACTATTGCTCAACTTGAAGAATTAAAAGTTCAATGTAGATTAGGATATTATGGTGGAGCTATTAATGGAGCAACAGTATATTTAACTTATGAAGTAAGTGGAGTTTATTATACATACTCTACTACAATTAGCGGAGATATGACAATTGCAGTAACAATAGGAAATGTTACTACTTATACTGTTAATGCATCAAGTGATGTTTCACGAGTAACAGTCACTCCTGCTACTCAAACTCAAGCGGAAGGCGGAAGTGCAATTGTTAGATTTGATACTAATACATTAAATAATATTGTTGTTAAAGATAATAATGTAGATGTAACAAGTCAATTAGTTTCTCATACAGAGAGCGGAGATTCTGCTACAAAAACTTATATACCTGCTACTTTTGATAGTACTAATTCGTCATATGATAGTGTATATAGTAGTAATAATCCAGAAAATGGTTTAACTGCACATGATTCTACAACACGTTGCTGTGTATATGCTAATACCGCAGATGGCTCTGAATCATATTTATACTATAATTTTGATTGTAGTGATATTCCAAGTAATGCAACTATTACTTCAGTTTCTTGTCAAGTAGGAGCATCTTGTTATAGTAGTGGTTCTTATTTTAGTACTCATACTTTACAATTATGTTCTGGAACAACTGAAAAAGGAACAGCTGTTACTACTACTGGTAATGGAAGTACTAGTACAGTTCAAACTGTAAATGGCGGAAGTTCTTGAACCAGATCAGAATTAGATGATATAAAAATTAGATTTAAAGTTGTTCGTAGTCAAACAGGAGATGCTTCTTT
>RHMF01001236.1_pt1 | contig 11908 bp, 10 predicted proteins | sample 5365151 | NCBI WGS metagenome assembly RHMF01 (sample SAMN10266501, study PRJNA497801) | feces metagenome | isolation source: feces | host: Bos taurus | place: China: Prairie of Fairy Mountain | collected 2017-08-14 | reverse complement strand
ATATGCTCTCAAAAGCACTCCGAAATTGCCCATGAAACCGGAAATCTGTCCACATGCCTGACATCCGCATTTGCACTCTGGAGCACAACCGCATGCCGGTCCGAATGCTCCGGAACCCTCCGGTGAAGACTCACAACTGCATGTACCGTCTGCCACATAAAGAGTGCCGTCTTCAGCCTCCATGACCTTCGGAACAGGAAGATGTGAAACAAGATGGGCAGCGACACCGACAGGGCCGGCACCTGGACCGCCACCGCCATGAGGAGTCGAGAATGTCTTGTGAAGATTGAGATGAAGCACATCAAATCCCATGTCTCCAGGACGTACAACGCCCATGAGAGGATTCATGTTTGCACCGTCATAATAAAGCAGACCGCCGCATTCATGAACAAGAGCCGCAATCTCCTTGATATCCTTCTCAAAAAGACCAAGAGTATTAGGATTGGTCATCATGATACCTGCGATGGTATCGTCGAGCAGAGGCTTAAGATCCTCAACATCAACCAGTCCCATTGCATTTGACTTCACCTGCACAATCTCGAGTCCGCAAACAGCTGCTGAAGCAGGATTGGTTCCATGAGCGCTGTCAGGAACGATGATCCTTGTACGCTTCACATCACCACGGGACATATGGTACTGTCTGATGACCATGAGTCCGGTAAGTTCGCCATGAGCTCCTGCAAACGGATCGAGAGTGAATTCAGCCATACCGGTAATAGCAGAAAGGGCATGCGAAAGATCCTTGTAAAGTCTCAATGCTCCCTGAACGGTAGAAGCAGGCTGAAGAGGATGAAGACCCGCAAATGCAGGCATTGCAGCGATCTCCTCATTGATCTTCGGATTATACTTCATGGTGCAGCTTCCGAGAGGATAGAATCCGGAATCCACACCGAAATTCATCTGCGAGAGATTGGTGTAATGACGTACGACGTCAAGCTCGCTTACCTCTGGAAGAGCCGGAGCCTCGGCACGCTGAAGACCAGCCGGAAGTTCTGAAACCGACTGTTCCCATCTGTTGACTGGCAATGAGTATCCCTGTCTTCCAGCCTTGGAAAGATCAAAGATCAGTTTATCATAGTACTTCATGGCCCCAGTTCTTTAGATATTCAACAATAGCATCAATATTATCCTTTGACACCTTTTCGGTCACGCAGAAATTCACGAGTCCCTTCTCGACCTCGACAGCTCCGAAAACACCGATCATCTGGAGGGCATCCTGGATCTTTTCTACAGGGACCAGAGCCTTGAGGGTGAATTCCTTTAGGAACGGCTTGTCGAAAGCCTTCTCAAAAAGTCCTGTCGAAAGAAGTCCGTCATAAAGATAATGGGCTCCGCCATAGCAGAGTTCATTTACCTCACGAAGGCCTTTCGGGCCCATAAGTGACATATATACAGTCACATACAGAGCCATCAGAGACTGATTCGAGCAGATGTTGCTTGTAGCCTTTTCGCGACGGATATGCTGCTCACGTGCCTGAAGCGTAAGTACATATGCACGTTTTCCATCCACATCCTTCGTAGCACCGACAATTCTGCCAGGAAGCTTGCGGACATGATCCTTTGTACATGCGAGGAAGCCTACATAAGGGCCTCCGAAGCAGAGAGGAACACCGAGAGTCTGTGAATCTCCGCATACGATGTCAGCACCCCACTCTCCCGGAGTCTTGATGACTGCAAGAGATGAAGGGTCGGAATACACCATGAGAAGTCCCTTCTGGGCATGTACCGCATCTGCAAAACCGGTCAGATCCTCGATGACACCGTATCTGTTGATACCAGGAACAAGGACACCGGCCACGTCACCGGCTGCAAGCTCTGCCGCCAATGCGCCATAAGATGTAGCACCATCAATGCATGGAATCATGCCAAGCTGCACACCGTTGAACTTCGCATATGTCTTCACTACCTTGATCACCTGCGGAAGAAGACCTTCCGAAAGAAGTACGCGGGTCTTCTTCTTTGTCGCAGCCATAGCCATCATCATGGCCTCGGCAGCTGCAGTAGCGCCATCATACATCGATGCATTGGTGCAGTCCATACCGGTAAGTTCCGTGATCATGGACTGATACTCAAAGATATAGCGCAATGTTCCCTGGGAAACTTCCGGCTGATATGGTGTATATGCAGTAAGGAATTCGGATCTTGAAATGATATGAGGAATCACGGCTGGAGAATAATGGTCATAAGCTCCAAGTCCGCACAGACAGAACAGGTTGGTGTTGAATTCAGCCAGTCCTTCGAAATACTGACGAACCTCATGCTCCGACATGGCATCAGGAAGGTCGTATTCATCGCGGTAGATGACGTCCTGAGGAACATCGGAGTAGAGATCCTCAAGGGATCCTACTCCGATTCTGTCCAGCATCTGGCGTATGTCATCTTCCGTATGTGGAAAATATGCAAAAGCCATAGTCCGTGATTTACTCGTTAGCGCACATTTCCTCGTAAGCGGCAGCGTCCATAAGAGCCTCAAGCTCTGAAGGATCGCTCATCTCCACTTTCATGATCCAGTTTGCGAAAGCGTCCTGGTTAAGAAGTTCAGGAGCATCCTCAAGCTCTTCATTGATCTCTACAACAGTTCCTGAAACAGGGCAGAAAAGGTCGCTGGCAGCCTTTACGCTCTCAACCGCGCCAAACTCTTCGCCTGCCTCGAGTTCATCGTCAACCTCCGGCATGTCCACATAAGAGAGGTCGCCCATTGCGTGCTGTGCGAAATCGGTGATGCCGATGATAGCGACATTACCTTCAACCTTTACCCATTCGTGTGACTCGCTGTAATAGAGTCCTTCAACTGTCTTTGCCATAATTTATTGTATTTTAATGATTGTTATTTCTTGTAATTGGTTTCGTAGAAACGGCGCTTGGTCACGATGCCAGGGAAAACCTTCTTGCGGATACGGATTTCCACCTGTGTACCAAGCTCGGTGTATGCCTTGTCGACCATAGCGACACATACGCTGCGGTCAGTCGAGATCGAGCGGTAGCCTGTAGTGACCACTCCTACCTGCACGCCATCCACCTCTACAGGATATCCTGCGCGAGGAATAGCCTTGTCCTGAAGCTCGATGCCGACGCTCTTGCGAGTCAGTCCGGCCTCCTTCTGTGCCACAAGCGCGTCACGGCCGATGAATTCCTCCTTATCCTTGATCTTCGCGAACATTCCGAGGCCTGCCTCAAGCGGAGTGATCTCGTCGCTCAATTCATGACCATAAAGAGGAAGACCCGCCTCGAAACGGAGGGTGTCACGACATCCGAGGCCGCAAGGAACAACACCCGCAGCAAGGAGAGTATCCCACATTTCGTTGACGACCTCATGAGAAGCATAGATCTCGAATCCGTCCTCTCCTGTATATCCGGTACGGCTTACGATCATGCGTGCGCCTTTGCATTCTGTCTCATAATATGTATAGAAAGAGAGTGCGGCAGCAGGGGCAAGACCGAGAGTCTCAACTGCATATTTCTCTGCTTCAGGGCCCTGGAGAGCGATCTGTCCCCATGAATCAGACTCATTCACGACCTTGACGTCATAGCCTTCAGTCTGTGCGCAGAGCCACTCGTAGTCCTTTGCGATATTGGAAGCATTCACTACAAGAAGATAGTGGTCCGGAACGAATTCCTTGTACACAAGAAGGTCATCTACGGTAGTTCCGTTCGGATGGAGCATCATTCCATAAAGGATCTTTCCATCCTCCATTCCGGCGATATTGTTCGAGAAGACATGGTTCACGAACTTCTCGGCATCAGGACCGCTCACGAAGATCTCTCCCATATGAGAGACATCGAACATTCCGGCGCGATGACGGACAGCATTATGCTCATCTGTGATGTTTGTGTACTGGATCGGCATGATGAATCCGCCGAAAGGGCTCATGAGTGCTCCGAGAGCAACATGCTTGTCATAAAGACAGGTCTTCAAGAGGTTTTCTTCCATGGTATGTCAGTGTTATAATCATTCAGTAAAATCTTTCAAATTTAATCAAAAAATAATCAAACCAGCAATAGAAATCATAGTAATAAACTGATCAATCAGTCATTTTTTCAGGGAGGACGGGCATTGCACCATTCTGGGTACATACATAAGCCGATACTTCGACAGCACGCTTATGAGCCTCAGGGATGGTCTTGCCCTTGAGGATAGATGCGATGAATGAGCCTGTGAATGAGTCACCGGCACCTACTGTATCAGCGACTTCCACCTTCGGAGTCTTCTGGAACGACATACCGTCTGCGCTGAAGACATAGCTTCCGTCTGTTCCGCAAGTGAGGATCAGCATCCTGAAACCATAGTCAGCAAGGAGCTTTCTGCAGGCTTCTTCCTGCGAAAGTCCCTCGCATCCGAACATCTCGGATACGACCACAAGTTCCTCATCATTGATCTTCAGCACATTGCACTTTCCGAAAGAGTTCTCGATGGTCTCCTTGCAATAGAAATGCTGTCTGAGGTTGATGTCGAAGATCTTGTAAGTGTCGTCTGTATCTGGCATGGCATCAAGGAAACGGTTGATTGTCTCTCTTGAAACCTGGTTTCTCTGAGCGAGAGATCCGAAGCAGACAGCCTTGCAGTTCTTTGCGAGCTCTTCCAATGCAGAAGAATAAGGGATATTGTCCCAAGCGACATTCTCTTTGATCTCATAGCATGGAATGCCCTTTTCATCCAAAGTTACCTGTACGGTTCCGGTAGGATAAGACACGGTCTCAAGTCTGTATTCAAGTCCTCTCTGATCGAACTTCTCTCTGATCTCATGTCCTAGCTGGTCGTCACCGACAGCGCTTATGGCGAGAGACTTGAATCCGAACTGACCTGCATGATATGCGAAGTTTGCCGGAGCGCCGCCGATCTTTCTTCCTTCAGGCAGGCAGTCCCAGAGCGCCTCGCCCAACCCGATGATATATTTCTCGATTACTATCTCGTATTCAGAGATCTTTTCTTCCATTTCGCGGACATCATTCTCACCGAGAGAGATTTCTCCGTCACAGAAATAATCCACGAGATAGTTCTCAAGCTGCTCTACGGAATCAATTCCCGAAGGGTCAAGATATGTCTTCAGGTTTTCCACCCTCTGCCTTACCGAAGCGACCCCATGACGCATCAGCTTCTCGACAGGAGGCCTGATCGCCTCTTCCAAAGCCTCGAAATCGGTATCATACAGCAGGGTACCATGCACGACGCTCCTGTCAGGCATCTGATGGAAGGCATTTCCGCTTACCTTACGGCCTTCGACGAGAATATCGTTTCTGCCTGATTTCTCCGCATCAAGACCGAGCGAACGGAGACAGGAAGTCAATGAAGAAAGATATCTCTCGAATATTTCAGCAACGTCTCCCCTGCGCGAGACATAGGAAATCATTATGTTGCCCATGTCGGAATAGACACATCCTCCCCCGCTCTTTCTGCGCACCACCTTGACGCCATGACGCCTGCAATAATCCAGATTGACTTCGGCCTCAAGGTCCTGATTTCTGCCGATTATTACAGTCGGTGCTACTCTCCATACAAAGAAAGCCTCGTCCTCAACTGACCTCGCCACGAATTCCTCCATGGCGAGATAGAAGGCAAGGCTTCTCTCTTTCTTATCCGGCAAGACGATGTGTTTCATGTCAAATATACTTACTCGGACCAGTCCGAAAATGCATCCATTATAACTGTCGGACGTCCGTCTTCGGTAAATGCACCGAGTTTGTACTGGGACGGTTTGCACTCAGGTTCCCAATAGAAAACGCCCTTGCAGCGGCCTCCAGTCTCGTTTATTGACTCTCTGATCACACGCGCGAGCTGACGGCGTCCCTCTTCAAGGACTTCCGGATCCGACTCGTCTACAAGGAATCCTGTCTCGACGATCATCACGTCACAGCCGAACTTCTCGCTGACATGACGGATATTTGCGATGCAGTCTGTGATAGTGGTCTCGGCATCATCACGGAATCCTCCGTCCATAGCCCAATAAGGATAAAGCGACATTCCTATCATGTCCCACTTCGCTCCACCTGACTGAAGTACTCCGAGATTCCAGTCATAAAGCTCCTGGTCAAAGCCATTGTCAAGATGAACCATCACGATAGATTCAGGGAAAACGCTCTTGCAGGCATCATATCCGGCGGCAAAAAGCCCGGCATACTGTTCTGGATTTCTCTCGGCATGGCCCATCGACTCTATGATCGTAGTATTTCCATTTTCATCCAGTTCCGGCCATCCGTGTTCATTAGACTTTACGTTCCAGAGAAAGCCGTTCCTTGTCTCATTGCCTACCTGTATCCATTTCGGCGTCACATCGTTATCCTTCAGATACTGAAGTACTTCCACAGTATGCGCAGCAAGATCCTCCTTCATCTGCTCATAGCTGTGACCGCTCCATGAAGCCGGAATATTCTGCTTTGCAGGATCAGCCCACCAGTCGCTGTAATGGAAATCCACCATTATGGCCATTCCCAGCTTCTTCGCGCGAAGACACTTGACGAGCAGGTCTTCCGTGTTGCACCAGTTGCCGTGAGCCGAAGGATCGACCCATACACGAAGACGGACCGCGTTGAGTCCGAGTTCCTTCATAAGGGCGGTACATTCCATCTCCTCGCCCGACTTGTTATAGAACTTGTGTCCATTAGCCTCCATTTCTGTAACCCAGCTGATATCCGCTCCAAGCCAGAAATCCGGCTCGGCTTCCTCGGAAGCCTTGCATGAAGACAATGTGAAAGCCGCCGCAAAAGCAGCGATTGCAATAAAGAAAAACCTTTTCATCTGCTGTAAGATTAAATTTTCTCCAAAAATAACAAATTTTCTTTTCAATATGACACTTATGCGGCATCATATATGTCATACCCGAGCCTCGTAGTGTATTATACTTTGGGTTATGAAAAAGAATCTGGACATGAGGAGCATCTTCAGATGCATGATGGAGGAGGGGTACTATCCTACTTTCGAAAAGACACACATCCTTTTCGACCTCGCCGACAACACAGCCGTAGTGGAATATGAAGAAGGTGTGCTTTCCGTCAGGATATTCTTCAGCATTGACGAAGATGCATACGATCTCTTCCTGGAGGCATCGAATGCCGTGATGATGGATACTTTCATGGTGAAGCCGGCAGTCCTCGATGATATGAAGAACATCATGTTCAGCTGCGAAATCCCATGCGATACGGCAAAGGAATTCAGGAAATTCTTCCCACGCTGCATAGAAAGGCTGACGGAAGCCCTGATGATGCACAAGGCGGAAATGAAGAGGCTCATACTTGCAGAAAATGTGTCCTCCGCAACGATTTCCGCCGCAGAGGACACATTCATAATGTCTTCAAAAGGACTTAAGCCTTTATCCTGATTATTTCTTCAATGGTTCCGGAAGAGTCTTGTTGAGAAGGACGCATCCGAGAACGGCTGCGATCACCGAACCTACAAGCACACCAAGCTTGGCCTGTGCAAGCAATGCAGCACCTTCTGCGCCGAGGCCTGAATATGAAAGGTCAGCGATGAACATCGACACGGTAAATCCGATACCGCAGACAACACACACGCTTGCGAATGCCTTCCATGTAGTGTTGGCTGGAAGCTGCACGAACTTAAGCTTGATTGCAAGCCACGAGAATGAGAAGACTCCGATGAACTTTCCAAGTACGAGACCGAGCATTACCGCAAGACCAACACCAGAGAAAAGGCTTCCTATGCTCATCTGTGAAAGGTCGATACCTGCGTTCGCGAATGCGAAGAGAGGAATGACGAAGAAGTTGATGAGTCCGTGAAGGTTGTCCTCGAGGTCCTGAAGAGGGCTGATCATCTTATCGGCTGCAGACTCGATACTCTTGAGAGTGTGGATCTGGTCGTTTGTGAGGACGATTGTGTTGTGACGCTCGTCAATGTCGATTACAGGGAACTTGCCGACATTCTCACGGATACGCTCAAGGTAATGGCCTGTTCCTTTCTTGAGGGTCGCAGGGATGCAGAATGCTGTGATCACTCCGGCGATTGTCGCATGGATGCCGGAATTGAGCATCGTGTACCAGAGGAACAGTCCCACGATCACATAGAAAGACTTTGCACGGCACTTCATGGCGTTTGCAATGATCATGGCAGCAACACATACAACAGAAAGGATGATGAAAGTCATATCGATGTGTGATGTGTAGAAAAGCGCGATCACGATGATACCGCCAAGGTCATCGGCAACGGCAAGAGCGGCAAGGAATATCTTAAGTCCGACAGGAACCCTTGTCTTGAATACAGAGAGGACACCGAGGGAGAATGCGATATCCGTAGCCATAGGGATCGCAAGGCCTCGTGTCATTGCCGGATCATTCGGGCAGAAGAGCCAGAAGAGAAGTACCGGCACAGCCATACCGCCACATGCACCGATGATCGGAAGGAGGGCTTTCTCTTTTGTAGAGAGCTCGCCTACACGGATCTCACGCTTGATCTCAAGTCCTACAGAGAGGAAGAAGATCGCCATGAGGAAGTCATTGATGACCTGGCCAACATTCATTGTATGGCCGTTGTGGCTGAAGAAATTGAAGTTTCCGATCGACAGGCTTACAGGATGCTGCCAAAGGGAGAAATACCACTCCTTGACTACCGGGATGTTCGCACACACGAGCGCAAGGACGGTAAAGAAGATAAGTACGACACTTGAACTGACGTACTTCTTGAAAGTACTGATAAAACTGTAGTTTGTGATAGTAGTTGCAGGCATAATTCCCAAATTGTTTAATGATTTAACTTGTTATTCTGCAAAACGGCCGCAAAGGTAGACAAATTTTCCATTCGTTGTCCGAAAAGTTGGATTAATTTGCCCTCTGGGCATAATGCCTGCGGGATTTTCGTCAGATCCAAACAAAATGAGAGTTGATTGACTCTCCGCCATCTACTACTATGCTCTGTCCTGTGCAGAATGTATTGACCACGGTCAGGAAGTAGGCCCATTGCGCGATTTCCTCTGCCGTGGCCCATTTCTTCAATGGAGTCTGTTCCATTATCTGGCTCCATGCTTCAGGATCGTCCATGACACATTGATTCAGCGGAGTGACCACCCCGCCGGGATCAAGGCTGTTGCATGTCGCGCCAAATTCAGCTACTCGCAGAGCCACATTCTTCGTATACGAGACCACTCCGCCCTTGCTGGCGCAATACTCCGGAAATTCCGAACCTGTATGCGCGCTTGCAGAGCCTATATTCAATATAGACCTGATTGATGGCTGGACGCCGTACCTTTCGGTCACACGTATCAGCGCCTTGAGGTTGATGTCGATGTCATCCGCATTCTGCGTTCCTGCATTGTTGATGAGCACCTCGATACCGTCGATATCGGGAAGTTCATCACGTACATCAGCCTTTATATGAACATATGAATCGTGGGAGACGGATGCATCCTGCCTGTCGATTCCTGTGACCTCATGCCCTTTCTCAAGAAAAAGTTCTGCGATAGCCTTTCCTATGCCCTGCGATGTACCTGTAATGAGTATCTTCATGTCCTGTAGATTTTGCATTGCAAAAATAATGAGTTTTTCAATATGGCGATGGTATGATAATGGATATGTCAGACGAAAAGTTCAGAATCATGAAAGTGTTAGTAGTGTGCAACAACGCCTATGCAAAGGGCAACGGACTGCATACGGTCATGCAGTCATTGCTGCCGAGGCTGAAGGAAGCCGGAATCGACGCAAGGCTTATGTCGGTAAGAAACGAGGACATGGACGGTCCGCAGCCGGACTACCCTCTCGAACATTTCAGATTTCCCGTATTTGACTCACTGATTTCCTCCCACAGCTACGGATTCGCAAAGATCGACGAAGACATGATCAGGGATGCCGTACAATGGGCCGACGTGATCCATCTACAGGAAGGCTTTCCTCTTGAGGCCAGGACAGCCAGAATCGCCGACAAGGCAGGAAAGAGCATAGTCGGGACCTTCCATCTCTATAGTCAGAACATCCTTGCGAACGCCCTTATCAACAGGAAGGACAATTTCCTCAACGATGTCCTGATGTATTTCTGGAGGACGGGAGCCTACGACTATTGCAGCGACATCCATTGTCCTACGGAAACAGTCCGGAAGCATCTGACAGACAACGGATTCAAGGCACGTATGAGAGTGATTTCCAACGGAATAGAGATTCCTGATGAAAGAGTCAAGGCCTCGTTTCCGCAGACCGATCCGATCATCCTGCTCTGCATCGGAAGGTTCGCCCACGAGAAATCCCAGATGACCCTTCTGGAAGCGATGAGGTATTCGCGTCATGCGGACAGGATACAGATTCATTTCGCCGGCAAGGGTCCGCTGAAAGAAAGGTATGAACATGAAGCGGACAAGCTTGTTGCCGAAGGGATCATGAAACATCCTGCCGTGTTCGGCTTCTATTCTTCCGACGAACTGAAGTCATTGGCAAGAAAGGCATATCTGAATATCCATTGCGCAGTAGTAGAGGTGGAAGGACTTTCATGTCTGGAAGCCATCAGGGAAGGTGTGGTTCCGGTCATTGCAGAGGGACATCTGGCAGCGACATCGCAGTTCGCCCTCGACGACAGGAGCATTTTTCCGGAACAGGATGCAAGGGCGCTGGCCGAGAAGATCGACTGGTGGATCGAACATCCCGTCGAAAGACTACGGATGGGACAGGTCTACGCCGATTCCGCAAGGAAATACGACATCGAAGCCTCCATTGCCGGAATCATCGACATGTACACCAGCGCACTGGCATCGTGACAGTCAATGCTCTTTGGCATTGACTGTCTAGAATTCCACCGTAACCCCTAAAGCAGGGACAATCGTTCCGCTGTACAGTTCCAATGTCTCCAATGCATACCTCTGTTTCAGAGGGAGTTCATCCGGATTGATGACCTCTCCCGTACTCAAGTATGCATCCGGCTGCCTGATCTTGCTGAATGTCACGTTCTGCAGATCGACATACAGACCGAGAGTCCATTTCTTGAAATAGAAGTCCTTGTCGACACGGAGATCTACCTGATAATACGGATCCAGACGGCTGCCGTTATACCTTGTATAGTCATATACCGGCCTTCCAGCGGCATCCCACACGACCTTCAGCGAAGATTCATCCTCATCGTACGGCGTATATGGAGAACCTCCGATCGCACTCACTTTTGCTCCGATGCTCCAGTATTTCGGAAGCTGGACGACAGCGCTCAGGTTGATTATGAACCTGTTATCCCATGCCGAAGGAATATATTCCTCATTCTCCGAACTGCGGTACTCGCTCTTGTAAAGCGTCGCCGACCCCACAAGCGTCACCTTGTCCGGAACAAGCCACCTTACCAGCATTTCAGCGCCGTAAGAACGTCCCTGCGCAGAGGACACCAGAAGTTCTTCGCCGATGCTGCCGTAATCGGCTCCTACGCATGTCAGAGGCACATTTGTAGCGACTGAAAGAGGAATGTCCAGAAACTGTTTGTAGAATCCTTCAAGGCCTACGAAAAGTCTGTCTCGAAGCTTCCAGTCTACACCGGCCGCAGCAGAGACTACACTCATATATTCCAGCTTCCTATTTGCCATGATACCTTCTGCATCGCGGAAACTCAAGGCCGTAAGCGGAGGCAGCTGATGGTACATTCCGACGCTGGCATTGAACGCCCAGCTCTCCATGGCATATATGAGACGGAAGCCCTGGGCGAAAGCTGCTTCCATATCTTTGCAGTCTCTTTCGAGAAGGAGCTACCGTCAGCACGAAGCCCGAACGAAGCATTCACCTTCCCGCCCGGAGACTTGTAATCTGCCGATGTGTACACTCCCCATCCTGCAATGCCCAGCTCGGTAGCATAATCCTGTGCGGTACCGTCCGTAAGCCTGCGGTAGACATCCCCATTGTAATGTCTGTAGCTGACTTCCGCACCTTCTCTGACAGTCCATGGGCCATAATATGACCTATTCTCGAATCTGGCCTGACCTTTTCCTTCAAGTCCGCTGCTTTC
>RHMF01003039.1_pt1 | contig 11911 bp, 11 predicted proteins | sample 5365151 | NCBI WGS metagenome assembly RHMF01 (sample SAMN10266501, study PRJNA497801) | feces metagenome | isolation source: feces | host: Bos taurus | place: China: Prairie of Fairy Mountain | collected 2017-08-14 | reverse complement strand
TATTTTAACATAATACAATTAAAATTGCAAGAAGTTTTTTATTAATAAAGAGCCAAGAAGTGTTTTTACTTCTTGGCTCTTTCGTAAAATATAAAATAGCACTGTTTTCTGAAAAAATTAATATTTTGTTCTCGTTCCCGCTTCATATTCCCATACTTCAAATTCTGTTTCATAAACAGGGGAATTAAGAGCTAAGGTGAAATTACGATTTTCTGCATCCTTGAAGTTAGGGTTAGCGAACACAGCATTGTTATAATAACCACGTTTTTGCATCTTCTTAACTGAGATATTGCTGTTAGAGAAAACCTTTTCTCCGTTTTCATAATCCCAGTAAATGTTTCCATTATCTATAAACCAGTCTTTATCAACGGCATTATCATACATAGCCTCATTGTCACCGACTAAAATGTTGTTATAAAGGAAAAGCGAGTTATGCTCTTCTTGTCGTGTGATAAGCATCTGACCATCATCACTGAAAGCAAAAATATTGTTTTTAATGAGGTTATCTTTACCGTAGTGCTGATGAAGTGAGTTAGAAGAGCAGTCGTAAACAAGATTCTTTTCAACTGTTATGTAACTTGAACCTTCATCAAGATAAATACCCCAGCCGCCATAGCCTGTGCTACCCTCGTAGCAACCAACATTGTGAATAATATTACCGCTTAAAACTGTGTCTGGTTGAATACCTAATGTATAAATACCACCCATATCAGAAAGCCAACCGTTACCGATATTATAAATTAAGTTATTTTGTACTTTGATATTATTAGTTGGGTTATCAGTATATCCCCAGTTCCAGCCAACAGAAACTGCTGTGTACCAGCCATCGTGAATTTCGTTATACGTAATATCACAATCAGTAGCGTGTGTAATAAGCACACCAATAGAGTTGTTATAAATTCTGCCGTAATATTTTATGTGGCAGTCTGTAACGTCAATGTTGCTTGTTTTTGCAGGTATTTCAAACGGGCCGTCAATGAAAATTGCATTACCACCAATCTGGTCAAATAAACAACTTGAAATAGTAGAATCCTTTGAGCCTGAATCATACTTGATTGCAGTGTTAGATATATTCTTGAATTTACAGTTTGTAAAGTTAATTCCGGAAGAATTTGTAATGTAAATTGAAGCAGGTGTTTCAAATGCTGCTTGCGGATGAGTTTGAGTTGGATTGTATTTGATATTTGCGTAAAGTGGATGCTCTGCATTAAGAGATGAGTTCCACTTTGTACCAGAAACAAAGTCCCAGTCAGTATTTTTAAAATCAATACCACTGAATGTAATATCAGAAGCGCTATTTACATTAAAGAAACTTTCTGTTACAGGAGCAGAAAGTGTAAGTCCTTCTGCAGTCTCGCCCTGTTGTGGAATGTAATAAAGCTTTTTCTCTGTTCTGTCAAGATACCATTCACCTGGTTCTGTTAAAGCTTCTCTTACGTTTTCATAAACGAAATTATCGCCTTCCACAATGCTCATAGCAGCAGGTTTTGTAAGCTCAACTCTACCAGTAGAAGGGTCAGTTGAATGAAGTGGTAAAATATCATCGCACCACTTGTGCATAATTCTTACATTAACATCACTGAGATTTTCAAAGGTTCTTATTTTGTCTGTGTAAAAAGCAGCGTGCAAGTTGAAGAAATGCGTGTCGCTTTCAGGATCGAAACAGTCTTCATCTTTCGAATCAGTAACCGTGAAAGAGCCACTTTTTGGCCATTTGCTTACACTTAAACGCTCTTCGCCTTTAAAAAGTGAGCGGAAATAAAGATTTTCTGTGTCTACATCTGTGACAAAAGCACGGGTGTGGTTAATTGTTGTGCGTGTCCAATCAGAGAATTCTACAGAGCCAGTAATTATGACATCTTCATTCGGATAAGAACGATAAGTTACATTGTTTAAATCAGTTTCATCAAATGTTACTTCTTTTGTAATAAGATATGTACCAGCTCTGAACCAAACAGTAACATCTTCGTTTACAGTACCTTTTAAAAGCTTTAAGCGTGTCTTTGCGGCTTCCAAAGTTTTTAATGGTTTTTCTAAAGTACCTTCATTAGTGTCACTACCATCTGGTGAAACAATCAAATCATATTTTCCCATTTTAAATTCACCTTCGTCGAATGCAACTTGTGTTATTGTGGTGTTATGAAAAATATCGTTGTCAGAGCCACCAGTGTTAGTGTTATCATTATTAATGTCTGGTGGTGTAGGTGAAATTGAGCTTATAAGAGTAATAAGTGAAGCTATAAGTGAGATTACTGTTTTTAAAATGATTGATACATCCATAAAATTTCTCTCCTCTGTTATTGAATAGTTTAATTCTATTATATAAATATAAAAAAATCAATTGTTAACAAAAAATTCTCTTTACTTTACAAAAATATATGTTAAAATATGTATAATATTATTTATAAAAAACTTAGGAGTGTCGTTATGAGCGAAATTAAATTAGGCGTTCAACTCTTTACTTTGCGTGACAAATGTCAGAATGCTGAAGATTTTGAAGAAACATTAAAATTTTTACAGAGTATTGGTTGTAACGTAGTTCAGATTTCAGCAATTGGCCCTATTGACCCTGTTGTTGTAGGTGACCTTGTTAAAAAATATAATATGGAGGTTTGTGTTACTCACAAGCCTTATGATAGAATGAAAAACGACTTAGATGCATTAATTAAAGAGCACGATTTAATTAACTGTAAAAATATTGGCATTGGTGCTATGCCATTTAATCTTCACGATAGTTTTGAGGGCGTGTGGGGATTTATTAATAAATGTAATGAAATCGACGAAAAAATGCAGAAACAAGGTAAAAAACTTTGCTATCATAACCACGCTTTTGAATTTGAGGTTTATGATGGTAAAAGAACCTTTGAAAGACTTATTGAAGAAACTAATATGGATTTCATTCCAGATACATATTGGATGCAAGTTGGTGGTGTAAACCCAGCAGAATATATTAAAAAGTTAAAGGGCAGAGTAGAGGTTTGCCACTTTAAAGATATGCGTATTGTCAACAACGAGCAACGCTTTGCAGAGTGTGGCACAGGTAATATTGACCTTGGTGCTTGCTATAGAGCTTGTAAAGAAATTGGTGTTAAATATATTGTAATTGAGCAGGATTTATGCTATGATATGGATGTTTTTGAGTCAGTGAGAATTGGCTTTGAGGGCTTAAAACGAATCGCAAAGGAGAATGAATAATGTCAAAAGGTAAAATTGCTTTAGTTGTACTTGCGTTTGTTGTGGTAACATTCGTAATTCCGTTAGTTTTATTATTAGCTTTGGTTGATGCTAACAACCTTAGTATTTATATTGCAGTATTCGGCGTAATGTTCTTTGGTTCAATAGGCTTCTTGTTTGCAATGCTTCTTAAAACTAAGTCTGATATTCAAGAACAAATTGAAGAAATTAAAGTCCAGAACGCCGCTATTGCCTATAAGTTAACAGAAATGAAAAAGCAAGGAAATAGCGTTCAACCATCTGTAGAACCAAAACCAATGGTGAAAACTGAGGTTAAAGAGAAGTTTGATGATTTTAATTGATTAGTTGTTAGTTGTCAGTAGTTAGTTGTTAGTATTATAAAAATAACTACATTCTTTCATTCGAAATAAATGAGAGAATGTAGTTTTTTATATAATTGATTGTTATTTTAAAGGGTTTGGTGTGTCGGTGAATTCTAAAATGAAATCAGCAGAAACATTGTAAAATTCACATAACTTTTTTAGAATGTGTGTAGGGATTTCAGTTTCTCCCGATTCCCATCTTCTATAAGTTGTAAGTTGTTTGCCTAATATCTTAGCTAATTCTTCTTGAGTTAAGTCCTTATCTTCTCTCAAATCTCTTATTCGGGAATAAATGTATTTTTGCATATAATCAACTCCTGTGCTTATTATACATAAAAACACAAAAATGTGTTGACAATAACACAAAATTGTGTTATTGCAATAATAAATAAATTGGAAGGAGTATGATTTATGAAAAATATAATTATGGATTTATGCAGGGGAAACATTGAGAGTGAAATACTTTCGGAGTTTACAACCCATAAATTAAAAGAACTTGAGGACTTGAAAGAGAAAAATCTAAATAATCTTTTAAAAACTTTAAATGATAACGAAAAAGAAATTTTAGAAAAATATATAGCTTGTGTAGATGAAAGTGAGTTTTTAGGTAACGAACAACTTTTTACAAATGCATTTAGTCTGGGTTTACGAGTTGCAAGTGAAGCGTTTATTAACACGGAAGATATGATAGAAAAGAGTAGTTATTAACCAATACTAACAACTAAAAACTAACACCTAACAACTGTGACCTGACAATACAACTCAGTTGAGTTGTATTGTCAGGTCACTTGTCGCATACGACACACACGGGTGAATTATACCGTGTTTAGTGTCAGCAAGCTTTCTTGTGTCAGTTCCGGTTGGGATGAATACATTGCCTTTTGTAAGTCTTGCTCTGCAAAATCCACAAGAGCCCACTCTACAATGCGAAAGTGCTTCTATACCAGCTCTTTCTAATGCTACTAAAATAGTTTCGTCAGCAGGGCAGGGGATAGTGGCAAGCACCTTGCCATCTTTTTTTACTTTTAATTCAAAGGTTTTACCTATGAATTCTGGTGGAAAATCGTTAACAGCACGCGCGTCCTTTACCTTGCTTCCAATGTTGATTCTTACGGCTTTTCTTTCAAGACCTAATTCTGAAATCTGTGCAGAAATAAGGTTTAAAAGCAATTCAGAGCCGTCTATAAATACGCTGAATTTTTCGGGCGGTGCATATTTTTCAATTAGCTGTTTTGTTATGAATCCACGCTCGTAATTGTCAACCTTTTCGTCACTGAATGTAAAAATAACCTTAAAATTTCTTGTGCTTTGTTGAATAGAAATCAGTTCATCCATAAATATAGCATCGCTTCTTTTACGGCAACTGTAAAATAGTGTAAGGTTTACATTAAGCGATTTTTCTTCTATTGCTCTTGCCATAGATAAAAATGCGGGAATACCATCACTGTCTGCAATACCCACTACAAAGGGGTAATCTCTTAAACTCTGGTGATAAAAATTACCGAGTGGAGCTGAGGCGGTAATTTCAGTACCTTTTTCCCATGTGTTAAAAATATGACCTGTAGCAAAGCCGTGCAAGGCTTTTTTTACTTTAATCATATAAAAATCATCTTTGCTTGAGTCAAGTGGTGAAGAGCAAAGTGTAAAAGGTCTTGTTACAACAGAATTACCAATATTTAAAGTGATGCTTAAATATTGGCCAGGTCTGAAAAATGCAAGCTTGCCTGTGCCTCGTGCAGAGTCGGGATATAAAATATAACAACGCTCATCACGGTTAATTTCAATAACCTCTCTTATTTTTAAATACTGCACATCAGGGTGAAGAAAGCTGGCGGTTGAGTTAACTGCAAAATTTTTCTTTAAAGGTGTGTTAATTGCTTGGTTTAATAACGCCTTTCTTTGCTCTGGTATTTTTATAAAATTTGAAAAATCCTTTAAAGCGGAGCGGACAATTATTTTATCTTTCATTTTGTTGCCCCCTTGCCTGAATCATCAATATCACCTAGTGTTGCATAAGCGGTGTTTCTGCCAGAAGCTATTGCAGAAGAATATCCCGAAAGCTGTGTACCCCAACCACCACAAAATCTTAAACCATAAGTGTCACAGTCACTTTCTTCTGTCATAAATCGTGCAAGAAGCCCGTCTGAACGCTCGCCTGAATATCCGAAAATAACTCCCTGTGGCGTGTTTAAATATCTTGCGAACGTCAAAGGTGTCGCGATTTCTAATTCTTCAATATATTCGCTTATTTTAATTCCTGTTGCTTCTTCGTAAAGAGTAATAATTCTCTTTGCGAAATTATCCTTTTCGTTAAAATAATTCTCTGGTTCAACATTTGCCCAGCAGTTATCTGTAAAAAGTGTTGTAAAAGTAAGAATACATGTGCCTTTTGGGGAGCAATTCGGGTTAGCGTTATTAAGACAACTCACAATGCACATATTATTACTGCTCAAAGTTCTCATTAAATCGTACTGAACAGCTGAGTCAGAGGTTTCAGTGATAATTGTATTATAATTGTTTATGCCAAGGTCGTGTGCAGAACGGTTAAGACCAACATAAATTGTAGCACCTCTTGCACCAAAGCTGCGTGCATTGGTTCTTTTTACTGCGGTAATAGGTACATCACTTTGCTTCATAAGTTTTGAGTAGGCAAATGTAGGTGAAATGTTACCTATAATGTGTTCGCACAAGATTCTTTCGCCATTTTTTAATATAACACCCTTAGCCTTGCCATTTTCAAAAAGAATTCTTGTTACTTGGGAATTATATCTTATCTGACTTCCGTTATCTTCAATAAATCCGGCTAAAGTCATACTTACTTCGTTGCTTCTTTCTTTTGGTATAAAGGCACCAAATTGAATGTAACTATAAAGAAGTGTAATGTACTGTGTGAAGCTTAATCTGTCGCAGTCAACCCCTGTAAAGCACCAGAGAGCTGAAATAATTTCAATAGCTTTTTGAGGAATTGCTAAAGCTTTAAAAACCTCGTTTACAGAGTAGGGGGCAGTTCTCACAAAATTGCCGTAATCTTTTAAAAGGTCTTTTGCAAATCCCATAGTAATTTTTTCATTAGCAGAAGCAAGGTGGTTTAAGCCATTCATTGTGTTTTCTGCTAATTCAAAAAGCTTTTCTAATGAAGAACGGCTTTCGGGTGCATATTCCTCAATCGCATTTATGAAGTTTTCAATTCCAAAAGGAAGTGTAGCGTCAATTACTTCACCATTTTTAGATTTAGTTATAACTCTGAATGCAGTTTCAGGCTTTAACCACTCAATTTTGTTTGAAATTCCCAGTTCATCAAAAATTATACGCACATCACCAACACCTTGCGTTTTAGAGTAACCGCAAAGTGCATGTAATGACACATCAAATTCAAATCTTCCACGGGTAAAGCTTGTAGCACAACCGCCAGGAGTTAACCCTTTTTCTAAAACAAGAACCCGTTTGCCCTCTTTTGTAGCACAAGCTGCAGCGGTAAGTCCGCCAAGTCCCGCACCTATTACAATAATATCAAAATCCATAAAATAACTCTTTCGTTTTAAACAATTTTATCGTCAGTTGCTTCGCCTGGTGAAGTAATCGGAATAACATCACCTAAATATGTAGGCTCAGGCTTCATTATGCACCAGATAAAGTCTTTGACTCTTGCTAAAAATTCTCTTGAATCATTATAAAGTTCTTTAACAATTGAAAAATTAAAGTAACCATCAGCACATACGCCGTATGCTTCAAGACCTAATTTTCTTGCATCATAAATTGAACGGTACATATGAAATTCCTGAGTTATTATAATTAAGCTTTCAACCTCAAAAATTTCTCTCGCTCTGTACATTGATTCATAAGTAGAAAACCCTGCGTGGTCCATTAAAATATTTGTAGCAACAGCACCAGCGTTGTCAACTGCAAATTGCTTCATTGCGTTAACCTCGTCATATTCAACTCTGCCGTGGTCGCCACTCATTAAAATTCTGTCAGTACAGCCAGTATCAAAAACCTCAACGCTTCTGAAAATTCTCTCCTGTAAAATATGGCTTGGTTGACCATTTATTATACCAGAACCTAAGACTAAAACACAGTCAACATTATAATTTTTAGCTTCTTCTACTGTTAATATGTATTTGCTTGAATATTCGTAAATATAAGCGTTAATTATAATAGGTACCTGAGCTAATATAACACCTAACAGTAGAATTGTTGACACCAATCTTTTGAATTTATTCTCTTTATTTTTAATTCTTTTAAACTCCATAACAAATATCCTTTTAATTATAATTACATAATGAAATTTTACACCAACACAGAGGATAAATCAATAGAATAATTCTATAATTTGGAAATTTTAACTAGTTCTTAATAAATATTCTTGATTTTTATATAGCGATATGTTAGAATTGAGTAAACACTCACCAAATGTTTGTTAAGGGGGATTTTTAATGTTGTTTTATATTTGCTTGGCACTAGGTATTATTAATTTGATTTTATTTTTAGCACAAAGAAAACCAGAGGTATCATTAAAGGTTTTATTTTTTAAAACCACAACAAGTGCGTTATTTATTCTGACCTCGTTTTCAGCGTTCTATGAAAATGATAATTGCCCCGAAAAATTAGCACTATTGTTTTTTGCTGGTGCTGTTTGTGGCCTTTTGGGTGATATTTGGCTTGATGCAAAATATATTTTCCCATCTGAAAAAAATGGACTTTTAAAAGCAGGATTTATAAGTTTTCTTATAGGACATATTTTCTTTATTACAGGTATGTTTATAACTTATGGTGTTTCAACTCTTGTGTTAATATTGGGCGTTGTAGGTGGTCTTAGTTCACCACTTATGTGTATGTTTACCGAAAAGGTATTTAAGGCAGATTTCGGTAAATCAAAATTCATTTCAGTTCTCTATACTGGCGTATTGATATTCACAACAGGCGTTTCACTTGCAATTGCTATAGAAAATGACTTTGAATTGTCGTCACTAATAAGACTTGTTGGTATGGTATTATTTTTAGCATCAGATGCAGTTCTTGCAAAAATTTACTTCTGCGAAGGTCAGAATACAAGAGTAAACGTAGTTATAAACCACGCTCTTTACTATTTAGCACAGTTCTCATTAGCAACGTCATTATTCTTATTTTAAGGCAATGAATTTCGGGTGATAAAATGCAGACAGAAAGATTATATTATAAAGACAGTTATATAAAAGAATTTTCAGCTAAAGCTATCTCTTGTGAAAAAAGAGATGGCTTTTATGCCGTTATATTGGATAAAACAGCCTTTTTCCCAGAGGGTGGTGGTCAGAAATCTGACACTGGTTTTATAGGCGAAGCCGTGATTTTTGACGTGCAGGAAGAAAACGACGAAATAATACATAAATCAAAAGAAGAAATAAAAGTAAACGAAGAGTATTCGTGTAAAATTAATTGGGATTTAAGATTTTTAAGAATGCAGAACCATACTGGCGAGCATATAATTTCTGGATTTCTGGTATCGTAAATAGAAAATTTGGTTACGACAATGTAGGTTTCCACCTTGATGATGAATATGTGACATTCGATTTCAACGGTGAATTAACCCGTGAACAGCTTGACGAAATTGAAGACGAAGCAAATGAAATAATTTATAAAAATGTAAAGGTAAAAACATCTTTTCCAGACGAAAAAGAATTGACAACACTTGAATATCGTAGTAAATTAGAACTTGCAGAAAATGTAAGAATAGTTACCATTGATGGTGTCGATGTTTGTGCTTGTTGTGCACCACACGTAAGTTCAACCGCAGAAGTCGGAATTATAAAATTACTTGATTTTATGAAGCATCGCGGCGGTGTTAGAATTGTTATGAAAGCGGGTAAACTTGCACTTCTAGATTATCGTGATAAATATAAAAATGCTTTAGGAATTTCAAATCTGCTTTCAGTAAAGCAACAAGATATTTTTACTGCAACTGAAAAGTTTTATAACGATTTATCTGAAGAACGCCGTAAATTCTATGAGTACAGATTATCTGTTGCAGAGCGTGATAAAGAGAGTTTAAGTGAAATAAACGGCTCTTTAATACTCATAACAAGTGGTTATGATAGTGATATGATGAGAGAAATTGTAAACTTCGCAACAGAGAAAACCCTAAAGTACGGGGCAGTTTTTTCTGGTAATGACAGTGACGGATATTCATTTGTTATTGCATCACGTTCGGAAGATATGAATGTACTGAGAAATGAAATAAATTCAAAGCTAAATGGTCGTGGTGGAGGTCGTGATGGTATGATTCAGGGCAAAGCCACAACAACAAAACAGTCAATTATTGATTTCTTCAAGGAAGTGTAAATATGAGTGAATTTAATGTAAAACCACCAAGAGGGAGCACACCTAACCCTGACCATATTTTTATAAGTATTAAAGGGGATTCTAAAACCTCAATGACAGTTACCTGGCGTACATCCCTTGACGTAACAAGTGGCTACGCTTTAGTCAGAGAAGACGGCAAAACTGATTTAATGAAATATGAAGCGGTAAAAGGTTATTTCAAAAGTGACATAGATGAAAGTAATATGTTCTGGGCAGATATGGTAAACTTAAAGCCAGGGACTAAATACTTCTATACTGTTGGTAATGATGAATACAGAAGTGAAGAATTTTTCTTTACTACTGAAGAAGAAAATGCCGAAAGCTTTAAGTTTATGTGTGTTTCTGACCAACAGAAAGGCGACCCTCACGATTTACCTGATTACAGTTATTTTACAAAGGTTTTAAAAACTGTTTTAGAAGAAAACCCAGACATTAAATTCATTCTTACTGCTGGAGATAATACAGACTGCGGTCAGCACGAGGTTCAGTGGAATGGTGCATTCTCAGGTCTTAAAGGTGTTGTTGAATACATACCATTTATGATGACTGTCGGCAATCACGACAACCGTGGGTTCAAGGATTATAAAAATCATATAGGCTTACGCTGAACCAGCAGAATTTTTCTGCAATCAGTTTAAAGGCTCATACCCATTCAATGGACCTGAAGGTTGGGAGACTGAAAACTATTCATTCAGCTATGGTAATGCTCACTTTAATATAATAAGCGTTAACGAGCCTGAAAGAGTAAACGACTGGTTAATTAAAGATATAGGTGCTACCGACAGAATCTGGAAATTTGGTTCTTACCATTTCCCGATGTATTACGCAGGGCCTGAGCTCAGTAATGACGACGGTTACCCAATGATGCGAGAAGGCATTGAAATGCTCGACGTTCTCTTTGCTGGTCACGAGCATAACTTTGCAAGAACATTCCCTATAAAAAATGAACAGTTATTTGATAAGCCATCCCAAGGTACAATTCACTATGAGTTAGGTAATAGTGATGCTAACCCTCCAGGTACAATGTCTTGCCATAAGGTTTGGCACGCTGCACATTACCCTTGTGAAGAGCAGATTTCAACAGTTGCAATAGTTGAAGTGTTTAAAGATAAGGTAATTCTTACCTCAAAGGTAGTTGAAGACGGCAGAGTTATTGACCAGTGTATTATAGATAAAAAGAATGACACTATTTACCCAATCGCTTTAGCGCCAATCTTTAAGAGAAGAACAAGAACATTCTATAAAGGTTTGGGGCTCGGTCTTAGTGAACGTGAACAGATTCCTGAATTCAAAGACGGAATGTGGTTCTCACCACTCGCTGTTATGTTTACAGCTATCGGTGCAGACGTAAAAAAAGAAGAGGGTAAAGTAACTTTAGGTATCTACGGTAAAACTGCAACGTTTACTGAGGGAAGCAATATAGCAGTAACAAATGACGGTGAAGTTAAACTTCCAGCACCAGTTTATCGTGGCGAAAACAGTCAGCTTTACATACCTCTTGATGCAATTATTCCTTGCTTCAATATGAAATGGGCTTATGCCGAAAGAAATAATTATCTTTCAATTGAGCACGTAGACGAAGCAATCCCAATGACAAAACAACCATAATGGAGTGAATAATCAATTATGATTCCATTAATTAAAGATAAAAAAGTTTCAGAATACACTTCTTCTTATTCTTCAAATCTCTGGCTTTTTGAGGAAGTAAAAAAAGAAGAATATTTTTCTCACTTAGAGGATATTAAGGCGAAAGGATATAGTGAAGCCTACAAAACAGATATTGAAGATAATTTAACGTCTGTTTTCGAGAATGGCGAAAATCTTATTATAAGCTCGTTTTACCCGTGCGATAATACTGTAAGAACAGTTTTAGAAAATAATAAAAATCTTCCCGAATTTAAAATGAGGGAAGATTTAGAAAGAAACTCACAAACTACCTTGTGGCAGTTTGAAGTTGACCATTCTTTGATTGACTGTGGTATGTGTTACATAATTCGCACCTGTGATGGCTCTTTCTT
>RHMF01002181.1_pt1 | contig 11913 bp, 5 predicted proteins | sample 5365151 | NCBI WGS metagenome assembly RHMF01 (sample SAMN10266501, study PRJNA497801) | feces metagenome | isolation source: feces | host: Bos taurus | place: China: Prairie of Fairy Mountain | collected 2017-08-14 | reverse complement strand
GCCAAGACAGGTGTACCTGCGAGAACCTTGTCGCCTTCCCTTACCAGAAGCTTCGGTACGAGACCTCTGAAATCGGTAGGTTTCACGGGCACAACGTCAGTAACGATCACCTATCTGGAGTTCTGGGCTGCCGATCCGTTGATAGGAAGGTCGAGACCCTTTTTCAAATAGATGTTGTTTGACATTATATAAAACCGTTTAGAGTATAAAATTCGATTTGCGCCCGCGAAGTTAATCATTTTTTCGCTATTTACGAAGTAAAAGTCCGCTTTTTTGACTCTGATGATGTTTTTGCAAAAAGTTCGGGCTTATTACAATGTTTTGTCTAATTTTGCATCCGTTATGGAAAACAGAAGCAGTGTAATTTTGGAGGGGCTGAACAGCGAGCAGAAGGCGGCTGTCAGCTGTGTGGACGGACCGGTGCTTATAGTGGCGGGTGCGGGCTCTGGCAAGACCAGGGTCCTGACAAGCAGGATCGCGTACATTCTGGCTGAAAAGAATCTTGATCCGGCAAGGATCCTTGCCTTGACCTTTACCAAAAAGGCGGCCTCGGAGATGAAGGAAAGAATCGCGCTCATGGTGGGTGAAAGAAGGGCGAGGAAGCTTTATATGGGTACATTTCACTCTGTCTTCATCCGTTTCCTGAGGGAATTCGCGGAGTCGCTGGGCTATCCTTCGACCTTCACGATCTATGATACGAGCGATTCGGTAAGTGCCATCAAGGCATGTCTGAAGGAACTTCAGCTGGACGATAAGGTCTACAAGCCGAAGGATGTCCTGTCACGTATCTCGATGGCAAAGAACAATCTCGTGACCCCTGCGGCATACAGACGCAATGCCCAGGCGATGCAGAATGATGCGGCTGCAAAGAAGCCGCGCATTGTCGATATCTATGATCTCTACGCATATAAATGCAAGATGGCGGGAGTTATGGATTTTGATGATATCCTGCTGAATATGAACATATTGCTGAGGGATAATCCTGCCGCTCTCGAGTCTGTTGCCGGCCGTTTCGACTACATCATGGTCGATGAGTATCAGGATACGAACTTCTCGCAGTATCTGATCCTGAAGAAGCTCAGCCAGTTCCATAAGAACATATGCGTAGTAGGCGACGATTCCCAGTCAATCTATGCTTTCCGTGGAGCCAAGATCGAGAACATCCTGAACTTCAAGAAGGATTATCCGGAGCATCATATCTTCCGTCTCGAGCAGAACTACCGTTCGACAAGGGTGATTGTGGATGCGGCCAATTCGCTGATCGCGAAGAACTCGGCGCGTATCCCGAAAGAGTGCTATTCGATGGGGGAGGAAGGAGAGAAGATCAGGCTGATCCAGGCATATACTGAACAGGAAGAGGCTCTTCTTATCGCATCCTCAATCGTGTCCAGAATCCATGCGGAATCGGCTCCATATCAGGATTTTGCGATCCTTTACAGGACCAACGCCCAGTCCAGGGCGCTCGAGGAGGCGCTTCGTAAGAGAAATCTCCCTTATGTGATATTCTCTGGAAATTCGTTCTTCGAGAGAGCGGAGGTCAAGGATATGATGGCTTATCTGAAACTTGCTGTCAATCTGAATGATGACGAATCTTTCAAGCGGATCGTTAACAAGCCGGCCAGAGGCATCGGGGATACATCCATGAACGCTTTGGCCGCAGCTGCACTTGAACATAAGACTTCGCTTTTCAAGGCGGCATTCCTGGATGATCTGGAAAGATTCGGGCTTAAGAATGCGGCTGCGCAGAAGATCAGGTCCTTCTGCGAAATGATGAGCAGGATGTGCGTGAGGTCGGTGAAGGAAGATGCCTATACTGTTGCTACGGCTCTTGCAATGGAGTCCGGGCTGCTGATGTTCTATAAGAGCGATAACAGCATTGAGGGACAGTCACGTACGGCCAATGTTGAAGAACTTTTGAACAGTGTCAAGAACTACATCGAAGAAAGACAGAACGAGATGTTCGAGGAAATGCAGGCTGAAGGATCTGTCGGTGAGGGTGTGGAGCTGGCCGCCTCAGATCTTCCGGTCGTGACCTTGGGCGATTATCTCGAGAACGTTTCCCTGCTCAGCGCTGTCGATCTTGAAGATGACGAGGACAGTTCCAACAAGATTACCCTTATGACGGTCCATTCGTCAAAGGGTCTTGAATTCCCATATGTCTATGTCGCCGGAATGGAGGAGAACATCTTCCCGTCGGGGGGATTCCTTGCTTCCGAGTCCGATATAGAGGAGGAGAGAAGACTTTTCTATGTGGCTATGACGCGTGCCAAGAAAGCTGTCGCTTTTTCATTTGCACAGACCAGGATGCGTAACGGAAAACATGAATCAAACTCTCCTTCGAGATTTGTCAGGGAGGTTGATTCTCAATACATTGCGAATCCTCTGACTTCTGCCTTTGATGGCGATGATGACGATGATGCTGGAGCTGGTTTCGGCGGATGGAAGAAGCCTTTTGCATCCAGGTCCGGGTATCAGTACGGGCAGTCTTCACGTCCGCAGGTGGAACGCAGACCTTCTGCTCCGCAGCCTGCGAGAAGACCGGAACCTTTGAGACGCTCCGAACCGATGCCGGTAAGAAGGCCGCAGGTGGTTCCGAAGAGAGTTCCTGATGCTGATTTCGTGCCGACTCCTATACTTCAGCTGAAGGCCGGGCAAAGGATCGAGCATAACCGTTTCGGCTTTGGAAAGATACTGGAGATAAGCGGCAGCGTCACAGATCTGAAGGCAAGAATCGCATTTGACGATCATGGAGAGAAAATTTTGATCCTGAAATATGCAAAAATTCGTGCGGTAGATTTGGAAAATAATTAAATATCCGTACCTTTGCATTTCCGTACCTTTGCATTGAAGTTTTTCATAGTTTAAGTTTAGGTTAAGTAGCGGGGCGTTCGCAGTTGATGCGGGTGCCTCGTGAATTTTTTATCCATTTTCATGGATTTTCTGTCATTTTCCGGGGTGTTGTCTATGAAAAATAATTCACATTCCGATTAAGAAAGAGAAAAATCTTCTATCAAAAAAAGAAATTTTTTATTTTTCTTTTTCTTTAACGTCGTTTCCTCTGTATCAGATACTTTTGTCATGTCCGCAATGGGGCGGGCAGATAAAGAAATGAGGAGAAAGTATCATGAGGAAAGTGTTTTTCTTTCTTGCAGCATCCTTGGTGATTCATGCATGCGAATTTCTTGGAGACCCTTCCGGAACCGGAATGGGAGAGCTTCGGATCGCTTTTGCTGACCTGCAGGATGCGCTGACGCGTTCCGGTCTCAATATCCCGGATACCAGTGATTTCATTCTGACGGTGACTGATTCTAAAGGTGCTGCCGTATATGACGGTCCGTATGGGGATTCCCCCGAGTCCATGTCCTTGCCTGCCGGCAGCTATACCGTAAAGATTGTTTCGGAAGATTTTTCCAAGCCGGCTTTTTCGCGTCCCCAGTTCGGAGATGAACAATGTGTGGTCGTGGACCGTAATGGTGTGGTGAATCTGAAGCTGATATGTATCCAGCTGAATTCGGGCATCCGCCTGAAGATAGATCCTGGCTTTCTTGACAGTTATCCGGACGGTGTCCTGCTGTTGAAGTCTTCCTTTGGCAGGCTTGTGTATGGCTATTCTGAAAAAAGAGTGGCTTATTTCAAGCCGGGCAGCATATCTCTGGTATTGAGCAATGGCGGCAAGGATGAGGTCCTGATGACCAGGGATCTGAAGGCCCAGGATATGCTGGATCTGAAGGTGAGTGTCGCATCGGGGAGTCAGCCTTCGGGAGGTGCCGTATCCTGCGGCGGAATATCCGTGGCAGTGGATACGACACGCAATTGGCTGAACGGGTCTTATGTGATTGGTGGCGACAACAGCGGCGGCTCCGGCTTCAATGATGCAATGACCGTCGCGGAAGCTTTGAAATCGATAGGCAGCGAGGATGTGTGGGTGAGCGGATATGTGGTCGGAGGAGACCTCTCATCTGCTTCGGCCTCTTTTGAAAAACCGTTCTCATCAAGGACGAATATTGTCCTCGGACCTAGGTCATCAACGACTGACAGGACATCGTGCCTGTCTGTACAGTTGCCGTCCGGAGACCTTCGTGATGCCTTGAATCTGGTCGATAATCCGGGTATGCTAGGTAGGAAGGTGTGTCTACGGGGCGATATTGTGGAGGCCTATTACGGGATGCCGGGGATTAAGAACATAACGGAATTCGAGGTGCTATGAGAAGGGTTTCAATGTTTTGCATGGCGCTTCTGGCAATCTGCGGATGTGCTCGTGAACTATGCGGTCCGGAGGCCGGTGGCGGAGGACAGGAGGTCGCTTTTGAGGTTTGTGTCCATGACGGAACCCGAAGCATCATATCACCAGATGAATCCGCTTTGGATGACCTCTGTCTTGTGATATATCGTGAAGGCTCATTGTGGGGTACTCGATATTTTGATGATGTGTCAGATGTCTCCCTTGTCCTTGATGTCGGCCGCACATATGATGTGTACGCGCTGGCCAATGTTGGAGAAGTTGCGCCGGTGCAGAGAGAGAAGGACTTCCTCATGGATTTCTGTCTGACGATAGATGGCGTTGAAGATCTGGACGGGTGTCTCCCGATGGCTTCGGAATGTGTCCCGGTTGCGGTTACAGCCGGAATGCCATCTGTCCGGGTGGAACTCGTCAGGCTGGCCTCAAAGATTCGCTTTGCGGTCGGAAATGACGCCTTGAAGGGACTTCGTGTCGAGTCTGTAAGATTGTGCCAGAGTGCGCTCAAGGTCTTTCCATTCAGCGATTTCGGTGGCGCCGGCAGCAAGGTTACGGCTTTTGCTGAAACTGCAGACGGGGATTATGCTTCGGCTGATGACCTCGAGGTCTTGAATGCGGGAGGAACGGTATGTTTCTATACATTGGAAAACTGTCAGGGAGTCCTTCTTCCCGGTAATCTTGACCCGTGGCTGAAGGTGCCGGAATCATTGGGAAATGAAGCCGGACTGGCGACTTACATCGAGGTCGGATGCCGATTTGATGATACGGCTTCGTATGACGGTACTATCCTGTACCGTTTCTATCTTGGAAGGGATGACTGCAGCGATTTCAATGTGGTCAGGAACAGTGATATGATGATAACCTTGTGCCTGACGGAGGAGGGGATCGGGAAAGTCTCATGGAAGGTCGAGCCTGATGTGGAAATGCCGGATGTGTCACTTGATTATGTCTGGCAATCGGCCGAATATATATTCCAGTATTCGAGCCTGGAATTCCCGACAGCATCCTCTGATGATCCGGTGATACTTGAGGTCTGTGGTGAAAAGATAACTGTGACCGGTGAAAGACAGAAAAAACTCTTCAATGTAAAAGGTTCTGACGGAAGTACAATCGCCTTCTTTGCGATTGTTCCGCAGGCTCCGCACAAAGTGTTTTACAATATCTGGCATGATAAGGAACCGTTGGAAATCGCTTTGACTCGCGGTTCTGTGTCTGAAACCTTGTGTTGCAGGCCCAAAGGAGTAAAGCTTGTCTTGTGTGCGGACGGGGAGACGGAGGCGGATGTCGTGGTTGTGAATGAATCCGGACTAATCCCGGTGGATGCATATGTGTATCTTGCGGATGAAGATGACGGGACGATTCTTGAACTTGAGGATTTTTTCATGCCGGAAGATTATGCGGAATATGTTGGTGAGGGTCCTGATTATCAGATACGTGAGACGATGGTGTGTCTCGATGATATGTATGAAAAACAAGCTGGAATTGCTTATAAGGCATCATCTATGGATGAGTGTGGACTGGATGAAGGTGGGGACTATCTTCAAGGATTCAGGTTCTATGGCTTGAATGCCGGTGGAACGGTCCCAAAGAAGATTTCTCTTTCGCTTTATGATGAAAATATCTTCTGTCTTCCGGAAAGCAGTGAGGTCAGTCTCATAATCAGACCGGCTTTCCCTTCTCAAGGTCACCTTGGCGAATTTGTCAATTGTCAGTTTGCTCCGGGCAATCTTCGTGAAGACGAATTACGTATCGGTCTGCCTGCTGCGTCGGCTGGTGGAGACGAGGTCTCTGTGGATCTGAAACGTGTGGCGCTTGGTGATCTGTCAGTTGCCCCGGATCAGACTTTATGGGAGAGCGGAGAGGATTGCGATGTGTCGGCGACCATGTCTTCAGATTTCATGAGGCTGCGCTTTAGTGAGCCGGAACTATCTGATTACAAGACTCTTCCTTGCGGGGCTATGATGGCAAAGGCCTCTGTTGTAAATCCGATAAGCGGAAGGCTTATAGAAGGGTTCTATACCTTCGATCTCGTGCTTTATCTCAGTGTCGGACTGCAGGCGGATGTGTCCGGCTATGAGCTGGCTTATTCGTTTGTCCCGTTCACTGAATGGTCTCTGCCGGAATACTCGGATTTCTGGAATGACGCTATCGGAGGAATGCTGTACGTCAAGGCCAGGGACTATTATGGTGGAGGATCTGTTGAGAGGAGGGTTCAGGTCGATGTGCCCAAGTCGGCGGATGAGCATCCACTGGTCTATACGCTGCCTCAACACTTTTCGGCTGTCGGGCAGGATGCGGTTTTTGATGAGATCGTTTCATGTCTTCTGCCGCTGAAGAACACTGTCATGGATTTCAGTTTCTATTCTTCTTCCAGCCAGACTGTGGATGCCCTGGAGATTACCAGAAGCAATGCCTCGGCATATCCGATGTACCAGGATTATGTGGACGGCGCGAAAGGATACTACCGTATTGTCAGACAATGCGATGCGGGAAATCTTGTTGAAAAGTTCGGGCTGGAAAACCATATGATTGAAGTCGCATACGGTTCATTTGAAGCATATTAGAAATGCGTTAAGTTTGTATTTGTTGCGAGACCGGCATGTCGTGAGATGTGTCGGCCATTTTTTTCTTTGTGGTTTGCGTGAAAATGACTATCTTTGAAAGTTTTTGCACAAATATTAACAAAACTGATGAAAAGATTTTTAAAATTATTTCTGACAATCATTTTGTCGACCGTCGGAGGATCTCTGCTTTATGCGCAGACATCCGTAAAGGTCAGCGGTGTCGTGACTTCCGCTGATGACGGTCTGCCGATGATCGGTGTGGCCGTGATGGCCGGTCCCGGCACCGGTGTCGTTACCTCCCTCGATGGTGACTATCAGATCGAGGTGGCTCCCGGCACTGAACTGACGTTTTCAAGCATCGGTTTCATGGATGAGAAGGTAATTGTCCCTTCTGTAGAGACTTTCACCCACAATGTGGTGATGCAGTCCGAGAGCATGAACATTGACGATGCGGTCGTGATTGCATATGGTGTCCGCAAAAAGGGTACCGTTGCTGGTTCCGTTTCGACCGTGAAGTCTGAAAAGCTTGAGAACACACCTACGGCGGCGTTCGACCAGGCCCTTCAGGGTCAGGTCGCCGGACTTACCGTACTTTCCAGCACAGGTGAGCCGAGTGCTTCCGCAACTATGACTATCCGTGGAACAAATTCAATCAATTCAGGTACAGCCCCTCTCTATATCCTTGATGGCGTGGCAATCTCTGCTTCGGATTTCAATACCATCAATCCGGCCGATATCGAGAGCATGTCCATCCTCAAGGATGCATCTTCGACTTCCATCTATGGAGCCCGTGCTGCAAACGGTGTGATCGTGATCACCACCAAGCGTGGACGCAATATGGAGCGTCCTAATGTGAACTACCGCATGCAGATGGGATGGTCGGCGATGGCACATGGAAACTGGGACCTGATGAATACAGCCGAGCGTATCCAGTACGAAAAGGAGCTCGGACTTACAGCCGGACAGAATTACGGCTATCTCTCGAAGACAGATGTCAACTGGATGGATGCTGTCTTCAATGATTCGGCAATGCTTCAGAGCCATGAGCTTGCCGTTTCAGGTGCTACCGAGACTACGAATTACTATTTCTCGGGCGGCTATTATGACCAGGAGGGTATTGCTCCCGGATCACAGTTCACACGTTATTCGATGCGTTTCAACTTTGAGCAGCAGATGTCAAAGTGGCTGAAGATGGGTACAAACACCATGTTCAACTATCAGAAGATCAAGCAGGCAGACGAGGGAGCGTATACTCTTGTGACTCCGATTTCGGCAGCCCGTTTCATGCTTCCGTACTGGAATCCTTTCAAGGCTGACGGAAGCCTTGCGTCCATCAATGACGGCACATGGACCGGACAGGGCCAGAACCCTCTCGAGTGGCTCGAGAACAATCCTCTGGTCTACAATAAGTACAAGATGATCTCTACCGTTTTCGCCGACCTGACTCTTTACCGTAACCTTGTGTTCAGGTCGCAGTTCGCAGTGGATTTCTCGCACACTACCGGTTTCAGCCAGTCATTCCCTGACTACAAGCCTAATCAGGGTGAGGGAAGCGCGGCCAGAAGTTCTGCTGACGGCCTTGGACTTCACCTGACCAATACCCTGACCTATCGCTTTGACATCGAGAATATCCATGACTTCAACTTCCTGCTCGGTCACGAGTGGCAGGACTATCACATGGAGTCTTTCAGTGTCAGCACAGCAGGCCAGACAAATTCAAAGCTTACTGACATCTCTACCGGTACAAGAGCCACTTCATGGACAAGTACTGCGGATTCCGATTATTCACGTGTGTCGTTCTTCGGCCGTGGCGAGTACAATTTCGCAGACCGCTACTATGCAGAGGTCTCTGTCCGTACTGACGGATCCTCACGTTTTGGAAAGAACAACCGCTGGGGAGTCTTCGGAGCTGTCGGATTCATGTGGAATCTCCGCAACGAGAATTTCATGGCCGGTACACGCGACTGGCTCACAATGGGCCAGGTGGCATTCAGCTCCGGTACATCCGGAAACTCGGAAATCCCTAATTACGAGCACCTTGCTCTGATCGGAGGCGGCTCTGATTATGTGGGTGATGCCGGTGTCGCTCCTATCCAGCCAGGTAACGAGGACCTGACATGGGAGAATACCTGGACCACCAACCTCGCATTCCATTTCGGCTTCTGGAACAGAGTCAATGTCGACCTCGAACTTTACAACAAGAAGACTACCGATATGCTTATGTCCGTGCCGCTTGCCTACTCGCAGTCAAACGGATACGGCTACAAGTGGTCGAATGTCGGTGCGATGGTGAACAGGGGAGTCGAGCTCAATGTCAATGCAACAGTCCTTCAGGTAAGGGATTTTGCGTGGAACATCAATGCTAATGTCGGCTATAACCACAACAGGCTTACAGAACTTTATAACGGTGTTGATGAGTATGAGACTTCCAATACCAGCACGAAACTCGTCGTAGGACATCCTGTAGGTGAGTTCTACATCAACCGTTATGCGGGTGTCAATCCGGCAAACGGAGATGCTCTTTGGTATGACAAGGAAGGAAACATCACAAATGTCCTTCGTGATGAGGACAAGGTGATGATCGGCAAGACCTATCATGCACCTTGGCAGGGAGGTTTCGGTACAAGCCTTTCATGGAAGGGACTCAACCTCAGCGCTCAGTTCAGCTGGGTAGGTGACCGTTGGATGCTCAACAATGACCGTTATTTCGACGAGTCGAACGGACGTTTCATGACATATAACCAGTCAAGCAGACTTCTCAAGCGATGGAAGCAGCCGGGCGATATCACTGATATCCCTCGTCATGGAGTATATACAGAGTTTGACAGCAGACTTCTCGAGGATGCTTCATTCCTCCGTCTGAAGAACCTCATGCTCTCTTACAACCTCCCTTCAGGCCTTCTGAAGAAGACAGGTTTCATCAGAGGACTCAGAGTATATGCTCAGGGACAGAACCTCTTGACCTTCACCAACTTCTCCGGTCTGGATCCGGAAGGTGTGAACAATGTATATGCGGCACAGTATCCTATGTCGCGTCAGTATACCTTCGGACTTGACCTTATGTTCTAAAGAATGAAAACGATGAAGAATATATATATGAAACTTTTGAAGTCGGCGGCAGTGATTGCCGTAGCCTTCAGCATGACTTCATGCCTGGAGAAGCTTCCAGGAGACTACATTCTCGAGGAGGAAGGCATGAAGAATCTTTCAGATGCCGAGCAGACTCTTACAGGTATCTATACCGCATACATGAGCAGCGCCCTTTACAGCGGTTATCTGACTCTCTGTCCTGATATCCAGGCTGACTTCGTATATGCCGTGCAGGGTAATACCAACCAGTTCGGTACACATTGGCTTTGGGACATCCGTTCTACCAATTCTGAGGTCGAGTCGGTATATGCAGCCCTTTACAGAGTGATCGGACGATGCAACTTCTATCTTGATCAGGTCGAGGAACTCCGCAACAGCCTTACAGATGATGCCGAGATCCAGTACCTTGATTATTATACCGGCGAGGTGTATTGCGCAAGGGCTCTGGCATATTCAGAACTCCTCAAGTGCTACTGCAAGGCATATGATCCTGCGACAGCTGAGAGCGAGCTTGGAGTAGTCCTCGCGGATTCATACTTCGGTGAGAAGCCTGCAAGACGTGCAAGCCTCAAGGAGTCTTATGAGTTCGTCATCCGTGACCTGGAGAAGGCTGAGGAGATGCTCGACGAGGAGAATGATGGTTTTGATGCGCCATACTTCACAAACGCTTCAGCTCATGCGATCCATGCGCGAGTAGCTCTTTACATGCAGGATTGGGATGCGGCGGTCGAGCATTCTACAGTGCTTATCGATTCTGATGCATTCATGCTTGCGACTGCAAGAAGCTATGCTACCGATACTCAGACATTCCTTCAGTATCTCTGGACAAACGATACTTCATACGAGAACATCTGGAGAATCGGCTATACTGCGACGTCATACGGAGGAGCTCAGGGCTCGGTTTTCTTGAACTTCACAACCGATTATACATATTACTATCCGGATTATGTACCTGCTCAGTGGGTTCTTGACCTTTATGACTCGGGTGACATGAGATACAATGCGTATTTTGCTAACGCCCAGACAGGATATCCGCATCAGCTGACATGGCCTCTCCTTGTCAAGTACTATGGAAATGAGGGACTTATGCAGAACCTTATCTATCATGTCAACATGCCGAAGCCTCTCCGTCTTGCAGAGCAGTATCTCATCCGTGCGGAGGCATATTGCCAGAAGGCAAACTATTCTTCTGCATCAGCTGACCTTTCAGCTTTGCGCGAGAGCAGATTCTCAGCCGGAGGAACAATTTCAGTAAACGCCGGCAACTGGCAGCAGACAATTTCTGACGAGAGAGTCCGTGAGCTTTATATGGAAGGATTCCGTCTGCATGACCTCAAGCGTTGGGGCAAGGGCTTCGAGCGTACTCCGCAGTCTCAGACCCAGTCGGAGGGAAGCTCGCTTAAGATCGAGGCTGGAGACCCTCTCTTTGTATGGCCTATCCCGAACCATGAGATTGTATCTCCTGGTTCCCAGATCCAGCCTAATGAAAGCAACAGATAAAGACATTGATATATGAAGCATATTTTAAGATATATTGCAATCCCTTTCCTTGCCGCGCTTTCTGTGGCTTGCCAGGAAAGATATGTGACATATGACGATGCGGAGTATGTCATGTTCGCCGACACGCTTGCGACCTATCCGGTGCAGGCGGATGTCGAGTATTTCAGCATTCCTGTCGTGTCTACAGTGATCAAGGACTATGACCGTACTTTCGGTGTCGAGATCATAGACAAGACAAGCAATGCTATCGAGAACTATCATTATCGTCTCCAATCAAATACCGTGACTATCAAGGCCGGCGAGAATCGTGCTGACGTGCTTGTACACGGATATTATGACAATATCGAGGCTACTGATTCGCTCGGTTTCACTCTTCAGCTTGTAATGGACGAGGAACTGGAAATGCCGCTTTACGGCAAGCAGTCCAAGGCTGTTCTCATGAAGAGCTGTCCTTTCGACATCAATAATTTCACAGGCTACTGTGTGCTTACCTCAATGTTCCTCTATGACTACAGCATCACC
>RHMF01001172.1_pt1 | contig 11915 bp, 11 predicted proteins | sample 5365151 | NCBI WGS metagenome assembly RHMF01 (sample SAMN10266501, study PRJNA497801) | feces metagenome | isolation source: feces | host: Bos taurus | place: China: Prairie of Fairy Mountain | collected 2017-08-14 | reverse complement strand
GTTAGATCTCCTTCCGTATCTTTCGTAAATTACTTACTTGCTATTCTTGGGGGCTAAGAACATCGCCATAAAACGGCCATCCAACTTGGGGTTTTTCTCCATAGTGGAAACCTCGGCGCAGGCCTCTGCAAAGTCCACAAGCAGCCTCTCACCAATGTTGGTGTGGGCCATTTCACGGCCTCTGAAGCGAACGCTTACCTTAACACGGTTGCCTTCTTTCAGGAACTTCTGGGCATTTTTTGCCTTGGTGTTAAAGTCGTTGGTGTCGATGCTGGGGCTCATACGAATTTCCTTGATTTCAACCACCTTCTGGTTTTTCTTGGCTTCCTTTTCCCGCTTCTTCTGATCGAAGCAGAATTTGGAGTAGTCCATGATTTTGCAGACAGGGGGCACTGCATTGGGAGAAATTTTTACCAGGTCAAGGCCTTGCTCTTCGGCCATTTCGTTGGCCTGCTGGGCGGAAACAATGCCTAATTGGCTGCCGTCTTCGCCGATCAGTCGCACTTCCTTATCCTGAATTTCCTCGTTGAGCTGATGATCTAATTTGCTGATGGTAAGCACCTCCAAAATGCAGGGTAGGGTTTGTTCTACCCTAAACAAAAAAGCGGATGCCAGGCATCCGCATACTCACAATTCTCCCCCATAGGGAAGCAGGAATATTAACCTTTTCGCTTATGCTGAAGGTGAGGCGGATGGGTGGCCTTCTTTATTACCCCGGTATCTTACCACACAAACGCCCCGGTGTCAATAGGAATTTTCAAACTTTTTTTGAAAAAATCCGCCCCTAAGGGCGGATTTTCAAGGCTTTTCTTTCTTTTCTCTTGTGGTGATATGGTAGCACAGGCAGGTTAGGATGCTGCACAGCAGCCAGCCGGCAGGGTAGGACATGGCAATGGGGATAATCTCATTGCAGACCTTACTCATAAGGAAAAGGTAGGCCTGCCGGAAGGCGACGAAGGAAGAAAGCATCATAATCATGGGGGCGATGGAGTTGCCGCCGCCGCGAAGGGCGCAGGCATAAACCTGGTTAAAGGCGCACAGCACATAGAAAGGCGTTAAAGTCCGCAGGAACAGATTGCCTGTTTCCACCACCGCCTGGTCGGGAATGAGGAAGCCGATAATCTGCCGGGAGAACAACAGCACCGGCACCATTAAAATCACCGTGCCGCCCACCGCCAAAAGCATGGCGCAGGTAACGCCCTGTTTGGCCCGCTTTTTTTGCTTTGCGCCCAGGTTTTGGCCTACAAAGGTGGTAACGGCCAAAGCAATGGACTGCATAGGCAGGAAAAGAAGCTGGTCTACTTTGATGTAGGCGGTCCAGCCGGGCATATAGATGGACTGGGGCAGGCCCTTATCAAAGTGGGTGATATAGGACTGGACAAATACATTGGAGAAGGCGGTGACTGCCAACTGCAGCGCCGCCGGGATACCCAAAAGAAGAATTTGACCCAGCAGTTCTTTATGAATGCGTAGCTGACGGGGGCGTACCTTTACACTGCTGTCAGTTCGCAGCAAGGTGATACAGACCAGCACTGCGCTGACGCCCTGGGAGAGGATGGTTGCCAGTGCCACACCGGCAGTGCCCATAGAAAACACGATAACGAACAGAAGATCCAGCGCCGTATTCAAAAGAGCGCAGACCACCAGATAGTAGAAAGGCCGCTTGGAGTCGCCCACTGCCCGCAGGATACCGGCACCCATATTATAGAACAGAAGTCCCGTGATACCTGCAAAGTAGATGCTTAAATAGGTAGTTGCTTCTGCCCGGTCCTGGGTGTTCAGACCCAAAATGTTCAGCATCACAGGCATCAGTGCAAGGCCGATAACCGTAAATGCCACTGCCAGGATGGCAGTTAGCACAATGGAAGTGTGGACCGCTTTGGATACGTTTTCCCGCTCGCCGGCACCGTACAGACGACTGATGACAACACCTGCGCCGGAGGCAAGGCCGGAAAAACCACCGATGAGCATATTCACAATAGGGGTTACGGCACCTACAGCAGAAAATGCAGAGGAACTGACATAGTTGCCTACCACAAAGGTATCCACTGTGTTATACAGTTGCTGGAAAAGGTTTCCCAACAGCAAAGGGAAGGCAAATTTCAGAATATGGACCAGGATACTGCCTTGGGTCATATCTACTTCTGTAGTTTTTGCGCTTAAACGGCGAAGGCCGGCCATACAATCACTTTCCTTTCACTCTGTCGTGCCGCCAAATGCCAATCAAAATGGAGCAGATGCTGAAAGCCTCGCATAGAATACCTCCGATGGAGAAAACGAAGCAGTTGTACACAAGCCACATAGGGCAGTACACAAGGCCCAGTTTGCGGACCTGTGCCGCATTCTTTAGGGAGAACGCATAGGTGGCAATTACCATAGACACCACAGGCAGTACTTCAATGGCAAAGTTGGCCGGGGTGGGGGCTTTCCCAAAGAGGGAGAAAGTCAAAATGTAAGTAAGCAGGAAGGCGGCGCTGAAACCCAAAAGCCAACCTTTATGCTCTGCGTGGAATTTTTCCTTATCGGAGTAGACCATCGCCCGAAAAACGGCGGCTACATTCAAAAGGCATCCGGTGAAAGAGCCTAAAAGCAGGTAGTTTATGGCAAACAGAGCGCCACCAAACAACTGCATTACGATGATCCGCTTTTGGGATTTCTGCATAAAAGACAGAATGTTCATGGTCATACCGGCAATGCCGATTATTTGGGCAATTAGTTCCTGGTGGGGCATAGAAATCCCTCCTTTTCCAAGAGAGAATGATAGCACAATGGAAAATGGATTGCAAGTATCTGGGGGAATTTTGAATTTTTCTTGTTTTTCTTGTCGGGAACTGCTATACTGAAAAAAAGTGTTTTCCACCTCATCCGTCTGCCCCCCCTTGGGGCAGCCACCTTCTCCTCAAGGAGAAGGCTTTGAGGCGGCACGAAAAGGAGAGGTTTTTATGATATATGTTGCGCCGGGGGCGGTTGTGACCGGCCAAGTGGAACTGGGGGAGAATGTAAATATTTGGTATGGAGCGGTTCTGCGGGGAGACAGCGGCCAAATCTCCGTTGGAGAGGGCACGAATATCCAGGAACACTGCATCCTCCACGAAAAGACCCAGGTGGGTGACTACTGCACCGTAGGACACCGCGCTATTTTGCACGGTTGTACGGTGGGGGAGGAAACCTTGATTGGTATGGGCTCCATTGTGCTAAATGGGGCAAAAATCGGCAAACGCTGTATGGTGGGCGCAGGCAGCCTGGTGACGGGGAAAATGGATGCCCCGGAAGGCAGCCTGATTTTGGGAAGCCCTGCCAAAGTGGTAAGGCCGTTGACACCGGAAGAAATGGCGGCTCTGAAAGAGGATGCTATCCATTATATAGAACTTGCAAAAAATAGTTTGCCTGTAAAGAAATAAGGAGGAAAGAGATATGTTTTGTTCCAAATGCGGCAATAAACTGCCGGATGATGCAAAGTTTTGCGACAAGTGTGGCAATAAACTGGAGACAGTGCCTGTTGCAGAAGTTCCCGTAGCAGAGGAAGTGCCTGCGGTGCAGGAAACGCCTGTTGTGGAGGAAGTACCTGTTGCGGAAATTCCTGCTGTGGAGGAAGCACCTGTTGCGGAAGTTCCTGTTGCGGAGGAAGTTCCTGTAGCGGAGGAAGTACCTGTGGTGCAGGAAGTACCTGTTGTACAGGAAACACCTGTTGTACAGGAAACGCCTGTAGTGCAGCAAGTGCCTGCTCCCCAAAAGCAAAAGAAAAAGAAGAAGGTCTGGCCCTGGATTGTGGGCGTGATTGCCCTGCTTTTGGCAGCGGCAGTGGTGTTCTGCATTTTTTGGGTAAATCCCTATTTCACCAGAAAGAATGCCTATGAAAAGGCTATGGAGTGCCTGGAGCAGAATGACTTTGACGGCGCGCTGGAAAATTTTGAAATTGCCGGCGACTACGAAGATGCTGCTACTTACTTGGAAGGCCTGCAGGAAAAGGAAAACCGCTATACATATGCTATGCAGGCTATGGGTGAGGACCGGTATGACGATGCCTGGGCTGCTTTTTCTGACCTGGATGCCTATCGAGATGCACCCCAGAAGGTGCAGGAATGCCTGCTTCAGTTGGCGCTGGGCTGCCTTTCCCGGCAGAGCGTAGAAGATGCCAGCTTCTATGTAGACGATATGGATGAAGATACCTATGCAGCCTTCATGGAAATCTATGAAAGAGACTATGCAGACTTGCAGGTATTTGCCATTCTGGAAAGTCTGCTGGATGCACGGAACAAGGCAGAAAACGGAGAAGCACCGGTTCTTTATGACATCATAAAGGCAGAAAGCAGCGGCCTTGCTGCCATTGAAGATTTGCCCATGTTTGCAGACCCGGCCCTTGAGGAATTGGTGGCTGCCTATGCGCAGGGCGTACAGAAGCAACTTGGTGCGTTCACAGAAGATGGCAAAATTGATAACTACGATTTCTATGAGGGCGCTTATTTGCGATCCTACGCTGTTGAAACCCTTATTTCTGAGTACGGTTTCCTGGAAGAAAGGGAGGACCTTTCCAAGGTCTATGAAGGCACTGCCGTCTACTTTGAGGCGATTATGGCCTTGCAACTTGCCCTGGAAGACCAATTAGAAACGGTGCAAGCCGTGAAGGGTGCCGACGGTAAGGACTATCTGCCTTTCAAGAATACAACCGAAGGGGCAGCTAAAATCTGCTTCTACAATACCTTCTATGCAGCAGATGCCCACTTGGGCGGCAACGAGGCAACCATGTACATCCTGCCCGGCGAAACGGTGTATATCCCTGTGGAAGCACCTGAGAAAGCCTATGACCAGTGGCGGGTAGACTGGGACTTCCTGGAAATCTACTGCGGCGAAGACCTGAAGGTGGAAGCCGGTGTCTACAAACTGGAAAGCATGGTGGTTAAGGATGTTTTCTATGATCTGGAGGCTCTGAAAACCCAGAACATCACCGCTGACAGCGTGGTGGTGACCATCAAAAATGACAGCACAGGCACCTGGAAAGAACTGGATAAAACCAATGCGTTTACCTATAGTTCCAGCCTGATTGCCATTGACGGCACCGATGTGCGCCTGCCCTACAGTTCTGCTCCCGGCAAAATTGTGGTAGAGTTTGACAACTATACTTATGTGCTGACCCTGGACAGCCTGACGGCATAAAGAATATTTCAAAACACGCCTTTGTATTTCACACAGACTGGCAGAGGTCACTAAAGACGGCAAGACAAGCAACTCGCCCTCGTCGGCGTACAGATGGTACGGTAGAGGGCGAGTTGCGCAGTAAGTCAAAAAGCCTTGCACAGCAAGCTTTTTTGCTCCACATTCGTCATCCCTCATGGGCTGACACCTTCTTCCCAGGGAGAAGACTTTAGAGTGCTGCTATTTCGTTTGTTGCTTTTTGACGGTTGGCGGCTTTTTTGACCCTCTGACACGCCTGTGTGCACAGGCGTGTTTTTCTTTTGTTCTGACATAGAAAAAGGTTGCTTTTACAAGAGAAAAGGGATATAATAGTAAAAGATTGTTGCTTGCAAAACGGAATTTTTTACAAAGGATGAATGGCTATGAATTTTGACAGCAAATGCCTCCACGCAGGCTATCGGCCCGGCAACGGAGAGCCCCGGAATATTCCCATTATTCAGTCCACCACGTTCCGCTATGAAACCAGCGAAGATATGGGCAAACTCTTTGATTTGGAGGCTTCCGGCTATTTTTACACCCGGCTCCAAAATCCCACTTCCGATGCAGTGGCCGCCCGGCTGTGCCAGTTGGAAGGGGGCAGCGCGGCTATGCTTCTGTCTTCCGGACAGGCCGCCTCTTTCTTTGCGATTTTTAATATTGCTTCTGCCGGTGACCATGTGGTTTGCTCCACTTCCATCTACGGCGGCACCTATAACCTCTTTGCGGTGACTATGAAGCGGATGGGCATCGAATTTACCTTCGTTGACCCGGATAGCACGGAAGAAGAACTGAACGCCGCATTCCGGCCCAATACCAAGGCTATGTTCGGCGAGACCATTGCAAATCCTGCGCTGACAGTTCTGGATATTGAGAAGTTTGCCAAGGTGGCTCACAGTCACGGCGTACCGCTGATTGTAGATAATACCTTTGCTACCCCCTGGGGCTGCCGGCCCTTTGAGTGGGGCGCAGATATTGTTACCCACTCCACCACCAAGTATTTGGACGGTCACGCCGCTGCCGTTGGCGGTGCCATTATCGACTCCGGCAACTTTGACTGGGATAAGTATGCAGATAAGTTCCCCGGCCTGACTACCCCCGATGACAGTTATCACGGCGTTACCTACACCAAGAAGTTTGGCTTGGGCGGCGCGTATATCACCAAGGCCACCGCCCAACTGATGCGGGACTTTGGCTCTACCCCTGCGCCGATGAATGCCTGGCTTCTGGGAATGGGCATGGAGACCCTGCCTTTGCGGATGGAAAAGCATTGCGCCAATGCCCTGGCCGTTGCCAAGTTCCTGCAAAATCACGAAAAAGTGGCTTGGGTTCGCTATGCAGGCTTGCCCGGTGACAAGTATTATGAATTGGGACAGAAATATCTGCCCAAGGGCTGCTGCGGTGTTGTATCCTTTGGCTTGACCGGCGGCAGAAAAGGCGCAGAAGCCTTTATGGCAAAACTGAAACTTTGCTCCATCGCCACCCACGTGGCTGATGCCAAGACTTGTATTTTGCATCCTGCTTCTGCCACCCACCGGCAGATGAACGATGCAGAACTGATTGCCGCAGGAGTCGGCCCGGATCTGGTCCGCCTGTCTGTGGGCATTGAAGACCCGGCGGATTTGATTGCTGACCTTGCACAGGCACTGGAGAATGTATAAAATGAAAATTGGTTACGATAACGAATTGTATATTCGCACCCAGTCGGCGCATATCCGGCAACGGATTGCCCAGTTCGGCGGCAAACTGTATCTGGAATTCGGCGGCAAACTGTATGACGATTACCACGCCGCCAGAGTGCTGCCCGGTTTTGAGCCGGACAGCAAACTGAAAATGCTCCTGGAAATCAAGGAGCAGGTGGAAGTGGTTATTGCCATCAATGCCGACGATATTGAGAAGAACAAAATCCGGGGCGATTTGGGCATTACCTATGACCGGGATGTCATCCGGCTTATTGAAATTTTCCGGGGCTTTGGACTGTATGTCAGTTCTGTGGTGCTGACCCGATTTGCCGGCCAGAGCCTTGCCAAAGCCTTCCAGGAAAGACTGGAAAGTATGGGCATCCGGGTATATCACCACTATGCCATTGAGGGGTATCCGGCCAACATTTCCCACATTGTCAGCGATGAGGGCTACGGCAAGAACGAGTATATTGAAACTTCCCGGGAACTGGTGGTTATCACTGCCCCCGGCCCCGGCAGCGGCAAACTGGCCACCTGCCTGAGCCAACTCTACCACGAACACAAGCGGGGAAAAACGGCTGGCTATGCCAAGTTTGAAACCTTCCCTATTTGGAATTTGCCCCTTAATCATCCGGTGAATTTGGCCTATGAAGCCGCCACTGCAGACCTGAAAGATGTGAATATGATTGACCCCTTCCATCTGGAAGCCTACGGTCAAACCACTGTCAACTATAACCGGGATGTGGAAGCATTCCCTGTGTTGGTGGCCATTTTTGAGCAGATTTTGGGCTACTGCCCCTATAAATCGCCCACAGATATGGGCGTGAATATGGTGGGCAACTGCATTATTGACGATGAAGTAACCCGGGAGGCCTGCCGGCAGGAGATTATCCGCCGGTACTACACCGCCCTGTGCGACCAAAAGAAGGGCAAGGCAGACGATGCCCAGGTGCTGAAATTGGAACTGCTTATGAAGAAAGCCGGTACCACCGAGGATCAGCGCCGGGTGGTTGCGCCTGCACTGGAAAAGGCCGCCCAATGGGGTAAGCCTGCGGCGGCAATGGAACTGCCCGACGGCAAAATTGTCACCGGCAAAACGTCCGACCTTTTAGGTGCTTCTGCCGCTCTGCTGCTCAATGCCCTGAAGGAACTGGCCGGTCTTGACGATGGCGTACATCTGATTGCCCCTTATGTCATTGAACCCATTCAGCGGCTGAAGGTGGAGCATTTTGGCAACCGAAATCCCCGGCTGCACACCGATGAGGTGCTTTTGGCACTGTCCATTTGTGCCACCACTGACCCCAAGGCAGAAAAAGCAATGGAACAACTGGGGAAATTGCGGGGCTGTGAAGTCCATTCCTCCGTTATTCTTTCTTCTGTAGATGAAAAAACATTCAAGCGGTTGGGCGTTAACGTAACCTGCCAACCCCAGTATAAAGCATAAGGAGAACGGATATGGCGATTTTATCTCCCTCTATTTTGGCGGCAGATCCAATGAATATGCAAAAGGACCTGGAAAATGCTGCCCAGGCCGGCGCCAAATGGCTCCACATTGATGTGATGGACGGCACCTTTGTGCCGAACCTGTCCTTTGGCTACTCCACCGTGAAAGCAGTCAACGGTATCTCCGACCTTTTGCTGGATGTGCATTTGATGATTGAAAAGCCCATCCGGTATGTGGAACAGTTCTGCAAGGCAGGGGCTGATATTCTGACCATTCACGTGGAAGCGGACACCCCGGAAAACACCAAGGCGGCCCTGGAGCAGATCCGCGCGCTGGGCGTAAAACCGGGCATTGTGCTAAAGCCCAAGACCCCTGCCAAGGCTCTGGCACCTTACCTGCCGCTGGTGGATCTGGTGCTGGTGATGACAGTAGAGCCCGGCTTTGGCGGACAGAAGTTTATGGCAGATATGATGCCCAAGGTAAAAGAACTCCGGGCTATGCTGGATGAAGTGAATCCTTCCTGCCACCTGGAAGTGGACGGCGGCGTTGATCTTGTGACCGGCGAAATCTGCAAGGAAAACGGCGCAAATGTGCTGGTTGCAGGCTCTGCTTTCTTCGGCAGCACTGACAGACCTGCATTTGTAAAGGCAATCGAAGGGTAATACATAAAAAGAGCAAGAACGCAATCCGTTCTTGCTCTTTTGTGTTATTTTGAGTTATACGGCCTTTCCCCCGCCCAATTCGATGCCCTCCGTCATATCCCGGTTGAAGAGAACAAAGAGCAAAATGGGAGGCGTTGCAGCCAAAATACAGCAGAGGAGTTGCACATTGGGGTCTTCCGGCGGTGTCGTTGCCAAAGCCACAGAAAGGGGAAAATCAGAGAATTTATCCAGAAAAGTGATGGGCTGCTCCACCATATTCCACCCATCAAGGAAACTTAGCAGCATAGTACAAATTAGGCCGCTTTTCCCCATAGGGACGGCAACCCTTGTGAGGATGGAAAGGGTGCCTGCACCGTCAAGCTGCGCGGCTTCCAGCACTTCTTCGGGGATGGATCGGAAACTCTGTGTCATTATGAAGGCACCCAGGGGTACAAAAATCATGGGTAGAATAAGAGCATGGTAGGTGTTGAGCAGGTCGAGGTCATCCAATATCAGATAGTTTGGCACCAGAGTTACCTGCAAAGGAATGATCATCCACATGATAAGCAGGAACATTAAGAAATTTCGCCCGGGAAATCTGCTTTTTGCAAGTCCGTAGCCTGCAAGGACGGATACAAGCACCTGCCCTGCGGCAATACAGATGCTTAGCCCAAGACTGCGCCAAAAGCGGAAAAGATACTGGGATTTGGATAAGAATACCTGATAAAAATACCGGAGCGTAAAATTGCCGGCGGCATCCAATACGCTTCCTACAAAAATGTACGCAAATGGAAGAATGCAAAAGGTGACTAAAAGGATTGCCAGAACAGAAATGCCTGTGTTTCTTTTTTTCATCCCTTGTAGGCCTCCTTTCGCATTGCGATCCGGTAGAACAGCACGAAAACAACGGATACTGCAACCAATAAGGTGATAGAGGCAACAGCCAGTTTGTTGTAACTCATTTTCTCAAAGGAGTTGTTAATAAAATGCTGGAGCATATAGATGCTGTCGTGGGGGCGAGTCCCTCCAATAAGGAATATTTCCCGAAAGCACTTAAAGGCGTTGATGAGGGAAAAAACCGTAGCGAAGAAAAAACTGTACCACATTTGGGGCAGTGTAATATACCAAAGCTGCTTTGCTTTGGAGGCACCGTCAATGGAGGCGGCGTCATACTGCTGGACGGGAATGGTGTTTAGTCCGGACAGAAGCAAAACAACGGCATATCCGGTGTTCTTCCAAAGATAAAGTAAAAGCGTAAGGGGGAAAGCCCACTGGGAATTCAGCCAGTCTGCCACCGGAAGACCCAGAGCATACAAACCGCTGTTTACAAGCCCGTTAGAGGCAAACAGATGCTCAATGAGCATGACAGTTCCCGCAACAGGCATTACATAAGGGGATAAAAGGATGGATTTCAGCCAGGGGTGCTTATTTGCCCCGGATTTCAGGGTCAGAGCAATCCAAAGAGAAAGAATAAGAATGAGGGGCAGAGCCAGGACTAAAAAACGAAAGGTGTTTTTGGACGCCCGGAGAAAGAGAGAGTTGCGAAGCATTCCTTCGTAGTGGGCAAGGCCTACAAACTTTTGCATAGGACCAACGCCATTGGTGACGGAACGGATGAATACCTGGATGAGGGGGTAGGCATAGAAAAGGATACAGCCTGCCATCAGTGGAGCAACAAGGGCCATACCGGTAACGGCCTTTCTGGTGGAAAATTTCATTTGGCACCCCTCCCTTTCCTGAAAACGTATGATAGTTCCTATAACTATTATACACTGGCGCTTAGAGAAGGGCAAGGGTAAATGGTTAAATTTTTATAAAAAGTGCTATAAAACGATTGCTTTTTGCTCTAAGGCGTGTTACAATAAGAACGAAAACGAACTATATATAACATTTCCCTATGAACTGATTGATAACACGTTAGAAATACAGGGATTTTGAAGGGGGAAACCGCTATGAATTGACCTAAAAAGGATGAATGTCAGCAGTAGGAACAAACAACAGAGGATTTTTACCACAAGGAGGTAATGATATGAAAAAGTGTTTAGCGCTTCTTCTTGCGATCGTATTAACCCTTTCTTTCTTTACATTTACCGTCAGTGCTGATGATATGGAAGCAACGCCCTATGCACTTCTTTGCATTGAGTGCGGAAGGGCTATGCGAACGGAAACCAACTGTACCTGGGAGGGGCATTTTAAAGTGCTAAACTGTTCTGAGTTCAATTGGGAGCACTTGCATTTTGAGGTTTATGCCCAAGATTATTGGGTTTGTAAAAATGTTAACTGCCTGGAGTATAACATAAAAATAACTAATGGGTATCCATATTATGTAGGTACCGAATGCGGTCTTGCCGAATAAATCAGCAGGGAGACATTGGAGGGATACCGTTGCGTAGATTAAACCATCATTTTTTCCGGTTTTTCAGACGGGCGACATCCGGCTTGCTGGCGGTGTTTTTAATGTTTTCTATCACCGGCTGCAATGGGGCAGAAACGGGGGAGAGCCCTAAGGTACTTAGAGTCCTTGTAGAGAGAAACGACTATTGGGATACCAATGGTTTGGAGTATCAGATAGAGCTTGCCATCCAACACTTTGCAAAAGATTACCCGGGTTATAAGGTCGTATTGGAAGAACTGCCGAAACCGGAAAACGGCCGCGCCGAAATGCTGCAGAAGCTGCGCACAGAGCTGATGGCGGGAGAGGGCCCGGATGTGCTGCTGCTGAGCAATGCGTATTCAGTTTTTGAAATACAGAACCCAAGAAAACCTCTCCTTGCCGACATAGAACTGGCCATGCGGAACGGTTTGTTCTACGATATCAGCGAATTCTATGATGCAGACGGGTGGCTGAAAAAGGAAGAATTGGAGCCGGTGGTCATGGAAGCAGGGGTGCTGGACGGGGCAAGATATGTGCTGCCCCTGCGCTTTGATATCCCTGTGATGTATGTGGAAAAAAACCGGTTTGCCGAAACAGGCCTGAGC
>RHMF01001909.1_pt1 | contig 11919 bp, 10 predicted proteins | sample 5365151 | NCBI WGS metagenome assembly RHMF01 (sample SAMN10266501, study PRJNA497801) | feces metagenome | isolation source: feces | host: Bos taurus | place: China: Prairie of Fairy Mountain | collected 2017-08-14 | reverse complement strand
ACCCCGGTCGTCGTAGCGCAGCGTGGCGATGCCGTTGCGGGCCAGGTGGTCGGCAATCACCCAAAAGGGTTTGTGGTCAAAGATTTCCTCGTCGCGGTTTTCCTGACCGCTGCCTGTGACCATCAGAGCCACAGGCACGGTGCCTTTTTTCATCGACTCGTATCCCACGGGATAGGTCAGTGTGCCTGCCAGCGTGGCATGGTCGGTCTCGTTGGTAAAGGTTACCTCGCGGGTCTTGTAGGGGTAGGGCGGCACCGGGTTCTGCGGGCGGCGCAGTTCCTGCTCTCGTTCCATTGTCAGCGGGAATTGCGCCCCCATCTGCGAGAAAGTCCCCTCAAGTCTCCCGTCTTTCAACTTTGCTTGGTAGGAGGCCCCCAATTGTCCTATCTTCAGTGCAATGGAGTCGTCAGAGACGTATTCATTTGAGCAAGAGAATCCCAACGCCACCTGGTCAGGGCTGTCGAGGGTGCAGGCCACGTGGCCGTCGGCCTGCTCGATGTGAAGCACCAGGGTTAGTGATATCGTCCCCGCTTTGAGTTGGCCCGACCAATTGCCTTCCAGGGCAGTGGTTTCGGCCACATGCGCTTTTCCAGCCAGCATGGCCAGGGCAAGCAGTAGAGATGTCAGTGTCTTCTTCATGTCGTTTCTGGTATTAAGCATATATTAATAAATGTTTCTGTTCAATCCACAAAGATAAACAGATTTCCGGGAATGTGCAACAGCAGTCATTCCTTGTGTTAAATAAATTTAAAATGACGGGTTGTTTTATGTTTTACAACATAGTTTTTAAGCACAAAATGCACTCATTTTCAGAAAATTAAATGTGCGAAAGGTGCCGGCGGCGTATGGCGGAGGGCAGGCGTAGCGCAGGTACAACCTACCGAAAATCAGTATTTTAATATCGTTTTATCATGGTGGGTTTCGTCTGCGCCGGGGAAGTGTGCGACTGCAGCGCGACCAGTTGCCGCATGGCCGAGCGGGTTTTGCGCAATCGATTTCTTTGTCTATATTTGCCAAACAAAGCGTGTGAACTCTTAAGATAAGTGCCTGCACCCGCTTGACGGTGAGTGCCGGCAAAAAAATTCATTTAGTCTAAATTTCCCTGCGCCGTTACGCCGTGAGGTAACATGTGAATGTGAGGACATGACGTTAACGGTAAGTAAGGGCTTTGCTTAACCGAGCAAAGTCCTTGTTTTTTTTGTTATGTGTGCAGGTAGGTGTGGGGGGAGGGGCTTACGGATTGAGCAGGAGTTCCACGGGGCAGTGGTCGCTGCCGTAGATTTCATTGTGAATCGAAGCCTCGGCCACCTGCGGCACGAGGCGCGACGACACCACGAAGTAGTCGATGCGCCATCCGGCGTTGCGCTCGCGCTCCACCACGAGTAGGCACCCTCGGTGGTGGGGTGGAGGTGGCGGAAGGTATCGGTGAAGCCGGCGTCGAGCAGCGTGGTCATCTTGCCGCGCTCCTCGTCGGTGAAGCCGGCGTTGCGGCGGTTGCTGCCGGGATTTTTGATGTCAATTTCCTCGTGCGCCACGTTCAGGTCACCGCACAGTATCACGGGCTTGCGGGCGTCAAGGCGCTGCAGATAGGCGCGCAGGTCGTCTTCCCAGCGCATACGGTAGTCGAGCCGGCGCAGGCCGTCCTGGCTGTTGGGCGTGTAGCAGCACACCAGATAGAAATCTTCCGTCTCCAGAGTGATGAGACGCCCTTCATGGTCGTGTTCGTCGATGCCCATGCCCAGTGTCACCGCCAGCGGTTCGCGGCGGGTGTAGATGGCCGTGCCCGAATAGCCTTTTTTATCGGCATAGTTCCAGTAGGAGCGGTAGCCCTCAAAGGCCAGATCGAGCTGTCCGGCCTGCATCTTGGTTTCCTGCAGGCAGAAGAAGTCGGCGTCGAGCCGGGTGAAAATATCGCCGAATCCCTTTCCCGCCACGGCGCGCAGGCCGTTCACATTCCACGAAATCAGTTTTGTCATGGCTTCTCGTGGGTTTGGTCAGCGGGAATATCCTCCACGGGGTTGGCTTGCATGATTTCCTCGGCGCGTTGCAGGTCGCGGCGAAACACCATCACACTGTAGCGTGTCATCATCAGCGCATTGGCGATGGAGTCGCCCGTCACGCCGGCTATCACGCCGTTGCTCTCGAGCACGCCTTTCACGATGTTGGCGTTCACAGGGTCGTAATATTTGCGGAACACCACGATTTCGTCGTTCTTTTCCATATCGATGGGTTGTTACTTGATGTTCTTGGCGTTGAGTGCGTTCTGGTAGCGCTTGGCGTTGGCCAGATGCTCCTCGTAGCTTGAGGTGAAGTTATGGTAGCCGCTGAAATCCTCTTTGGCGCACATATAGGTGTAATCGTGCTGCGGCGCGTTGAGCACGGCGTCGATGGTGGCCTTCTCGGGAAGCCTGATGGGGCCGGGCGGCAGACCGTTCACGCGGTAGGTGTTGTAAGGCGAATCGGTTTGCGTCATGGCTGCGGTGATGCGCTGCAGCGTGAAGTCGCCCAGGGCAAACTTCACCGTGGGGTCGGCCTGCAGGCGCATGCCCTGCTGCAGCCGGTTCAGGTAGAGCCGCGCCACTTTGCCGCGCTCGTCGCTCTTGGCGGTCTCCTCTTCCACTATCGATGCCAGCACCACCACCTCGTCGGGATTCAGGCCCAGTTTCCTGGCTTTTTCCTGGCGGTCGCTGTCCCAGAATTTATCGTAATAGTTTTTCATTCCCTCAAGCATTTTCTCCGGGGTGACGCTCCACAGAAACTCGTAACTGTCGGGCAGCAGCAGGCAGGCCACCGTGGCGGGTGTCTTGCCCACCGAGGCGCATACGGCCGAGTCGCGCAGCGCCTGCAGCATGGAGTCCTTGCCGGCCAGGAACTTCTCGCCCCAGCGGGCGGACCACTCGTCGAGCGTGCGCACATTGTTGAAGGTGAAGCGCACACCGTCCTGGGCACCGTTGCCCACGCGACGGGCGAAACTCAGCGGCGACTCGCCTTTCTTGACGCGGAACATCATGTTGGTTTCGCCGGGCTTATAGCCTGTGATGCCGAGCATCCTTTTCACCCGGGTGGCATAATTCCCTCCCGCCACAGCGGCCACACTGTCGGTCACCGCCTGCAGCGAGGCGCCCTTCATGATTTTCACCGTGCCTTCGCCTTCCGGGCCGCGCAGCACATAGGGGTAGCCCACGGCGGCAAGCACCACCATCGCCACACAGCCTATTACGCTCCATTTAAGCAATTTCTTTCGTTGTCCTGTATGCATGTCACTACATTCTTATGGTTGTATGTGCAAAAGTACAAAAAATGCCGACAAAACCGCTTTTTCGAGCCTAAAAACCATTTTATTGAAAAAAAATGTTTTTTTTCTTGGTCATATCCAGATTTTGACCTATCTTTGCACCCGCGAATGAAAATTCAGCACTATCTTATCCGGAGAGGTGGGTGAGTGGCTGAAACCAGCAGTTTGCTAAACTGCCGTAGGGGTAACTCTACCGCAAGTTCGAATCTTGTCCTCTCCGCATAATCAGGGTTAACAATCGCAAAATCAGATTGTTAGCCCTAATTTTTTAAAATTACTCGGACACCATAGGGACAGTAATTTTTTGTCTTTCTTTCACTCCTCTGAAACTATAATTGATATAAAAAAATGAGAGGCAAGAACCAGTTGTAATTTCTTGTCTCTCAGTGCATATATCAAATGAAGCGGATTCAATATGAGCGGGTGGATTCGCGTTCTTTGGTATCGCGATAGACGTTGTTCACCTTGTTGCCACCGAAGGCGTAGGAAATGCGCAGCGAGACGGCATGGCTGTGGATGTTGTTGCAGGTATAGACGCTGTAGTCGTTGTATAAAGCCTTTGATTTGGTGATGTTCCAGCCGAACGGGTCGCTCACTGCTGCGGTGAATGTCAAGCGGTTGTCGAGAAGGGTATATCGCAACTCGAAACCTATCAGCGACATCGCTTCGTAACGCACCATATGCTCGTGATATGGGAAATAATGGCTGAAACGCACGTTGAAGATGAGTGTCTTGGGGCGGTTGAGCATCCAAGAGGTACTGAGTTCCAGTTTGCCGCTCCAACTGCTGTCGTCATGCTCCCAAAAATCGGCAATCTTTGATTTGGCATGAGTGTTGAAGACCTCGCCGCCGCCGTTTACGTTCCACCAGTCAAAGATTGAACGGTAATAGGAAGCATATAGACCCACTTTGTTATTATCGATGCAGTTCTCCGGGATTGAATACAGTGAGCCGTCGGAATTGAAACGCGTAACATAGCCAATAGCATTGCTGCTGTAGGAGTTATAAAGTACTGCATAGACACCTTTGAAACTGTAGCTGAGCTCAGCATTGTGGGCGATGCTCGGTTTGAGGTCGGGATTTCCCGACACGTAGTCGCTAGTGGTGGTATAATAACGGAATGGATTGAGGTCGCCAAAATTCGGCCGGGTAATGCCCATTGAATAAGATAGCGAAAAACGTCCCACCCTCTGGTTGTTCCAACTCAAGTTCAACGATGGGAACAGATAGCCGTAACAGTTGTTGTGCTTCTCGTCGCTAATTGACTGATGGCCATTCACATTGGTATGCTCATAACGCAGTCCTATCTTGCCGAACAATGAGTTGGTGAAACTCTTTTCAGCACAGATGTAGGCGGCTGCGGTATTCTCATCATAGTCAAATGTGTTGCTCTGCGACGTGTCTAAAACCCATTGTGCGTCATCGTAAGTTCCGGCAGTTAATGCAGTTTTGTTGCCTATGGCAGTGTAAGCCACTCCGATTTCTATTTTGAACGCTTTGAACGGTAATGTGGCGTCCAGTTTGACGGAGTGGATGTGATACTTGTTGTGTCCGTCATTAGTCAAGTGTGATGAGCCGTTATTCCATGTTGTGATCACATCGGAGAACGATTTGGTTGATTTGTTGAACCAGTTGTATGTGATGCTCAACATCTTGCCCATGCCATCCAGTCTCCAATCGGCAAATGTGGTCAATGTGAGAGCATTGTTCGGGAGGGAAGGTGAATAGTTGTATGAACTGAAGACGTTGCCGTTGTCGTTGGTGACATCGTTAAATTTGCTGTTCAGCCGTGTCGTACTAAAATTGGCGATGATACCTGCACTAATCCAGTCAGTGAACTTGTACTTGAAAAGTCCATTCATGCCAAAAGCTCGGTTTGTGAAATGTGTGCTTCGGTTCGATGTCTTCACATGGTCGCTGAAGGTGAAAGTGCGGTCAAGGTCATTAATGCCTTTGTTGTCACTCCAACTCACATCGGCCGAGAGTTCCACTTTACGGGTGGTGTGCGACAGATTGCCTCCCAGCATATAGCTGAAATCCTCACGGGCGATGCCACGCCCCCACGCATTCCCTTTTGTGCCGAGCGACTCGTTGCGTGTGGTGATGCTGATGAATGCCACATTGGTTCCGGCGGCATACTTTGCCGGCGGAGTCGTGAGCACTTCGATTTTCTCGATGCCTGATGCTTGCAGGTTCTTCAATTGCATGGCAATGGCATCGTCAGACATCTCCAGCAGACGGCCATCGACGATGAAGCGCACCGAAGACTTTCCGGCTACTGTCACGGCATCGCCCTCGACAGTGACGCGTGGAATGCGGTCAAGAGCCTCGATGCCGTTCAGCCCTTTGGTGAAAGCGTCATTCTTAGTGAGATAAACGATGCGGTCGGGTTCTTGTTTGAGTACCGTACGATGACCGACCACCACGACTTCGTTCAGTTCGAGGACTTTATCCCAATAGTCGGCGATGGAATCATTGCTCACCGAGTCATTGTTTTCCTGTGCGAAAAGGGACGCAGGGAGTAGAGCCATCAAGAAGATGGCTTTCAAAATTTTGTCCATAATGATTTATTGATTAAATGTTTATGCTACTTGAATGCTTTTTCTTTGCCTTGTATGAAAAAGAATGCTCCGCTATGCTTGTCGCGTTGCAGCCCAATGTAGATAACCTCACCGTTATTGACAATCTGGAGAGATGTGTATTGTCCGTCAGGCCCGTTGTAATCGGAATATTCTTTTGCCCTCGGCGCGTCTTTCGAAATGGCCTCGGCGATTTTCTTGATGATACCAGGATTGTTCTTTACCGTCAGTCCACGGTAATAGTTTCCGTTGTTCTTGTAGATTGAGATGGTCACGCTCTTGTTGTCGTTGTATCTGCCGTCGAAAAGGCTTTCAACGTTCAACTTCGGCGGATTGGCATATGCCGCTAATGCAGCGATAATGCACGTTATGATGATGATTAGACGTTTCATTTCTGTATGGATTTATGTTGCATGAATTGATTGACTTTTTCTTCCTCGGCTGCGTTCTGCTGTGCGACAGTTTGCATGAACTGCTCCATCTTGGTGACATCGGCTTCAGCAATCGCTTTGGCTTCATCTTTGCTCGCCTTTTGACCAGCAATATACACGATGCAGTCGCTCTTGTCGGCCGATGGTGTTACGGAGATTCTGTTATTGAAAAGTAATGTCGTGCTCAAGACCAGTGCCAGGCAAGCGGCAGCGGCGGCACTCCACCGCCAAATGTTGTTGGCGGCTCTACGTTTCTGTGCCGATGCGTTGCTAATGCGCCGGCGCAACTGCGCCGAAGCGCCTATATTGCGCTGCGGCTTCAATAATTCTTTTATATCTTGATAATCGTCCATTGCAGTCATTGTTTTTTGGTGAAATACTTTTGTCTCATTTTCTTCATTCCCGAATAGAACCGGGATTTTGCGGTGGATTGCGGTATATTGAGAATGTGGCTGATTTCTACAAACGAGAGGTCGTCAACAACATTCATTCTCACAATCTCCGCCTCATAGGGCGGTAATCCATCAAGCAAGCGATTGATGCGGTCAATCTCCTCTTGATCTAACCGATTCTCCGCTTCATCGGGCATATCAACGATTTCGAGAGGGATTGTTGAGAGAGGCTTTTTCCTGAACTTGTCTTGGCAAAGGTTGTAAACGATGCGGAACAGATAGCACTTGGTGTCATTTACCTTGCCGCGGTTTTCAAGTAGGCGCAACACAGCCTCATAGACGATGTCTTCAGCCTCCGCTCGGTCGCTGGTGCGGAAATAGGCAAACCGCACCAATACGTCAAGGTTCGCCCCTATCACTTCGTCAATATTTCCGCATCTGTTACCAAACATAATCTCAAAACGCCATATGGCGCTCAATTATATATGACGCAAAAATATGAAAATCGCCGAAAGTTGTTTTAAAAAACACATCGTTTTCGTTGATTGTTTGTACCTTTGTGCATAAAATGAAATCATTATGACGAAAGATGAATTACTGCAAAGGCTGCAAGATATAGAATGGGAAGACTTTGAGTGCAAGCAAGCGAAGTCTGAACTTCCCAAGAGCGTTTGGGAGACCGTCAGCGCGTTCAGCAACACATCAGGTGGCTGGATTGTATTGGGCGTTCGCGAGGAGAAGGTTGGGAAATCCAAGACCTTCGTTATTGAGGGCGTGGGAAATGCTGAGAAGTTGGAGCAGGACTTAATTGGCACATTGCGCTCCAAGTCGAAGTTCAATGTCACAATTTCGGTTCGCAGTCAAAAGTATGATTTTGAAGGAAAAACCGTTCTTGCGTTCTTTATCCCATCGTCTACTGTCAAGCCGGTTTATTACAACAACAATCTTGGCAACACGTTCATTCGCAACGGTAGCGGAGACCAGCACGCCAACGATGCCGAAATCGCAGCTATTCAGCGCGATCAAGCATTTGGCAGTCGGTCTGAGTTGGAAATTAACGACACAAGTTTCAACGACATCAACCCCGAATCGTTGCAAACGTTTCGCCGTCGGATTCAGCAGTACAACGAAGCACTACCATACAACCAACTTGACGATGAAGAGTTTTGCCGAAAGACCGGTGTCACATTGCATGGCAAAATGACATACGGCGGATTGCTTATGCTCGGCAAGCGTGATTCGATACGAGAACATATCAGAAACTTTTGGATTGACTTCATCGAGATTCCGGGCGATTCATCAGCCAATGCCAACGAGCGGTACACTTACCGCATGGCGGAGCAAGAGAATATTTGGGAGTCGTACAAGGTCATCATTCAGCGGTTACGTTTGTATGTTGATAATCCGTTTGTGGCACGGGAAGGCGGATTTGCCGACGAGGACAACTCGCAACTCTATTGCTTGCGTGAGGGATTGGTCAACTTGTGTGCCCACACCGATTATTTCAGCCCGATGCATCCCACAATCCGTGTGTTTGACAACCGCATTGAGTTCCAAAATCCAGGCACGTTTATCGTTGGTATTGACGAGGTGAAAGCGCGCAACGTGTCGTTGCCACGAAATCCGACGATTATCAACCTATTCCGCTATGCAAGATTGTCGGAAAACGCTGGCTATGGCATTGACAAAATCGCCAAATGGAAAGAACTCACCGGTAGCGATGTGACTTTTGAGACTACTTTGCTGTATTCTACAGTAACTTATTTCCTGCCATCAAAAGGTGGTCAGAAAGGTGGTCAGAAAGGTGGTCAGAAAGGTGGTCAGAAAACGACTGACCGGTTACTGACAATCCTTGCTTCCGAGCCAACTATTTCAAGAAAAGAGTTGTCTCAAGTACTAGGTATTTCACCATCTGCAATTCAGAAGCATATACAAAAGCTAAAAGAAAATGGAACACTTATTAGAATTGGTGGGGCTAAAGGCGGTTGGTGGAAAGTCGTTAAATGAAATAATCAAACATTGTTCTCAATCATCAAAATGAGCAATTTTCAGCTTTTATAGAAATTAAAAGACGTAATTTCATCGTCAAATTAAAGGTTTATTAACTGACTGCCAAAGCCTTGCATGACTACCGTGCCAGGACGATATGGGGACGGTAATAGGCTAAAAAAGGGCTTTTTTAGGTACAATCAGAAGATGTAACTTATTGATATTCAGGGTGCGTGTTGACACGGCATTATAGGCGGTGAATCTTGTCCTCTCCGCTTTATTATGGCAACTTGTTGATTATCAACTTGTTGTCGTAATTTTTTTAAATATCGGGACGCAATAGGAACGGAAAAGCACATTATTTATTTGCTGAAAACCAAAATTGAAAATTTGCTGAAAACCAAAATTGAAAAGAAAACATTGAGAGCCGAGGATGTGGTTTGTGTCCTCGACTCTCAACACATTTGTTATATGAAGCAGGTTATTTGCCTAAACGGGAGCGTTCTTCTGCTCCGGCACCGCTGCCGCGCCACTTGCTGCCGGTGGCATTGAACTTATAGCGCACGGTGACTTCGAGCTTGCGTGAGTCGTTGTGCTGGTCGATAAGCATAGAACGAGTGCCATAGTTGATAAGGATTCTCTGGTGGTCGTTGAGCAAGTTGTGCCCTGCAACTTGAAGACTCAGCCTGTCGTCGAAGAATGTCTTGGTGAGGCTTATATAAGTGTACCAACTGGCACGAGTGAGTGACATATTCTCCTTGTCGCCTTTTGAGGTAAACGACAGATTGGCTTGTGCGGTAAGGGTAGGTGTAATCTTGAAACTGTTGTTGAACTGAACCAAATAGATAGGATTACTTGGGCTGATGAACCCTACCGGAGACGGAATCTTAATCCAATCCTTAATCAAGCCCAGCGTGAGCGATGGCTGGTAGATACCGAACTTGGGATTGAATGTGACCAGGGCGCGGACAGCATCGGCGTGATCCACATTGTCGCGCGTGAGAAGAGTTGTCTCAGGGCTTCCCTCGATGTTCTTGCTCACGTTGATAATCACGTCACCGGTGCGTTTGTAGTCCAGCATCACATTTATCCATCGCCACATTGCCATGAGTGATGCCTGATTGATGACCGACGGTTGGAGTAAGGGGTTGCCGCCCTCCCATGTGAAGCGGTTGGCATAGGATACCGAACTGCTCAGCATATAGTAATATGGTCGTTGAATCTTCATGGCATAGTTTGCCATCAATTGCACTTGACCCACACGTGCCATCAATCCCACGCTGGGGAAGAAATGGTGGTAAGTGCGACTTTGGTCATCAATCTTCACGCTCTGATTATAGTAGTTGCTTGTCACGTTCTCGTTGCGCAGACCGAGGCGCAGTTGACCGAAAGGCAACGGGTGGGAATATTCAGTGAAGAACGTATAGTTGCGTTCGCGCTGCTCGGCGAAAGTAGTGGGTACTACTTGTTCGGGGTTGATATAGTCATCGTTGCGATTGGTGAGGTCGTATTCAGCGCCCACTTGCAGGTTGCCGCCCCACAAGTTCCATGAGAGGACCAGCTTCGATGCCCACAGCCGGGCTCGCACAACACTTTGACTTGTAACCGTGCGGCTTTCCTGCTCCTGACTAACCTCATCGTTCCACTGATTAGTGCGGTCTTTCCAGAACATATAGTCGGTATTGAAATCGATGCTCGTCTTGCCCACTTTGCCGCTATAGTAGGCATTTAGGGTGTGTGGCATATTCGATTTCTTTTCCCATTTGATTGCATTGTCGAGGTGGTCATAGAAATTGCTGTCGGCGGTAACATCGGCCGTGAATGTTCCCAGTCCGTCGTATCGGAACCAGCCTTTGGTATCGTAACGGAACCCGATGGCGTGGTTGTCGTTGAAAATATAGTTGGCACCTATTGAGGCGTAGAGCGACCTGAGCACGTTGTTATCGTAGCTATGTTCGAGCATTTGCCAGGCTCTGTCGGTGTTCACGTCAAGTGTGATATCGCTAATCTGCCATTGGTGGTAGCCGTTGTACCACACGCTGCCGAACACGTCAAGTCCGCTGTGACGATAGTTCCAGTCGAAACCCAGGTCAAGGTTATTATGGTGGGCGCGGTAATAACTGGCTGTAGTGTTGAACGAGAACCCCTCGCCCTGCGGCCGCTTGGTCTTGATGAGGATGACCGACTCCACGTCGGCTTTATACTTCGAGCCAGGGTTGGTGATAGTTCCACGCTTTGGATGTTCTCACTCTGGATTTGGTCGAGTTCGCCCTTGTCTCGCAACAGACGGCCGTTCACATAGATGAGCGGTGTGCCTTTGCCGAAGACTTCGATGCCGTTGGCTTTCTTCTGCACGCCCGGCAGATTTTCAAGCACCTTATTGGCAGTGCCCACCTTGCTCAGCAACGTGCCGTCGACGTCGGTCTTGATGCCCTCGGTGGTGAGTTTGTAAGTAGGGCGCACACCTTTCACAACCACCTCGCCGAGCATGGTGGTCTCGGGCAGAAGCCGAACTGTTCCCACGCTGCCGGTAGAGTTGATAAACAATGGCTGGTAGCCGAGGTAGGTAATCTTAACAATGGCACTTGGGGCGGAAGTGGTGAGCGCAAAGCCGCCGTCCGTGCCACTGGTGATGCCGGTGATGAATGTACTGTCGGCAGGGTTAAGCAAACTGACGGTGGCAAACTCGATTGCCACGCCGTTCTCGTCTGTCACCTTGCCTGTGAAATCGGTTGCCATTGCGGCCGTAGCCACAAGCAACATCAATGCTAAAAGAATGTTACGTTTCAATGTCATATCTGTATTTTGTTTTCTTGTGCAAAAGTATGTTCGTTCGCTATCATTAGACGTTCACTAAAGGGTGAAAAGTTGCAGCGAAAAAGTAAATCACCCAACTCTCACACCTTAGGGTGTTAAAATGATTTAACCAGAGGGGATTTTGCAAGCACAAACCTATAAACATGATGGCGAAAGTTGAAGATTTCTTTGTAGCAGAGAATAGCGTGAAAGAACTCAATGATGAACGGTATGCCCAACTTGAGATGTTAAAGCGTGCCATTGATGCGATGACCAATGTCACCTATCAGAGCATCTATGTGATTGACTATTTCAAGCGCGAATTCCTGCATGTGGCAAGCAACCCGCTATTCTTGGGCGGATATACTGCCGAGCAGATGAAGGAAATGGGCTATCAGTTCTATATTGACCATGTGCCCGAAAATGAACAAGAAATG
>RHMF01001403.1_pt1 | contig 11922 bp, 5 predicted proteins | sample 5365151 | NCBI WGS metagenome assembly RHMF01 (sample SAMN10266501, study PRJNA497801) | feces metagenome | isolation source: feces | host: Bos taurus | place: China: Prairie of Fairy Mountain | collected 2017-08-14 | reverse complement strand
GCATGGGCAAAGGATGCATGGATCAACGATATCCCAGAGTATACACATCTCAACTGGGACCGTCTCTACAACGTCAACTGGAACAATTACGATGCAGACGGACTCCGCCGCTCGAAATATGCGGTCGAGGAGCGCCGCGTGGATCAGAACGACATCAATCTCAACGCAAGCGTAAAATGGATGGCGTCAAAGATCTTTACCCTTACCGGTGGCGTGAACTACAAATGGAACCGTACGGAGTATTACAAGAAGATGGATGATCTTCTCGGAGGTGACTATTATCTGAATATCGACCAGTTCGCGGAGCGTGATTTCGCATCATCTCCTACAATGGTTCAGAACGACCTGGATTATTTCCTCGAGCATGGCGAGGCCAAGGCTCTGAAGGAGGGCGACAAATACGGATATGACTATTATGCACATGTCCGCAATGCCAATGTATGGGCAAACGGCGCTCTCGACCTCGGAGGTTTCAAGGCAAATCTTGCTGTTGAGGCCGGTTATGCAAAGTTCTGGAGGGAAGGTATCGTCAGGAAGGGCCTCTTTGCAGGACTCGATGAGAATGGAAACGAGATGATGTATGAGGGCAAGGTGCTTACCACATATGATGAAAAGACAGGTAAGGCCATTACCTCAAAAGGCAATTCTGAGGTATCGGATTTCATTACATATTCTGCGAAGCTCGGACTTCAGTACCATTTCGAGGGAGGACACAGAATCTATGCAAACGGAGCTTATTTCAACGATGCCCCTACATTTGCGCAGTCTTTCATCTCTCCACGTACGAGAAACTCGTTGGTTCCGAACCTGACAACCGTGAAGACAGCTTCTGCCGACCTCAACTACCAGTACAGCAACAATGGCTATAACTTCCGTATTACAGGATTCTGGACCAATATCGCAGACCAGACTGACATGATGAGCTTCTATGATGACTCGCAGAACTCATTCGTGAACTTTGCCATGAACGGAATCGACCAGAGACATCTCGGTCTCGAGATGGGCTTCAAGATCCCTCTTCCTGTACAGGGACTTTCTGTTGCCGGAGCGCTCAGCTGGGGTGAGTACATATATACTTCCACACCTCGCATGACCATGACTGTCGACAACAGCGCCGAGCTTGTATACGATGACCAGCCTGTCCCTTACTGGGCTAGCAGCCCTGTCTACAGGAAGACGGTAATGGATGGTGAAACCGTCTATGAGACAGACCTTAACGGCGATCCTGTTGTCGAAAGGTACCAGAAACATTATGTCCCTTCGACTCCTCAGCTTGCAGCTGACCTCGGACTCAACTACAGGACAAACTCATACTGGTTCTTCGAGCTTCATGCTCAGTATTTCGCGAAGTCATATCTTGACATGAACCCTCTTTACAGGACTGACTGGATCGTTGCCGGTCCGGACTGGAACATCACTCCTGTAGAGGTGGAGGATCTTACCGGCCAGGAATGTTTCGCTCCTGCCTTCCTGCTCAATGCGAGCATCGGAAAGTCATGGTACATCGACCGCAAGTACAACTTCGGATTCTCTCTCAACCTTCAGAACATCACCAACAACCGCAACGTGAGGACCGGTGGATATGAAGGAACCCGTCTTGCCGACAGCGAGACCATGGAGAGATACTACAAGTTCGATTCGAAGTATTTCTACATGCAGGGATTCAACTACATGCTGAACCTTTATTTCAGATTCTAGCACTTGTCATCCTGAGCGTAGCGAAGGATCTTTAAATGAATATTATGAAGAGAGTATATACAATAATCATTGCTGCAGCGGCGCTCTTCGCAGGATGCGAGGAGTTCCAGCCTGTGTTTACAGGCAAATATCCTGATCCGCAGGAGCAGTACATCTATACTGACGCAGACTTCGGCAAGTTCACATCTATTGCCGATGTGAAGGCGATGTATGCCGAGAACGGCAACAAGCCATATGTCGTGGAGAAGAACTGCGTGATCAAAGGTCAGGTGACCACCTCCGACCAGGTCGGCAACCTTTACAAGAGCCTTTACATCCAGGACGAGACAGCGGGAATCGAGATAAAGATCGGAAAGAACGGCCTTTACAACGAGTACAAGCTCGGCCAGTGGCTCTACATCGACTGCTCCGGCCTTACTGTCGGCGACTACAACGGCATGATCAATATCGGCTATGAGGATCCGACAGGGGAGTATGAGACCGGTTATCTCGAGCATGCATACATCATCGATCAGCATGTGTTCAAGGGCGAATATGGCGACCCTGTACAGCCGGTTGTGATCACCGAAGCAGACCTTCACAAGGAGGTCAATCTCGGCCGCCTGGTGACAATCAAGGACCTGAAGTATGACAACCATATCTTCATTCTTGCATATGTCGACCCTAACGGAAACAGGAAGGATTATAACAACAACGGCATCTTCATCGACGAGGAAGGTCCGGACAATTACGGTGTGACCACATGGGCATGTTCGGAGCAGAAATGGAAGGAATATCTTCTCGCCGGCAATTTCGACAGCGTGGAGGCTGCCGGAACGACTGTGGGAGAACTTCTCAAGACTACCGGTATCGGTTCCATGGCATATTCGGTGAGCCAGTATTTCAGGATGGGCAAGACCGATGTGCAGGTACGCTCGAGCGGATATGCCCGCTTCGCGGACACCGAGATCCCTCAGGACGTGCTTGACGGCAAGGCAACCGTGTCATTCACCGGTATCCTTACCGAATATAAGGGCGCAGCCCAGTTCACCCTCATCGACCTTGACGGCGTCAGAAAGGCCGACGGAACCCCTTGGTATGAATAAAACACCACGAAATATGAAAAAAATACTACTGATTACATCAATCATCATGGCAGCGGTATCCTGCAACACAAACAACCCTTTCCTCACAGGATGGGACACACCTTACGGAATTCCTGACTTCACACAGATCCAGGAGAAACATTACATCCCTGCAATCGAGATGGGTATCCGTCAGCAGCAGGGCGAGATTGACGCGATCATCGCCAATCCTGATGCACCTACATTCGAGAATGTAGTCGAGGCTTACGAGCGTTCAGGCGCCATCCTTGACCGGGTCTCAATGGTGCTTTTCAACATCTCCGAGTCTGATGCGACCGAGTCGCTTCAGAAGATTGTCGAGGAGGCGCTTCCTCTCATCTCTGTCCACAGCGACAACATCTTCATGAACCCTTATTTCTTCAAGAAGGTCGAGGCTCTCTACAACCAGATCGATGAACTCGATCTCAATCAGGAGCAGAAGATGACCCTCAAGAAGCTCTACGATGCATTTGTGAAGAACGGTATCGCCCTTGGTGAGGCCGAGCAGGCACGTATGCGCGAGATCAACATGGAGCTTTCATCTCTCGGTAACACATTCGGAAACAACCTCCTCGCTGAGAACAACGCTTTCGCAGAGGAATTCGGGGTTTCTGTTTCAGAGTATGGCGAGGCTATGGCATCGACAGAGGACCGTGCTGTCCGCGAGAAGATGTTCAAGGCTTATGCATCACGCGGAAACAATGGCAACGAGTATGACAACAAGGACCTCATCGTGAAGATGATGGCTCTCCGCATCGAGAAGGCCAACCTCCTTGGATATGACACTCCTGCAGCAATGATCCTTGCCGACAAGATGGCAGGCGATCCGCAGACTGTGGATACATTCCTTTCAAGCATCATGGCTCCGGCTGTGGAGAAGGCAAAGGAGGAGATCGCTGACATGCAGCTCGTAATGGACGAGGACATCAAGGCTGGCCTCCTTCCTGAAGGAAGCGTGATCGAGCCATGGGACTGGGCATATTACACAGAGAAGGTGCGCAAGGCAAAGTACGCCCTCGATGAGGAGCAGACAAAGCCATATTTCCAGATGGAGAATGTACGTCAGGGAGTGTTCGACCTTACAACAAAGCTCTTCGGCCTTCAGTATGAGAAGCTTGAGGACATTCCTGTATATCATCCTGAGGTTGAGGGATTCAAGGTCACTGACGCCGACGGTTCTCTTGTCGGAGTAATCCTTACCGACTATTTCCCACGCAGCACGAAGAGAGGCGGCGCATGGATGACCAACTTCGTGAACCAGGAGGTTCTTGACGGCGAGGACATCCGTCCTGTCATCGTGAACGTAGGTAACTTCGCAAAGCCGACAGCAGACAAGCCGTCGCTCCTTACCCTTGATCAGGTGGAGACCCTTTTCCATGAGTTCGGACATGCGCTTCACGGACTTTTGAGCCAGTGTACATACAAGAGCGTGAGCGGTACATCAGTAGCACGTGACTTCGTTGAGCTCCCTTCACAGATAATGGAGAACTGGGCGTTCCAGAAAGAGGTTCTTGCAGGCTATGCACGTCATTATGAGACAGGAGAGGTCATTCCGGATTCACTTGTAGCGAAGATCGAGGCTGCTGCAAACTTCAACCAGGGCTTCATGACCACAGAGCTTGCTGCGGCATCGATCCTTGATATGAAGTGGCATGAGCTTACTTCGGCAGAGGGACTTGACCCTATGGCATTCGAGGAAGCTGCATGCAAGGAGATGGGCCTCATCGACGAGATCATCCCACGCTACCGCAGCACATATTTCGCCCACATCTTCAGCGGCGGATACAGCGCAGGTTACTACAGCTACCTCTGGGCAGAGGTGCTTGACAAGGATGCATTCGAGCTCTTCATGCAGAAGGGAATCTTCGACAAGGAGACAGCAATGTCATTCCGCCGCAATGTCCTCGAGATGGGAGGCAGCGACGAGCCGATGGATCTTTACCGCCGTTTCCGTGGCGCAGATCCTGATTCAGGCGCGCTTCTCCGCGGACGCGGACTCTAATTGTTGTTCTTGACGTAACCGTCGAACTTGACCAGACGCTCTTTTATAGTGTTCTTCATGAACTGCACTTCAGCGTCGTATGAGCCGAGAGCCTGGAAGTTCATATGGACCTTATGGTTCAGGATCTTCCATCGCTTGAAATTCAGTTCCTGAGATTCATGAAGCAGAGCGGCGGTCTCGTCAACATATGCAGGGAGGTCCTTGAGGCCTCCCTTTTCGTATGCCTCCTCCCAGATTTCAGCGAGCATCTTCTTCGCTTCCGGGTCCTTCTTTACGATCCTGTCCGTCATTTCCCTGACAGCGTCGCTTGCCGGAGACGGCACGGTGGTGTATATGAAATCATTGTTTGCGTTTATAGGATATGACCTGTAGTCATTGTCAAACGAAAGGTCATGGTCCCATGTCGGGCCGGTGTAGAACACTCCGTTCTCGGCATCCTTGTACATGTACACACTCCAGAGAAGGTCAGTGTTGCCGCAGAAATCCCCGATCAGAAGGTTGCGGAGGAAGCTTTCGATATCGAGATATTTCCTTAATCCATTATCAGAATCTGCAAAGTTCGAGCTGTGTGCAGCTGATTCCATCTGGTTGAAGAAATTCTCGATATGGCTTCTCTGCGCCTGGGTGCAGTCTTCCTCATCGGGATGCTTGATGGTGACAGGAGTGCCCTTCCATGACCAGAAGCAATGGGTCTCCTTCCATGCATATGCGTCAATTTCAATCAGATAGCCCTCCTTTGCCGGCACTCTGTCCTTTGCGGCCTCGACCTGATCGCAAAGCTGATAGCATCCTCTGTACTCTCCGTTCACAACAAGGTCTACGGGACGGCAATATGGAGTGAAAGCGGCTCCGAACTGCCTGCTGACTTCGAAAGCTATGATGTTCCTCATCAGGGTCTTGTCGCTGTAATTACTGATGAGAGTCCATTTCTTTGCAGATGCAGGAGCATCCAGCGGACTCTGTTTCTTGTCGAACTTGAGCCTGTACGGCTTTTTAGGGAACTGGTCCCAGCTCGCGTTTCCACGTCCACGCACGCCTGTATCGCTTGTCGCAAACAGGCTGGTGCCGTTTTCAGAGATTATATATACATTGCTGGAAATCTCATACTCCTTCGATACGATGTCCTGTGCATTCGCTGTATTTATGATTACGGTAGGAAGATTCGTTATCTGATACAGCCGGGAATCGTCGCCCTCGTCTTCATATCCATGAAATTCCAGCTCCGCAAGGTTGCATCTGACGTCGTTCGGTGAAACGTAACGTACATATCTGAATCCTCTCGAGCAGTAGGTGTCTTCATAGGTCATCTGCCTCTCCGGGGCCGACTGCTTGATCATATGTATTGGAATGGCATCGCTGAAATCCGGTTCGTTCGCGCCCTCGATCATGGCCAGCTCCACTCTGCCCGGCTGGGTGATGCGAGGCGAATATCCTACCTTGGTGATTACATGCTTCTTTCCCAGGTCAAGACCGACCCATGTGCCTGAACGCTCGTATGAAGCGAAGTAAGTTTCATAATTGCCGTCAAAGACATTGGTCTTGATATTGACTGTTGTCGACTGCTGGTTGCTGGAATAGTCCACTGAATAAACACTTCCTATGACGACACCGGACAGTTTTGCAGGCTTTGGCTTCGGCTTCTCTGCCGTGCTGACCTTTGTGGAGTCTTTTGTCCAGACCCTGTTGCCGTCCCTGTCGTATGCCCATCCCCAGAAATAGTATTGAGTCTCGCTTGGAAGCCCGTCAACGGTGACTTCACGGCTTCCGTCCGAAGGCCTTCCTTCCACGCTTTTCGCCCTTCCCTTTACCTTGTCTGCGGTCTCGCAGTATGTGACTCCCCACCTGGTATATAAATCCAGATCCTCGCCCTTTGCATTGAGGGTGAGGGTTATGGACTCGGGTGTGCTCCTGACATTCCCTATGGTAAGGGTGATGTCTGGTTTCTTCGCGTCTTCGGGCTCATGAATGTCTTTGCACCCGCATACCGCGAGCGCAGCTGATGTCAGTAAAAGGAAAAATCTCTTCATAATATTCTTACAAAGATATGTTTTTATAATCTGTTATGACGCTGCCGTCATCCCTGTGAATGACAAATCTTTCGAACAGCGGAGCTCCTTCTGCATATTTTCCTGATGCAGGGCATACAGGATAGAATCCCAGCGCAGAGAATACATACCATGCCGATGTCTGGCCGTTGTCCTCGTCTCCGCAGTAACCGTCCGGAGTGGCCTTGTACAGCCTGTCCATGACCTCACGTACGCGTTTTGCCGTCTTCTGATGCTCTCCTGCCCAGTTGTACAGATAGATCATGTGCTGCGCGGGCTGGTTTCCATGGGCATAATTACCCATGTTCGCGACCTGCATTTCCGTAATCTCATGGATACGGTAGCCGTAGTAGCTGTCGTCATATATCGGAGGAACGACGAATACGGAATCAAGCATACGGACAAATTCCTCGCGTCCACCCATGGCCTCCATCAGATCCTCGATATCATGGAAGACCGACCATGTGTAGTGCCATGCATTGCCTTCTGTGAACACGCCTCCCCATTTATACGGGCTGAACGGTTCCTGGAAACTGCCGTCAAGATTGCGCCCGCGCATCAGTTTGTGCGAAGGGTCGAATACATTCTTCCAGTTGTTCGAGCGTGATTCCCATTTCTCGATTTCATCAGCCGGACGGTCGAGCTTCTTCGCTATCTGCAGGATGCACCAGTCATTGTAGGCATATTCCAATGTGCGTGCAACGCTTTCATTGATGCCGACGTCGCATGGGATGTAGCCGAGGGTGTTGTAATATTCATGTCCGAGACGGCCTGTAGAGCTGATTTCAGGATGGACATGCTCTGTGCCGTAGACCAGGCAGTCGTATAGGATCTGCCAGTCCTTTTCTGGGGTGACTCCGCTTATTATGGCGTCAGCCACTACCGAGGCCGAATTGTTACCGACCATGCAGTCTCTGTGGCCGGGGCTCGCCCATTCCGGAAGGAAGCTGTTCTCTCGCGCGATATTCGCCAGACCCTGCTGGATCTCGGCATTGACCGAAGGATAGACAAGGTTCAGGAGAGGGAAAAGGGCACGGAAAGTATCCCAGAATCCGGTGTCGGTGTAGAGATATCCGTCACATACTTCTCCATTGTACGGACTGTAATGGACAATGTCTCCGTCTTCATCTATTTCATAGAACTTGCGAGGGAAAAGGACGCTCCTGTAAAGGCATGAGTAGAATGTCCTGTACTGGTCTTCTGTGCCTCCACCCACCTGGATTCGGCCCAGAACCTCGTTCCAGCGAGCCTTTGCCTCGTCCCGTACCTCGGCAAAGCTCTTGCCCTCGACTTCCTTGAAGTTGATCCATGCCTGTTCGAGGGAGATGAATGAAGACGCAGTCTGGACGTTGACCTTTTCCCCGCGTGCAGTCTTGAATCTGATGGCAACAAGGCCATGGTCGTGTACGGTGTAGCCTTCGAACGGCTTGTCGAACTTCACCACGAACCAGTTGCGGAAGTTTTCCGGTACGCCGCCGCTGTTTTGGGGCGTGTAGCCGACAATAGCGTTTTCCTCCGGAATGACCTTTATATATGATTCTTTGTCATAAGCATCCACGACGATGCCGGATGTCTCGCTTTCCGGGAATGTGAAAAGGAGAGATGCTGCCCTTTCTGTAGGGGTGATCTCCACATTTATGTCGTGGTCAGCCAGATATACCTGATAGTAATATGGCCTGGCGGTCTCGCTGTGGTGTGAAAACCAGCTTGCCCTTGCGTCCTGGTCGACTTTTTCAGCGTCGCGTACTGGCATTATGGCAAACTGACCATAGTCATTGATCCATGGCGAAGGCTGATGGGTCTGCTTGAAACCGCGTATATGATGCGCGTCATAGCGGTATGCCCATCCGTCTCCCATTTTTCCTGTGACCGGGGTCCAGAAGTTCATTCCCCATGGAAGGGCGATGGCCGGGTATGTGTTTCCTGTCGAGAAGGAATGCTCGGAGAGCGTTCCCACGAGGGTGGAGACATATTCGGCCGGTTCCGTGACCAGTTCCGCTTCCTGCCTGCAGCCTGCCAGGAGGCCGATTGCCAGAATTACGAATAGTACTTTTTTCATGCTATATGATACTGTTCAATACGTGTAATCTTCCGTCATCGATGATCTTCAGGATGAGTTCTCCGAAGAGGGTGTTCTGCCATGCAAACCATTCGCGGGTGAAGACCTCGGCGTTGTCCTTGTGGAAGGACTCGTGCATGAAGCCCGTGCCTGCGTCGGTGGTCATCAGCTGACAGATGCACTCGCGTATCTCGTCGTCGGAGTCAGATGTGAATGCCTTCATCATGATGCTCATCGGCCATACCACTTCCGACATGATATGCGGTCCTCCGATACCTTCCCCTGCGGCTCCACGATGGAAATACGGATTCGCTTCGCTCCATACGAACCTCCTGGTATTCTGATATATAGGGTCATCAGCCGGGACGTCCCCGAGGTAACTCATTGCCAGAAGAGAAGGCACATTGGCGTCGTCCATGAGGAACTGACTGCCGAAGCCGTCGACCTCGTATGCATATATCTTTCCATATTCAGGATGCTCATATACGGCATGATCCTTCAGCGCCTGCTCGACTTCAGCTGCCAGATCAAGGCACTCCTGCGCCAGCTCTGCGTCATTCTTCACCTCGCGCAGGATCTCCGCTGCCTTGCGGAGCGATGTCACGGCCATGAAGTTCGAAGGCACTAGGAACTCGAATGTAGTCGCGTCATCCGAAGGACGGAATGCCGAGGCGATCAGGCCGACCGGATTCACAGGATTTCCCTTGCCGACGACGCATTTCGTGTCCAGCTGTCTGTCTGTGATGCGCAGGAAACGATATCTGCCCGGGCTGTCCTTGCGCTGCTGCTCCCTCATGGTCGCCACGATCTTTTCCATCGCCTCATGCCAGACTGCATCGAATATGGACTCGTCGCCACATCTCTTCCAATATTCGTACGCGAGGCGGATAGGGTAGCAGTGTGAATCGATCTCCCATTTGCGTTCGAATACATATGGGTCAGCCACAGGCCAGTCGGTCTTGTCGGCCGCGCCTATGGGCTCTACGTTGAATGCATTGGCATAAGGGTCTATGCAGATGCATTTGAACTGCCTGCGGATCACACCGGCAATCACCTTCCGGAGTTCAGGGTCCTCGTTTATATATCTTACATATGGCCATACCTGCGCTCCCGAGTCGCGGAGCCACATTGCAGGGATGTCACCGGTATAGACGAAAGTGTCAGGAAGACCGTCTTCGCTCTCTACCGGATGGACAGTAGTGTCAAGGGTGTTGGGATAACAGTTCGCGAACATCCATTTCAGACGCGGGTTCTCAAGCATTCCGACAACTCTTGCGATCTCATCCTCTACTGCCTTTGATATGAAAAGCCGGTCCTCGGGGAGGGGACGCTGGTCCTCATACTCTTCCGGTTCTTCGGCGCAATACCATACCTTAGGTTCCGCTCCCATCCTGATGACAAGCTCGCCACCTGCAGCAATGTCCTTATGCCCAAGATATCCCTTTGTATATGCCTTTCCGTTGAGGGTGATGCTCTGGATGTAGCGGTTCTTGTCGCTGTTGTTCTCGGCACGGATAGTGAAGTACTTATTCTCGCCCGTGCTTCTGGTCTTGCCTACGTTGATGCTTACCTTGTCGAAAAGAGGAGACCCGAACCAATATTGACCTGAGCCTGGCTCCACCTGGTAGAATCCCATCGACGACATTATATACCATGCGGACATCTGACCTACATCTTCATTGCCGGCGAGTCCGTCTGGTCCGGCGGTATAGAGGGTGCCGAGCACCTCTCGGATCTTGTCCGCCGCCTTCCATGGCTGTCCGGCCATAGTGTAGAGGTATAGGATATGATGGCTAGGTTCATTGCCGTGGGCATACTGTCCGATGAGGCCGGATATGTCAGGTGAGGATTCTGCACCCTCGATGACCGATGGAACGATGAATAGCGAGTCGAGCTTGCTGATAAACCTTTCCTTTCCGCCGAAGCATTCGATGAGTCCCTCTACATCGTGAGGAACCAGCCATGTATACTGCCATCCGTTGCCCTCGCAGTAGTCGTCGGCGCGATGAGTCGATGCGAACGGGCTGTATTCCTGGTCCTTTGCTGTCCTTGCCTCGGATGAATCCTGAATCCTTGTCAAACAGGTGTTTGTATGATTTGCTTCTTTCGTTGAAGTATTCATATTCATTTCTATATTTCTCTGCCTTTTCAGGTGATGCAAAGTAGTAATCCGGGTCGGCAAAGAGTTCGCTCAGATGCTTTGCTGCGTTTGCGATGGCTCCGTCTGCAACAGCATATTCAAGATCGTATGCCACAGACTCGTTCATCAGGTCACATGGGATGTAGCCGTATTTCATCCTGTACTCCTGGCCTCTTTCCGGATTCATTGCCGAGGCCTTCATTGCCTCAAATTCAAATTCGTCAGCTATTCCTGCAACGATCGCATCTGCTATCGGCATTATGCCCGGGCTTCCTACCATGCAGTCGGTCTCGCAACCATGCAGATGCCACACCGGAAGCTTGCCCTGCTCATTGTAGATGTGCAGCATCGTGCTGATGAATTCATGATATCTGTCCGGCTGGAACAGACTGTACAGCGGCATGGCAGCACGATATGTATCCCAAAGCGAGAATGTCGTATATTGGGTATAGCCATCAGTTTCACTGATGCAATCTTTATGTCTGTGATCGCCTCCGGAGTCGCTGAACTCACTGGGGGCAATCATTGTATGATAGAGAGCCGTGTAGAATATCTTTCTGGCGACTTCGTCTTGAGTGTCGATATGAATGCGGCCAAGCTCATGATTCCATAAATCATTTGCCAAGTCTGCCGTCTCATCAAAGTCCCAATCGGTGAGCTCTGTATGCATGTTGTCGTAGGCGCCCTCCATGCTCACGGACGAAAGCGCTACCTTCATGAGCACCTGCTCGTCCTGTGTTGTCTTGAAATGCACATGGGCAAATGTGGACATGTTCTTGAACTCGTCTGTCCATATCTGGATATCATCTTTCAGAATATCGACTGATGCCAGAGGCTTTGAGAACTCTGCATAAAAGAATATCTTCTGATCATCG
>RHMF01001169.1_pt1 | contig 11923 bp, 16 predicted proteins | sample 5365151 | NCBI WGS metagenome assembly RHMF01 (sample SAMN10266501, study PRJNA497801) | feces metagenome | isolation source: feces | host: Bos taurus | place: China: Prairie of Fairy Mountain | collected 2017-08-14 | reverse complement strand
GAATTTCAGGTTAAAGTATATGATATCGGAGGCAATCCCGTAGTTATATATCGATTCCCGGAGCCAGACATGGCGCCACTTGCTAGATTTGCAGCTGCAGTCGCCGATAAAAATGGATTAAAATATTATACTCTGGAATATGATGATTTCAGTGATAAGGTGACCTGGCATTTCTGCAGAACATACCAGGGAGGACACGACAATTTTGGAGAGGTCGCCGAGTGCGTGACTATGGAGGAGTTCGCAAACCTGATAGCTGGCAGAATCCTGAAAATCAGTAAACCGGATAATAAGAAATCGTGGTTAGAAAGAATACTTGATTTTTTCTAAAGACACGCCTTAAGTCCCTTGATGACTGCCGAGGTGAAGCCTTCGTGTTCCATTTCGTTCAGGCCCTTGATGGTGATTCCGCCGGCTGTGGTGACCTTGTCGATTTCTTCTTCGGGATGGCCGCCGTTTGCGAGAAGCAGTTCTGCTGCCCCCTTGACGGTGTATTCGACGATCCTTCTGGCTTCTTCGGGGCGGAATCCTATCTCAACTCCTCCTTCAGCTGCCGCCCTTATGTATCTCATTGCGAATGCGATTCCGCATGAGGCGAGGGCGGTTCCTGCCGGAATAAGTCTCTCTTCTACATACATTGTGCAGCCCAGCTCGTCAAATATGTCTGTTACGAGCTTGATCCGTTCTGCGCCTGCATTTGCTGATGCGATGAAGGTCATGCTGGCAAGTACGGATGCAGCTGTGTTCGGTATGGCTCGGAATGTACATATTTCGGATGGACATGCAGGGGAGATCCATGTGCATAGCTGATCCAATGTTATACCGGCCGCAACCGATACGAAAATCTTTCCTGATGGTGCCGCATGCTCTCTGAATCCGGCGATGACATTTTCCATCAGCCATGGCTTTACAGCAAGAATCACTACATCAGCTTCCTGTACTGCCAAGATGTTGTCTGTCGTAACGGATATTTCTGGATCTATAGCTTTGATCTTGTCTAACGTCTTCTGTGTCCGGGCTGTACAGATGATGTTACCCGATTCGACAATTTTACCTTTGGCAAGGCCGGCCGCAATGGCGCCTCCCATGTTTCCTGCTCCGATTATCGCGATCTTCATATTCTTCGTTTTAAATGCTTGCAAAGTCAAAGTTAGAAACAATATGCCGGAATGCAATTCTAAAGATTACTTTTTGTCATTCATGACATTATTATCATGAACTGCATGATTGAGATTAATTTGCTATATTTGTAAATCTTACTAACAGGCTCGCCATGAAAGATTCACAGATAGTAATGGGTATAATGCAGAATGACGAACGGGCGTGGAAGCATATCTGCAGGAAGATTAAACCTGGTTTTATTTCGATCATATACAAGTTGTTCCCGTCGGGAGGAAAGCTGGGCCTTGAAATAGAGGATCTGTTTCAGGACACCTGTATAACACTGATGCAGAAAGTCAAGGATGGCAAATTTGACCTGACCCATGAGGGTGCATTGTTAAGCTACATGGTGCAGATCGGTAAGAATATCGCGCAGAATCAGATCAGAAAGAATTACAGGCCATCAAAAGCAGAAGATGATGCGCCGAATATCAATCCGCTCTTACCATCTGTCGGCAAGCGGATTCCAGATCTGAACAGGGAACAGGAAACTGAACCTGATAAAATCTCAATTTCTGATAAGCAGCTAGCGCAGAATGAGTTTCTGGACAGGGTGTTTGATTCCATCCCGACCGAATGCAAGAGAATCATGAAGCTGTTCCATTGGGATCACAAGCCGATGGATGAGATTGCAGGTATATTAGGAATGAAGAATGCCGATTCGGCAAAAACTAAAAAAAGCAGATGTATGCAGAAGTTCAAGGACATAGCAAAAATGCTTGTTGAAAGTGAAGAATTCGCAGAAGAGACTGTACGTGCGGCAGTTGAAAGGGCTGCGCTCAGGGAACTTCTTGAGACTGAAAGGATATATGCGGAAACCGGAGTGAAGTCCGCCGCACTTGATGTTGAAACTGATAAAGAAGATGAATAAACTGAAAAAGATAGGGTACATCGCTTCGACTGCATTGTTCGGCATGCTGTCCGTTCTTTACCTCGGTGTGCTCGCTATATCAGTATGCAGTAATGCAGTTCCAATGTTAAGCATCGCAAAATGGGATTGGAGTCAAGAAGGTAACTATGTAGGTCTCATAGCCGGATTCTTTGCGTATGGAGTGTTTCTGCTTTTTATGATCATTCCGAGAATGCGCCATAATGTGAACTGGATCATGAAGTTCACACACGAACTGACCCATACCCTTGTGGCCTTGCTTTTCTTCGGAAAGATCCGGGAATTTGTCGTTAGGGACAGGGAATGTTACGTGAGCTATCAGACCGGTCCTATAGGTTATGTGCCAATTACATTATCTCCCTATTGCATACCGATCTACACCTTCATGCTTTTCCCTTTCAGGTTCTTCGGCAATAATGAATACATGATCATCTTTGATGTACTTATTGCCTTTACATATGCATTTCATGTGCATTCATTCATCAGGCAGACACGCTTCTCGCAATCAGATATCGAGAATTGCGGCAAGGCAAGGTCTGCCGCTTTCATATGTTTTGTGCATCTTGCTGTGTTGTCGCTGATAATGGCAATACCAAGAGGTGGAGTGATGAATGCCCTTTACAGAGTGTTCTGGGAGTATCCGACAGGAATTTTAAGTTAGGTTGATTACCTTTTCTTCATAGCGACATTATTTAGTGACAATTAATCAACAACACTCTAAAGTACAACGTTATGAAGAAAATCTTTTTTGCAGCGATCATTTCGCTCATCACTGTTCTTTGCGTTTCTGCAACTGTCGCTAGCATTCCTGCAGACAATTTCTCATCATCGGTTACTGCCACAATCGCTGGCTCAGATGAGAGTATCGACTTCGACACCAAGACTCTGGTGACTATCTACAACCTCATGCCTCAGAAGGTCAAGGACCTCTGTGTTGCAAGCTACAAGGATGTCGCTCCAAGAATTGAAGCTGCCGGCACAAAGGCTTTCACCTATCAAGGTGTCACAATCCGTCCGATCAAGACAGATGATGGAGTCAACCTTAAGTTCACTTGCGGAGGTCATACCATCCTAGTGGAGAACTATACGCGTTCTGAGTTTGATTCAATTTTCGGACTCTAGGCCATGAGATGGATGTATGTTCTTATATCAGTGCTGTTGCTGTCTTCGTGCAACAACAGCACTGATATCACAGATCTCCAGGAAGGGGATGTTGTGTTTATCGAAGGACAATCGTCACAAGCTCCATACATCAAGCTCGGGACGATGTCGAAATGGACTCATTGCGGGGTAGTGGTTGATACTCCTGACGGTTTGAAAGTTCTTGAGGCTTCAAAGACTGTAAGACTCACTCCATTTGCGACTTTCATCAGTTGGGCAAAGAATGAGAACTGGTGCGTCAAAAGGCCTTCGCGGCGCCTTACGAAGCGGATTCCATACAGTAAATATCTTGGACAGCCATACGATCTTGAATTCAAGTTCGATAATGGAAAGATGTATTGTTCGGAGCTGGTTTGGTTGATATATAAGGAGCAGGAAATAGAATTGTGCAAGCCCAGAAAAGTCTCCAGTTTCATATTCTCAAGAATACCAAAGGTGAAAAGACTGATGGATAAGAGAAAGATTACTTTGGAACAATATGTCGTCGCACCGGTTGATCTCTTTAATGCCATCTGATACCATGAAAATCATTAGAGTTATAGAATCCTCGATCTTGACACTGCTCCATCCTTCTGCCGGCCACAAATTATTACAAGGCCTCAAAATGGTTGAAGACAATGCCGCAGAATATAATCTTATGGGCATATGAATAATAAGATTTATTACTATTTTTGTCATACATTTAAACAGAAATGAATATGATACCTGATTGGGCAAAGGAAATGAATTGTGCGGTCACAGTGTGTGACAAGGATGGCATAGTGTTATATATGAATGACAAGGCGAAGGAGACATTTGCCAGGCATGGAGATCTGATCGGGAAGAGTCTGATCCCATGCCACAACGAGCGTTCGAGGGGAATCATTGCCGATCTGCTTGCCGGTGGCGGCTCTAATGCCTATACCATCGAGAAGAACGGTTTGAGGAAGATGATCTATCAGACCGCGTGGAAAGAGAATGGGGAAGTGGCTGGGCTTGTGGAGATTTCGATGGTTATACCGGAGGATATGCCTCACTACGTAAGGTAGGGCTTACCTTATTGTCACAATGGTGACTGCAGGGTCGCCGACTGAATAGCTGCATCGGAGAGCAAGGACTTCGTCCAGTTCCTTCCGGATTGCAGCTTTTAGTATGCCGTCTCCTATTCCATGAATGAAGGTGATGGTCATGCCTTTATGTGAGAGGTTCTGACGTATGACCTTTCTGAATGTGTCCAGCTGGAATTGCAGTTGCTGTCCTTTAGGGATGCTTCTGCCTCCTGGAATTGCTTCAATATGCAGGTCTACGGAAATGGCCTCTCCACTAGATGACAAAGCACCTGATGAAGAAGTTTTTCTCACATCAGTCCTCTTCGCCTTGACCTTCGTTTCTTTCAGAGAAGACAATTCAGATAGGGAAGTGACAGCGAATTCTCCATATGCCGCCTCGATCACCAGTCCGTCTTCCAGTTCGATTCCTACCTTCCTGCCTATGGAAACTATTCTGCCGCGAAGATCGGAATCCATCAGGACGACACTTTGTCCGATCTTCAGAGGGTTTTCCTTTGTCGTAGTTAGCGATGCTGGCCTGACTGATGATTTAGTTTCAGGTACAACGGACTTCTGCTCCGGGAAATTCACCTTTCCTTTGAGAGCAGAAAAATCATTTATGACGGTTTTCTTTGCCATTTTATCGTTTGATTTCATAGACCAGATGCTTCATCCGGTGACCGAAGAAATCCTTGTCATCGACATAATTGAAGCCTAATCTATGGTAAAGTGCTTCTGCCTGTGGCTTGTCCTCATCCACGATGAGTCCGACCTTTGAATGTCCCAAGGAAGCTGCACGAGCAATCTGTGCCTTGAAAAGTGATGATGCTATGCCTCTGCCGCGGTATCCGGTCATTACTCCGACAGAGTCAAGATAGAATTCACCGGCTTCAGTCTCAAGTAGTTCCGCAAATCCGGAATCATTGCCCAGCATGTCCACGACAGGCTGTTTGAATCTCTGATAATCAGCCCCGTCATATCCGCACATCGCACCGATGACAATCCCGTCGGACTCTGCCACGAATGTATTCTCATAGCTATAGATAGTCTCGGTCATTTCAACAATTGACTTGATGGCCTCAAGCAGCTTTTGATATGTGATGCCATTGGTGTCCAGAATCTGCTCTACCGGCCATGCCAGCATGATCAGTTCTGCAATCTCTCTCGCTTCCTCCCTGACGGCCTTTCTTATAATCACTTCATCCATGTACCTGTAATATTTATCTATTCCGCCATATCCGACAATCAGCTTGTTCTGACGTGTCTTATCGATGAAATTCCGGAGTCTGCGTCTGAATTCTTCTGGACGCTTCCTGGCAGCATCAATATATGCCGTCCGGATCCTTTTATATGGCTCGGAAAACGCCTGGTAGTTTTTCCAGACAGTTTCATCAGCCTGCAAAGCCTCAATAATATCATCAGGATATACGAACGGTTCATTGATGATGTCTATGACAGCACTTTGCACAGAAGGATGAATGAGTCCATGTTTATCCAGCCATATAAGGCGCTCGATGTTTGGCCTGGAATAGCTGCTGCCTTTGCGTCTGGGAGTGAACCGGCGAAGCATATGCGTACTGTCCAATGTCCCTGCTACACCATCGATCCATCCGAAGCACAGAGCCTCCTCCACAGCATCATTATATGACACACTTTCCTCGTGAGCCTCATTGGTCGGGAAAACGAACCATATTTCTTTTGCTATGTCATGGTTTTCAGACAGCCATTTCCGCCATTCCCGGCGATCAGAACAAAATATTATCGGACGTGTTTCAGACATAGTGCAAAAATAACATCACTGCATTATTCAGGATGCTTCTCAGATTCTTATTCGTAAATGGTCGCAACTATTGTCCTGGAACCTCCATAGTTGCGGAATTCGCATAGATAGATTCCCTGCCATGTGCCAAGATTGAGCTGCCCGTCAGTGATAGGGATGGTAAGGCTGACGCCGAAAAGGGAACACTTGGCGTGTGCAGGCATGTCGTCTGATCCTTCCATCGTATGCTCGTAGTAAGGTTCCCTTTCCTTCACCATATGGTTCAGGATGGACTCCATGTCGGTACGGACATCCGGGTCGTAGTTCTCATTGATGGAAAGCGCACATGAGGTGTGCTGCACGAAAAGATTCAGCAGTCCTGCAGTCGGAAGGGGTTTCGGAAGATGCTCCAGAATTTCACGGGTCACCAGATGGCAGCCTCTCTTTTTCGCTGAAAGATGAAATGTGGTCTGTCGTATCATAATCCTAATTTCTTTAGACGTGATATGATTGCACTGGATTTTCTTCCGAAATGATCGGCAATTTCAGCGACAGCCATTCCCTCTGCCCACATCCTTGCCAATTCCGCATCAGCCTCCTCGTTCCACGGATCATATGCGTTAGGGTGTTCCTGCCTCGCGGCATATACGGAATATACAGGCTCGCCGGTAAGACGCTTGTAGGCCTTCAGATATTTTTTCAGCCGCTTCACATCCTTGTCGCTGAGATAGGGGAGACGGCGTATGTCCATATTGTCGGTAAGGTCATTGATCTTCACCGCAACTGCCAGCGGATTCTTCTTCACCCTGTCGATGAAGTCGTCATAATTCTCATTCTCCGAAGTCTTGGTGACGCACTTTAGTGCTGCAATCACCTCGTCAGAGAATCCTTCCTCCGCAAGTCTCTCAAAAGTCCAGCCCGTGTCTTCAACTACATCATGAAGCACTCCGACGATCTTTTCCTCCTCGGTCTTTCCCATCTCCATCACGCGGAGAGGATGACAGATATATTCCTTGCCGGATTTGTCGACCTGTCCCTTGTGGGCTTCAGTCGCGATCTCTATCGCTCTTTCAAGTGTACTCATATCATGCGGGTCATAACAGGGAAACAATCTTTTCAAGCCACAGACGGTCGGTCTCGTCAAATGTCGCCAGTTCCTTGCTATCTATGTCAAGCACAGCCTTTACCCCATCTCCGGCGAAAATCGGAACGACGATCTCACTTCTGGATAGGCTGCTGCATGCGATATGACCCGGGAAGAGTTCCACATCCGGCACCACGACACTTTCACGCCTTTCCCATGATGTCCCGCAGACTCCTTTCCCGAAAGGAATGCGTGTACATGCCACAGGGCCCTGGAATGGTCCTAAAACGAGCTGCTCTCCTTTAACGATATAGAATCCAGTCCACCAGAAGCCGAAGGTCTCATGGACCATTGCCGCACAATTTGCCATATTGGCAATCTCGTCGGACTCGTCCTCCACAAGCGATGCGATCTGCCTGTAAAGAATCTCGTATTTCTCTGTCTTGTTCATATGTGCAAAATTACAAAAATCCTTAAATTTGCAGAGAAATAATATTAATGATTATGAAGATAGCAGTACCGACTAGAGACGGCCGTGTTGATGATCATTTCGGCCATTGCGCATATTATACGATTTTCGATGTGATTGACGGCAAGATTGCAGGCGTCAGCAAGATGGCATCACCTGAAGGATGCGGATGCAAGAGCGGGATAGCTCCTGTGCTGAGGCAGATGGGAGTTGCCGTAATGCTTGCCGGAAACATGGGCCAGGGTGCCAAGAATGTCCTTGAGGCCCAGAGGATCGAGGTCATAAGGGGATGCAGCGGAGATGTGGAGGAACTCGCAAAAGCATACCTTGCCGGACAGGTAAAGGACAATGGCGAGATCTGTGACCATCACGACTGCCATTAAAAATGAACCGCTGTTGCAGATGATGCGACAGCGGTTCATTTCGTAATATTTCAGTTGTTTACTTTACGATGATGTAAGTTGTCTCCGGACTGGCTTTACCCTTAAGGACTCCGGACTCAACAGTAAATGTGGTGCCATATACTGTGTCCTTGTACTCACCGTCAGGGAGTGCGACAGGAAGCTCGACTGCATTTTCCTCAAGAGCGAAATTGATTACTGCAGCACCCTTGTCTCCACGTCCGACAACGATTACCTCGCCATCCTCGGAAATCCTGATATCTTCAACCTGTCCGTTCATAGCCTGGCGGAACTTGTTCACAGCCACAACTTCAGGATGGAAGAATTCGTCATTTCCACGTGCGCCGAGAAGGTTGTCACCGAAATAGTTCTCACGTGTCGAGTTCATCGGACGGCTGTAGAAAAGAGGAGTGCCGTTCTGACGTGCTGTGAGAAATACCCATCCTGTGCGGATCTGGGCATCGGTAAGGCCTGCACTCTCATTTGCATTGCAATATGTGTCATGGCTCTCGACCCAGGTAGTGAGATATTCCGGAGCAGCCCTGTGATACCATGATATGAGGTCGATGTCCTTTGCGCTGCGTTTTGCAAGAGCCTCACGAAGCACATGGCCATAGCTTGATGCTGTCTGTCCGAAATATCCGGCATATTCCTCTTCCGGTACGTTTCTGTCCTGAAGGACCTCGCCATATACGAAAAGACTGTCATAAGGGATGCAGAGTGATGTTCCGAGCACTTCCTTGCGGCCTGTAGCCACATCCCAGAAATCGTTTTCTGTAACACCGGCTTCAGCATCTACAGGATCTGAATGAACGCCGATATGCTTTGCTGTATCATAGCGGAAACCACGTACACCCATCTCGATGAGCTTGTTCACGAACTGCATGTAGTACTTCTGGAAAAGCGGATTCTCGGTGTTTACGTCAGGAAGTCCGCCGACACCCTGATGAGTGCACTGCGTACGGTCATTATAGTCATTGATGCCGTCAAGTCCATGAGTATGGAACATTTTCTCGCGGCCGCCGACAGCTTCATAGAATACGTCAGTCACAAGGTCGATATCAAATGCTGTATGGTTCGGAAGCACATCAACGAGAACGCGGATGTCATACTTCTTCGCTGAATCAAGCATCACCTTCATCTCTTCCTCGGTTCCGAGGATGTTGTTTCCGATAGTCCAGTCTGTCGGCTGATAGTAATGGTACCAGTTGCCTTCCTTCTCATCAAGAATCTTGATGTTACCGCCTTCAGGGCTGAAGCATGCGTTTACTGGTGAGGTCTGGAGCATGGTGAATCCGGCATCTGCGATCTGCTTCATGTTTTCAGCGATGGTAGGGAAGTTCCAGCTCCATACATGGAGGATTGTCTCTGTGTTGGTGCAGTTCGGATCGTGAGTCATACGATCGACTGTCTTTGTCGTTGTCTGCGAAGCGCATGCTGTAAGGGCAAGGCACGCAAGGATGGTAAGAATTCTGTTCATATATAAGATTTTGATTTATTCCATTATAGATGATACGGTGCAGGGAAATGCATGCCGTATACCTTCAGATTGCCCTCCGAAGCCATCTGAAGTACTGCTTTTCTTGAATTCACGGCAGCCTCGCTGTCCATGTCGAATCTTGCACTGAATTCAGGGTGTTCCCTCTGAAGAGCGACGCCATGCATTATGTCACCGGCTATAAGTATGTCGCCCAATAAATATATAGTATGGCCAGGAGTATGTCCATATGCAGCTACCGCCTTGATTCCGCATGGGAGAGAATCTTCCGGCATGAATGTGACGATACGGCCGTCATAAGCATCGGCAATCCTTTTCAGTCTTCCGCTTCCATCCATGGCCATCCAAGAATCATATTCGATCTTGTTTACATATATGACCGCATTCGGAAAGGCCGCGTCATCGCCCTTGAGAAGACCTCCGGTATGATCTCCATGAAGGTGAGTGATGAAGACATAATCAATATCCTCCGGTGCTGTTCCAAGCGAATCGAGAACAGGCATAAGACGGGAATCTTCTACGCCATTAGCCGCGTCGAAGAGAATCTGCCTGCCTTCTGTACGGACCAGGAATGCACATACGGAAGATGGTACACCATCATTCAGTCCGAGTGCCTCAAAAAGGCTGTCAGGAGCATCTGCGAAAAGTGCGCGCGCCATAAGCCTTGGAGCAGGATTGTCCTGGATCGGATAAATTTCAGTCTGCGATCCTTTTGAAGCGCATCCGGATATCAATGCCCAGACGACTGCTGTAATGAAAATGCCTTTGAGTCTCATAGTGATCAGGTTTTATGTTCACGTGCAAATATAACCATTTATCATATCACACGAAAAATTTCATAAAGTAATCCGTATATAAAAATATTTGCTAAATTTGTATGTTCTGAAAATTCATAAAACAAGTAAATATACCACTATGTCACTTATTGAAAGCATTATCGCACGCGCAAAATCGAATAAACAGCGCATCGTACTCCCTGAGTCACTTGAGGAAAGAACCCTTACTGCAGCTGACATGTCTCTCGCTGACGAGATCGCTGACATCATCCTTATCGGCAATCCAGACGAGATCCATGCACTTGCAGACAAGCTCGGCCTTAAGAACATCGGCAAGGCTACAATCATCGACCCTGCAACAAGCGAGAAGACTGCAGATTATGCAAACCTTCTTTACGAACTCCGCAAGAACAAGGGCATGACTCCTGAAAAGGCTGCACAGCTCGTTCTCGATCCTCTTTATTTCGGATGTCTCATCATCAAGAGCGGAGATGCTGACGGTCAGATCAGCGGTGCTCTTTCGACAACAGGCGAGACTCTCCGTCCTGCACTCCAGATCATCAAGTGCTCTCCAGGCATCACATGTGTAAGCGGCGCAATGCTCATGATCACACAGACTCCAGAGTATGGCGAGGATGGCGTTCTCGTAGTAGGTGACGTTGCTGTTACTCCTATGCCTGATGCATCGCAGCTTGCACAGATCGCAGTCTGCACAGCACAGACAGCAAAGAGTGTCGCAGGATTCGCAGATCCGAAGGTCGCAATGCTTTCATTCTCTACAAAGGGATCTGCAAAGCATGAGGTGGTTGACAAGGTTGTGGAGGCCACCAAGCTTGCAAAGGAGCTTGATCCAGCAATCAAGATCGAAGGTGAGCTTCAGGCTGATGCCGCTCTCGTTCCTTCAGTAGGCCAGAAGAAGGCTCCAGGTTCAGAGATTGCAGGACATGCAAACGTTCTCGTATTCCCATGCCTCGAGGTAGGAAACATCGCCTATAAGCTCGTTCAGAGACTCGGAAACGCTGACGCTATCGGCCCTATCCTTCAGGGTATCGCACGTCCGGTTAACGATCTCAGCCGTGGCTGCTCTGTTGACGACATCTACAAGATGGTTGCTATCACAGCTTGCCAGGCAATGGACGCGAAGTAATCATGGTTATAATATAGATTCAGATCCCCTGTTCCTTTGGAATGGGGGATTGTTGTTTCCGGCCGCTACAGACTCCAGCCAAGTCCGAACATCAGGCAATGCGTCGAGATCTTGCTGTTGAGACGGTAGCCGACATTCAGATAGAATCTTTCTGACATGAAAGTCTTCATATTGAAGATGAAATATGTCACATCAAGTTCTGACCCTTTGTGGCAGAATGAATATCCGTATCCTGCATTGACAGCGACAAAGGCCATCCTGAATTCCGTCCTCAATGATATTCCCGGTGCCATCTGCTCCCACCATTGCGGCCGATCATAGCCGGTCATCTCCTTCTGCCCGTTGATCTGCGGAACAAGGTCTGCGCTGCTGTCATATATGAAATCCAATGACGGGCCGAGGCTCACATATCTGTTGAAATGATAAAGAGGATTGAATGTGATGCCGCACACGGGAAAGTTCCTGTTTATGACATATCTCCTGTTGTCGATGATATTCCTGTCCGATCTCCATGCGCCATGGAATGTCAGGTCATAGCTCATTCTTTTCG
>RHMF01003715.1_pt1 | contig 11925 bp, 9 predicted proteins | sample 5365151 | NCBI WGS metagenome assembly RHMF01 (sample SAMN10266501, study PRJNA497801) | feces metagenome | isolation source: feces | host: Bos taurus | place: China: Prairie of Fairy Mountain | collected 2017-08-14 | reverse complement strand
TCAACAACACGCTGCTGAACACCCCTTGTCTGTTGGATATTTCCAGAGGGCAGTTGCGACTGATGCGTAACGCCATTCTTGCTCGTCACGGATACACTTTCAAGTCGAAAGACCTCCGTGAATATTTCAGCAAGCAGTGGTGGTATACACCTGGCACGAATAACGCAGCCATCAAGCTCAATGTCATCGAGCAGACAAACATGGAGCTTATCAAGAGCGAAGAAACTGTCGATCCCGGAGTCCATCCCGCCGACGGTGACGAGCCCTACACCGAGTAGTCTTGCTAAGACAAAGAAACGTCTCTTTTTATGACTGCTGTTCCAAGAACTGACGAATGGCAGCAACTAATTCATCATTTTCTTCCGGGCGCTGTGTGGCGACGCGGAAGAAATGATTGGATAGACCTGTGAAATTAAGGCAGTCGCGAATCAGAATACCATGCTCATGCACCAGATAGAACTTCAGCTTGGTACTTGTCGTTGGTTCTATCTCACACAACATGAAATTCGTCTTGGTTTCAAAGGTGCGGATTCCCTCTATTTGACGGAGGTTGGTACGCAGACGTTCTGTCTCCTTGAGATAGGCGGAAATATCAGAAATTGCCGGTTCGTCGCGTTTGATGAGGAATTTTCCTGCTTCGATGGCTAAGGCACTTACAGACCACGGGTGACGCAGACTGCGCAGTAGTTGCACCACGTCCGGATGCCCCGTGACATAACCTATACGAAGGCCGGGAATGGCGTAGTCCTTGCTCAGCGAGTGAAGCACCAGCAGGTTGTGGCAGTCTTGCATCTCTTTGGGTACGATGAGCCGTTCCTTGGTGTAGCATTCATACGACTGATCGACAACAAAGGTATAACGGGGAGAACGGCGTACGAGATACTCAATAATACCCTTCGTCATCACATTGCCCGTCGGGTTGTTGGGGTTGCAGAGCCAGTAGACGCGGTCGTTGGGCAGGGAAATCAGGTCGTCGCTGTTCTCATACGAGATGATATGGTGGTTGATGCGGCAGGCATCAGCATACTCGTTGAAGGTAGGCTGGGGGATGATGGAGGCGCTATGGTGTAGCATATGGGCGATGAGGTAGATGGCCTCCGTAGCTCCATTGGTCACCATGACCCCCTCTGGCGAGATACCCAGTTTCTGGGCGATGAGTTTTTCCAGTGAACGGGGTTGGGGCTCAGGATAGTTGTTGAGGATGTCCAGGTGTTCGGCCAGATGCGCTTTCAGTGCCGAATGGTCGGCCTGCTGAAAGATATTGGTGCTGAAGTTCAGCTTTACCATACCTGCATCATAGCGGTAGAGGTCATCTCCGTGTCCTTCTATCATTTCGTCACTCGTATCGTTAATGTCTGGGCGTTAAACTCAATGCCCTTGTGTTCTATAAAGCGGCTTAATGCGCCGTTGTCAGCCAGTTCGCGTGGTGTACCCACACTCAGACTACCCGATTCCATCAGCCAGATGCAGTCGGCTACTTGTAGCGAGAGCTCCACATCGTGGGTAGAGAGGAAGATGGTCTTCTGCTGTTCGCTTGCCAGCCGACGCAATAGTTGCATCACCTCCACTTTGCTGGGGAAGTCGAGGAAGGCCGTAGGTTCGTCCAGATAAATGATGGGCGTTTGTTGGGCCAAGGCTTTGGCTATCATCACTTTTTGTCGCTCACCGTCACTGAGGGTGTGTACCATTCGTTCTTTCAACGTGTCAATGCCTACCAGACTGATGGCCTCGCCCACAACACGGTGGTCTTCCTCCGACAAGGAACCCCAGAATCCGGTATAGGGCGAGCGCCCCATACCAACAAGTTCCTCTACAGTCATGTTACGCACGTCGGGCTTCTCGGTCAGTACGATACCGATGAGGCGACTGAGCTGTTTGTCTGTAAACTGGCTGATGGCAGTGGGCTGCTGATCTTCAGTGGTTAACAGGATATCGCCTTCCAGAGCTGGTTGAAAGGCAGCAAGGGTACGCAGCAAGGTCGATTTTCCGATACCGTTGCGCCCTAGCAAACAGGTAAGTTCTCCCCCATGGATAGCAGCATTCAGATGGGATGCCACTACTTTGCTATTGCTCTTTGTCTGATATCCAATTGTCAGGTCAGTCAGTCTTACAGTTTCTTTCATGCTGCAAAAATAATACAAAAAATAGAGAATGAAACATAATGAGGGGATTTTTGTAACATCTTGAAACAAATTTTCGAACAGAAATCCTTATCTTTGCAGCAGATTTTCAAAAAACGGAACAAATTAACAAACCTAATAACAAAATGGCAACAAACGAAAATGCGCAAGAGGCGAAAGGATTTTATAAACTTTCGTGGCTTCAAAGAATCGGATTCGGATCGGGTGATTTGGCTCAGAACCTGATTTTCCAGGTAATTTGTACCTACCTGTTGTTCTTTTACACTGACATCTACGGACTGACGCCATCGGCAGTGGCCGTCATGTTCCTCGTAGGAAATGTGGCTAACGTGATTTGGGATCCCATTGTCGGAACATTGATCGACAAGAGTAATCCTCGCTACGGGAAATACCGTTCCTATCTGCTTTATGTGGGCATACCTCTTTCGGGCTTTGCCATCCTTTGCTTCTACAATGGTTTTGCACCGTCGCTGATTTATGCATATGTGACTTACATATCCATGCAGTTGCTTTATACGTTTATCAACGTACCTTACGGTGCCCTGAACTCGTCGCTGACGCGTGATACTGATGAAATCACCATTCTCACCTCTGTGCGTATGTTCATGGCTAACCTGGGAGGTCTGGCCGTCAACTCTGGTCTGCCGCTGTTCATAGCCCTGATTGCAGGTGCACCGTCCGACAGTCTGCCCAAAGACCCGTCGGCATGGTTTACGACGATGACCATCTATGCTATCGTAGGATTCTGCCTGCTTGCATTCTGCTTCTCGCAGTGTAAGGAGCGCGTGGTGATGGATGCCAAAGCCACTGAGGATGTGAAGGTCAGCGACCTCTGGATGGAGTTCCTTCGCAACCGTCCTTTGCGTGTGCTTGCTTTCTTCTTCATTACGGCTTTTGCCATGATGTCTGTCGGTAATGCCGCTGGAGCCTATTTTATCAACAGCAATCTGCGCGGTTCTGCTCAGGAGTTGTCTATCTTCATGGCATTGGGCTCTCTGCCGGCATTCTTGTTCATGCCGCTCGTTCCATGGTTCAAACGCATGGTCGGCAAGAAGAATATGTTCTACATCTTCCTCAGTGCTGCTATCATCGGTATGGTCATGCTTTATGCCATTTCCAAGATGGAGAGTCCCAGTATGATGATGGTATACGTGGCACAGTTTATCAAGAGTACGGGTGTGATTGTGGCCACGGGTTATATGTGGGCACTGGTTCCGGAAGTAATTTCTTATGGAGAGTACACCACAGGCCGTCGTATTTCTGGTATTGTGAATGCCCTGACAGGACTGTTCTTCAAGGCCGGTATGACATTTGGAAGCATCGTTGGCCCTGCAGTTTTGGCATTTGTGGGATATAACAGCAGTGAGATTATACAGACTCCTTTTGCCGAAGAGGGTATCCTTTGGCTCGTCTGTGTCATCCCGGCTATCCTCCTCCTTCTCGCGATGTTCATTATTTCCAAGTATGAATTGACCGATGATGTCATCGATGATATCAACAAGAAGATTGAGGCACGTCAGCACGAAGAAGGTTAATTCCCAGACTGGATAAAAAATGAGGAGGCTGCAAATGAACGCGGCCTCCTCGTTTTTTTATTTTGCTATTTCCATTTCAAAGGGTGAAGCGGGCAAGTCCTGTTTCGAGTAGAGATGCGCACGGAGCGGGTTGTCCTTCCAGGCATAACGAACGAAGGCGGGGTTAGAAACGGGTGATTCCAACGATACCTGGCAACCATTGGCAACGGCCTTGACATTGACAAATTTTCTGTCGGCACCAGCCAGCTCAAACTCGGCCTGTTCACCCTCTTGAAGAAGTTGGTCGAAGGTGACGATGACTAGGTTGCCTGTTATCTTGGCTGTGACGGGTTGTGGAGATAACAGCACTTTCTTTCCATATACCATACGGTCCATACAGAGGGCGATGCGTTCGGCTAACTCTTTCTTTCTCAAGGGATGAATATCAACGGTTTCACCGAGATCAATGGCTACTGCCAGTTCGGTATGTGCATCAGTGGAAGCCACCTTCCGCTGAGCCTCGCGCAGTTGTGCCCAACCCGAATAAGGCTGTGGCTTGTCAGAGGGCTCCATGAAGTTGGCAAGTTGAACGACGCAGAAAGGCAGTCGAGGTGCCTTCCATAGTGTGCGCCAGTTGTTGATCATCTTGTGCAACAGGTCGGCATAGGGTGAGGGATTACCTGTATTGGATTCTCCTTGATACCAGACGACACCGCTGATGGCGTAGGGTGCCAACGGATAGACCACGGCATTATAGAGTGTGGTAGGCATATTTTGGAGCGACACGTCGCCGCTGGGACAACTGGGCATCTCGGCCCCAGCATGGTGTTTCCAGTTCTCGCTCAGTGGAATGATGTCCTTGGGTATGGGGTTTTGCGAATAGCGGTCGTCGCCAAAGGCAATCAGATAAGGTTTTTCTTTGATGAAATGGACGGTTCCGTATTTGTTGATGAAGCGGACAGTAATGACATTGTCGCCCTCGCGGAGTAAACCTTCGGGGATATCGTAGCGGCGTGGAGGATACTGGTAATAGGTGCGACCAATCTCCTTTCCGTTGAGATAGGTGTAGTCGGCATCGAAGAGAGTGCCCAGCAACAGACGGGCGGGCTTTCCTGCATGCGATTTGTCAATATGTACGTGCTGGCGGAGCCAGATGCTACCAACGATTCCTCTTCCGTTGTTTTTCGCCCATTCCATCGAATATTGATTCACGGTTTCCCAACTGCTGTCGTCGCAGTCGAGCGATGTGAAATGTCCGCTGATGCCAGGGTCTTTTTCGTTTAGCAGTTCGTTCCAGCGTTGGTCGGCCAATTGGTTGGCGCGTGTCTGAGCCTTGACGAGTTCCTCATTCTGATAAAGACGTGTTTTCTCTACCATGACTGAATAGTCTTTCTCCAGCGAGTCAGCGGATATCCACGCTTCGATAGGAGTACCGCCCCAGCTGTTGACGATGACGCCCTGGGGAACTCCCGTTGCTTCACACATCCGTTTTCCCAAGAAAGAGCCAATGGCTGAAAAATACCACGCATTTTCTTTGGTCAGCGGTTTCCAGTTGATGGAGGTCGGGCGGATATCCTCTTGTACACCATGTGTATTGGTCTCGTTCTGGATGCGGAAAAGTCGTACGTCAGGAAGATTAAAATGGTCGATTTCATCCACGTATTGCGGATACACGCGTTCGATAGTCACGTCGATATTGGATTGTCCGGAGCAGAGCCATACATCGCCCACCATCACATTGGTCAATACCACATCGCCTACCATCAACGTGTAGGGACCTCCTGCCTTCATGACCGGTAGGCTGACCTTGAATTTTCCATTGGAATCTGCGATAACAACGGTTTTGAACTTGTTCATGCGAATGGTGATTTTCTCTCCTGCGTCGGCTGTGCCCCAAACGGGAACAGGCTTACCTCGTTGGAGGACCATGCCCGACTGGAAGAACTGGGGAAGCTGAACTTTGGCACTCATGGTGCAAGCAATGTACAGGAGTGCTACGATGGTAATGATTCGTTGTCTTTTCATTGTCTTTGAATAGAGTAGTAATTTGATGCAAAAATATATAAAAAAGGTGATGAAACGGCATAAAAGTAATATTTTCTTTCATTTTGCAACAATTTTAGTGGATTTATGTAACATAGCGAAACGTGGTTTTCTGTTTTTTTTCCTAATTTTGCAAACGAAAACCTTACGACAGATTACCAATATTTATATGAGTGAGAAGAAGACACCGAAAATCCTGTTCGGCGAAAAACTCGGATACTCGTTGGGAGATGTAGCAGCCAATCTGGTGTTCCAGATGATGATGGTCTTCCAGCTGAAGTTCTACACCGATGTTTTTGGCCTGGAGGGTGCTATTGCAGGTTCGGTGTTTCTGATTGCCTGTCTGTCAGGTGCCTTCGTCGATCCATTCGTTGGTATTCTTTGTGACCGGACGCAGACGCGGTGGGGCAAATATCGTCCGTGGGTATTGTGGTCGGCACTGCCTCTATGTGTCTTCTATGTGCTGGCCTTCCGCAATCCAGGAATAGAGGATAAGGCACTGGTTGCCCTCTATGCCACCGTTTCCTATGTTCTTCTGATGGTGATGTATGCCTGTTCCAGCATTCCTTATTCTTCATTAGGCGGTGTGATGACGGGCAGCATCAAGGAGCGGACAAGCATCAACACCGTTCGTTTCATTGCCGTCAGCCTGTCTATGTTCTTTGTGCAGGGACTGACGCTTCCGCTGGTCAACAAGTTCGGTGGTGCGGAAGGGAAGGTGGAACAAGGTTGGCTGACTACTATCTGTCTGTTTGCCCTCATTGCCTTCATTTTCTTGCTGATCACCTTTTTTACTACACGCGAGCGCATACAGCCGCCCCTCACACAGGTGACTAGTCTGAAAGAGGATGTCCGTGGAACGATAGCCAATCTTCCCTGGCGTTCCATCTTCGTATTGGTGCTGTTTATTTTCATCACCATCTCAATGTGGGGAGCAGCTATGAACTATTATTTCCAGTATAATCTCGACCAGAAGTCGCTCTACGACTTCCTTGCCACCATCTGTCTGACGGATGATGCCGGCGAGAGGGAGGGTATATGGTATTCGGCACTTGGAAGTATCAATCTGATAGCCCATTCTCCCGCAGATGCCTATTCCATCGGTTTCTCTCTCTTCAATATGATAGGAGCCGTTGTGCAGTTGCTGGGAATCATGCTTTTATCCGAACATTTGGCCAACAAATATGGTAAGAAACAGACGTTCATAGCCTGTCTGTTGCTGACAGCCTTTTTCACGGCTTTGTTCTATATGCCATCGCCAGTAGACATCAGCTTTGTTTTCGGACTTTGCATCTTTAAGTCGCTGGCCTTCGCCCCGACGGTACCATTGTTGTGGGCGATGATAGGTGATGTTGCCGACCACGTGGAGTATGTCAATCATCGTCGCGCCACGGGATTCTGTTTTTCGGGCATGTCGTTTGCCTTGAAGGCAGGTCTTGGCTTAGGTGGTGCCTTGGCAGGGATGATTCTCTCGTGTTTCGGCTATGTATCAGGTCTGAACTGAACAACGTGCAGTCGACGAGTGCCTTAGTCGGTATCCGTCTCGTGAGCTCCGTTGTTCCGGCTTTACTCTTTTGCATCGGAATCATAGCATTGCTGTACTATCCGATTACCAAGACGTACAACGAGAAGATGCAGGCAGCATTGGCAGCCCGTCGACGTCAATCCAACGTATCATAACTTTTTATCAGCAGACATAAAAATTCATTATGAAGATTTTTAGGTTAGTAGTTGTATTGTTTTCAGTGATTACACCAGAAGTAGTATTCGCCCTGTCCGCGCTGCGAAGCGTGGACGGGTGGTGCTGCCTCGATACTGTTGACAATACACTATGTGAAGCCTGCCATAACTGCTATAAAAAGACAAATAATAACGATTATATTCATTCATTTTTAAACAACTACTGACTATGGCGAAATTACCGCGTTACTTATTTCCGAGTGATTTTATGGCTGATCCGTCAGCCAATGTGTTTAACGGACGTCTTTATGTCTATCCCAGCCACGACTGGGATGCCGGCGAATGCTTCGACGACGATGGTGGTCATTTCCAGATGAAGGACTACCACGTACTGTCGTGGGACGATGTTGAAAACGACCCTGCTACAGATCACGGCGTGATCCTCGATGTCAAGGATGTGCCCTGGGCCGAGAAGCAGATGTGGGACAACGACTGTGTCGAGAAAGACGGTAAGTACTATCTCATTTTCTCCGCTAAAGCTTACGATGGCGTATTCCGTTTGGGCGTGGCTGTTGCCGACAAGCCCGAAGGACCGTTTGTCGCTCAGGAGAAACCCATTCGTGGCTCATTCTCCATCGACCCTTGCGTGTTCAAGGATGACGACGGACAGGTTTATTGCTATTTTGGCGGACTTTGGGGCGGACAGCTCCAGTGGTGGCATCCCCTGTCAAACGGACAGTCTCCTGTAATTGGAAAGTATGGCGACCAGAACGGACTCATTGACCTGGGTGCAGCCCCCGACCACAAAGGCGAGCTCTTTACAGCAGCCGATGCTCCTGCCATTCCAAGTTGTGTCGTGCGTATGAGTGACGATGTGCTGCAGTTTGCCGAGGCTCCGCATAATGTGGTGATTCTCGACAAGAACGGTGAGCCCCTGAAGGCTGGCGACCCTCATCGCTTCTTCGAGGCATCATGGATGCACAAGTACAACGGAAAGTATTATTTCTCCTATTCTACAGGTGATAGCCATTTCCTCTGCTATGCCATTGGCGAAACGCCCTACGGTCCCTTCACTTACCAGGGTGTCATCCTTGAGCCCGTCGTAGGTTGGACCACCCATCACAGCATTGTGGAGTATAAAGGACAGTGGTATCTGTTCTATCACGACTGTGTTCCCTCCAACGACGTGACTCATCTGCGCAGCCTGAAGGTGCAGCGCCTGTTCTACAATGAGGACGGAACGATACAGAAGGTGATCAATGAATAATCAGACGCTTACAACTAACTATTATCAGGCGCATCGCGATGAAATCGTTAATTTTATCGCCTTGCGCATTCAGGACAGAGAAGAGGCTCAGGACATGGTCCAGAACCTCTTCCTGCGCCTGCTTTCTGGTCGGCAGCTGATCACAGAGCATACCCTTCCTCATTTGGTCTATACGATGGCACGCCACATGGTAGTCGACTTCTATCGCCGTCGTCGTGTCTTTGAGGAATACGAACATTATATTCATGGCTCTAGTGTGACATCAGAGTCGATGGAATCGGTATTTTCTGCTCGTCAGATGATGGAACGCATGGAATATTCACTGGCTCGCCTACCAGAATCCTGTCGTGAGGTTTACCGCCTTCACATCTATGGTGGCATGAAGGTCAGTGAAATCTCCAAAACGCTTGGCGAAGACTATAAACGTGTGGAAAACCGCTTGGGTATTGCCCGAAAAACCGTCCGGCAATATCTGCGTGCATGTGTATAGTGTTCGGTGAAAGTCAAAAAAAACGAATTAATCACCATTACCTTTCCTTAACCCTTGGATATACTGCCAGAGTTGGCGGTAAAAGGGATGACGCGTCATGGTGTGTGCATCGCCGAGGATGATGAGTTTCATGCGTGCCCTTGTGATGGCCACGTTCATACGACGCAGGTCACGGAGGAATCCGATTTGCCCTTCGTCGTTTGCTCTTACCATCGAGATGACGATGATGTCGCGCTCCTGCCCCTGGAAACCATCCACCGTGTTGACACTGATTTGTCGGCGGAAAGGTTTAAAAAACTCCCGTTTCATCAGCAAACGGCGCAGGTATTGCACCTGAGCGCGATAGGGTGAGATGATGCCCACATCGATATGCTCGTCTAGCAGTCGTTGTTTGCCGATGCGTTCGAAATATTGCTGCAGTTTACTGAGTGTCAGCTCGGCTTCATCCTTGTTGATGCGTCCGAACGACTCCCCTACGAATTCCTCGCGGAATGTGGTTTCTGTTTTTTCTGAGTTTTCTGAAAAATCAGAAGTATTCAACCATTCCATCGGGATATCGAGGTCGAGTATTCCCCGATATTTTACGGTTGGCGCACTCTCCACCTGTCCGCCGTAGAAATAGTCAGACGAGAAGCGCATGATGTCGTCGTTCATCCGATACTGCATCTTCAGCAGCGTAACGACTTCAGGCTTGTTTTCCACGATACGTTCCATCAGTGTCTTTCCTAATCCGGCCTTCAGGGCGGCTATACTCTTCACGGTTGGGGGCAATTGACAATGGTCGCCAGCCAGGACGACACGCGAGACGCGTCGGATGGGAATCCAGCAGGCAGCCTCCAGGGCTTGTGCAGCCTCGTCGATGAACAGCGTTCCGAACTTCTGGCCTTCCAGAAGTCGATGAGCTGCACCAACCAAGGTACAGGCGATGACGCGAGCCTCGCCAAACAGTTCGTTGTTGATGCGGATCTCCAGTTCGGTAGCTCTTCCTTTCAGGCTCTCCAGTTTCTGGTGGAACTTTTCGTCACCTCGTTTGCGATGACTGCGCAGTTCGCGTATCGCCTTACGGATAGCCCATAGATGGGGATAATCAGGATGTGCTTCAAAGCGTCGCTCATAGGTAAACGACAGCATCTTGTCGTTCACCCTCGTCGGGTTGCCGATGCGCAATACGTTGATACCGCGATCCACCAGCTTTTCGCTTATCCAGTCGACGGCCATATTGCTCTGTGCGCATACCAATACCTGACTCTCGCGCATCAGCGTCTCACGAATGGCTTCCACCAGCGTCGTCGTCTTTCCTGTTCCAGGAGGACCGTGCACGATGGCCACATCCTTTGCCCTCAGCACGCTATTGACAGCTTCCTCCTGCGTGGTGTTCAGATAGGGGAAGTGCATGGGAGGAAATACAAAGGTCTCTGCTTTCTGATGCGAGTAGAAGAGGTCGCGCAGATAGCCCAGTCGTCCTTTTCCTTTGATAGTACGGTCGAGCGCTTCCATCATCAGCCGATAGCTGGTCTCGTCGAACGAGAGCTGGATGCCCAGATTCTCTGCACTTTGCAGGTCTACGACGGGGAAACTGTCGGGAACGGTAATGACCATGCGGTCGCCGTCCACATAGCTGACCGTACCTGTCTGTCGGAAGTATCTGACCTCTGATTTCGTATCGTTTACCACTTGGAAAAACATCACCGTCTTTCCAAACTCGAAAGTATGCTCGATGTCCTGTTCTGTGGTCCGAAACAATTCGACGGCCAGCTGGTTGAGCGAGTTATAGTAGCTCTTTCCCACCTTCAGCGGCCACCACGCATCCCCTCGTTTCACTTTCCGTTGCACACCCATCTCTTCGGTCTGCTTGCGGAAGGCCTCCTTTTCAGTATTGTACTCCAGCTGCAACAGGAGTCGTTGCTGCTGGAGTACTTGTATGGGAGATGCTTGTTGTGACATCAGTTCGCTTATTTGTAAATGGTCTTGCGGCCATTGGTGATGTAGAGTCCTTTCGTGGGATGCTCTATGCGCCGGCCTTGCAAGTCGTAGTAGGTTGCATTTTTGTCTTTGGCGACGGTTTCTTGCTGGATGGAATAGATGCCAGTGCTGCCGCCATTGAAGGCAAAGTGGAACTCGCGCTCCAGACTGATGCCGTCTTCTGTTGCCTTTACTTTGACGACAAACAGTTTGCTGGCTTCAGACGATGGAGTGACGGTCAGCTTTCCACCAGTTTCCTTAGCCGTAACGCCTGTTGGAGCGGTGATGGTATAGCTGGGCGTTCCATATCCGGCAAAGTAGTCCTTGAGGGTGATCTCCTGTGCCGTTTCAACGCGATAGTTGGGAACAGCAATCCAGTTGAGATACTCCTCCAGGTCCGTATAGTAGTCGCCATCGCGGTCCTCGTTATTGTTGGCCACGCTGGGGCTGGTACCTGTCAGATCTTCAAACCAGTTAGGGATACCGTCTTGGTCAGTGTCCCAGTCAGCTGTACGGCTTTCAGTGGTGATACCCAGCTTGTCTAAGTCGAAGCCTTCGCATCCAGCATCTTCCTCTGAGTCAATGAGACCTGCTTTGCCCGATCTGCTGCCTTTTGTCGAAATATTCCCATATAGCGTCTCACTGACCATGCGTTGGTCGTGCAAATCAAAGAAAGGCTGACTGCATCCCACATCTGAGAGCACATTTTTAAAGGCTGCCTGTGCCGTTTCCATATTCCCTTCGGGGTTCATGAAGTCGAAGGGGGTAGTCGGCAGTGGGTCCCAGTCCACCACTTGTCCGCCAGATTTACTGTATTTATAGGTAGTG
>RHMF01001166.1_pt1 | contig 11932 bp, 9 predicted proteins | sample 5365151 | NCBI WGS metagenome assembly RHMF01 (sample SAMN10266501, study PRJNA497801) | feces metagenome | isolation source: feces | host: Bos taurus | place: China: Prairie of Fairy Mountain | collected 2017-08-14 | reverse complement strand
ACTTACCTGGTTGTTGGCCACAGTAATTTCGACACTGTCACCCTGTTGTACATCAGCGATAGTGCCAGCTTGTCCATCTTTGAACATTACAGCAAATCCTGCTGTGTAATAAGCAGATTTTAACTCTCCTGCAGTATTCACATACGTTAAGATACGGTTAGTGGTATCAATGGATTTCACTGTAGCATTGCCGCCAAATGTATCACTGCTACTACCTACTGCAATAGCTGTCATCTTTCCATTCACAACTGTATAAGTGGCTTTATCGCCTTCTTTTAGACTACTTGCAGTCGCAGTCAGCATACCGGCAATACTCACTTCCATGTTGCTTGCCATTTCATAAGTCTGCAAACGAGTCTGAGACCCGGATCGTTCTTCCATAACAATCAATTTTTCATACACATCTACATCATAGATAGTGCCAGATAAAGAGCCATCGTTCTGTACTTCTGCAACAATTTCACTGGCGGTCTGATTTTTCATATTGACTTTTAAGTTAACTTTTATTTTTTCCTGTAAGTCCGCAAATGCCAACGCATCGTCTGTACCTAGTTCTTTGATTTTTGTGTTATTGTCAACAACGATTGTGTGTAATTCGCCACTGTCATCTATTACAATTATTGTATCTTTCTCACTGATAATCGCACGGATTGTACCGGAAATTGTCGTTTCTGTAACCGTTGGTTGCACATTCTGCACTTCCAAATATGTCATTAAAAAGCTTTTATATACCGCATATACCGTATCACCCACTGCTAAATCTGTCACGCCAACTTTCTGGCCGGATTTGTTATACAGAGTACTGGTAGTGGATGCATTCAGCCCATAAGTTTTCCCATCTGTACCATTGATAGTCACTTTCACACCACTAATTGCTGTAATTTCACCACGCACTGCGTTGCTTGGTACAGTTGTCAACTGGTTTTCTACACGACATAAAAACGCTGCTAACTCTGCACGTGTTACCGTATTTTTCGGTTTAAAAGTTTTGTCGGTGTAACCACCGATTAACCCCTTATCGTATGCCAGTTTTACATAGTTGGCGTATTTGCTGTCAATGCTTGGGCCGTCAGTAAATGCCCACGGGTTATTGGCTACTGCATTTAACCCAGATTCCACCCCTAATGCCTGAATCAGCAGTTTGGCAATCCATTCACGGCTAGCTGCTGCACTATGATTAAAATCGTTCGCATCAATCAACCCGGCTTTGTACGCAGCTACAGCAGTACCATAAGCGCCATCCCATTCAGGATACTTGAACGGCAAATAGGTACCTTTCTGTGTAGCTTCGTCATACTGTAACTCCATCATTCTGCTAGCCATTGCAATAGCTTCGAACTGGGTTACAGGATTATTTGGACGTGCTGTACCATCCTCATAACCACCCATAATCCCTCTTGCAGCTACACGATCAAGCTGCTGCACTGCCCAATGGTTGCTAGGTACATCCGGAAAAGCCGCGAATGCGCTCATTGGTATTACCATCGTGAACATAAATGCCAGCATAAGTACCACGGCAATGGTCTTTGCTGATTTTCTCGATTTACCGGCAGGTAAATTCTTTTTTTGATATTGCATATCAATCCCCTCGCTTTTGCATAGTTTACATCTTGCATCATCATAACGAACCACGTTATATTCGATACTATGTTAAGTTCTTGTATTCGATATATTTAGCGTTTTTTCCTGCTTTTTTTCTCTCTTATGCGTATATTTCTGTTTTTTTGTTTAAATTTTTATATAGCAAATTTGTGAATTTCTTATTAAATCCACAAGTCATTATAATTAAATAAATTCATTACATATCATAGGGAATTGTTATTGTGTTCTTACACGTATCGTTGTATAATCAAGTTATGATAGACTAATCTGTAATTTACCTATCAGGTATTTTAATTTTATAAGGAGATGATTTTTTCATGTCAGAATTAAAAATCGTTGTAATCGGTGGGGTTGCGTGTGGTCCAAAAGCTGCTGCAAAAGCAAAAAGATGTGATCCAAATGCTCAGGTAACCTTAATCGAAAAAGGTGAATGGATTTCTTACGGCGGCTGCGGTCTGCCATACTATTTAGGTGCTACTGTAAAAGACCTGAATGACTTAATGACCACATCTTGGGAAGCAGTTCGTACTCCTGAATTTATGAAAGATACCAAAGATATCGACACTCTGCTGGGCTGGGAAGCTACCAAAATCAACCGTGCAGAAAAAACTGTTGAAGTAAAAGAAGTAAAAACAGGCGAAATCAAAGTGCTGCCATATGACAAACTGGTAATCGCTACTGGCGCTGACAACTTCAAACCACCAATGGAAGGCATCAATGCTACTGGTGTGTTTGGTATGAAAACACCAAAAGATGCTGTTGATATGCAGAACTACATCAAAACAGAAGGCGTTTCTGACGTTGTTGTAATCGGTGCCGGCTTGATTGGTATGGAATGTGCCGAAGCATTTATCAACTGGGGCTTAAACACCACTGTTATCGAAATGCAGGGTTCCATCTTCCCTCAGGTATTAGATGCTGAAATGGGTGCTGTATTCCAGAACTATCTGGAAGGCGAAGATTTGAACTTCATGCTGAACACAGCTGTAGAAAAAATCCTGGTGGATGAAAATGATAAAGTAATCGGCGTACAGACCAATAAAGGTACTGTAGATGCTCAGATGGTACTGGTAGCTGTTGGTGTACGTCCATGCGTACAGTTAGCTGTAGATGCAGGGCTTGAAGTTGACAGAGGTATCGTAATCAATAGCCACTGCCAGACAAGTGACCCAGATATTTATGCCGGTGGTGACTGCGTAGTAACCACTAACTTGGTATCCGGTCAGAGAGTATACTCCCCAATGGGTTCCACTGCAAACCGTCAGGGTCGTGTAATCGGTATCAACGTTACCGGTGGCGATGCTACACATGAAGGCGTACTGCAGACTGCTGTATGCAAAATGTTTGACTGGTCTCTGGGTGCATGCGGTCTGTCCGAACGCGTTGCAAAACAGCTGGGTTATGATACTGTAACTGCTATCGTTCCTGGTCCGGACATCACACACTTCATGCCTGGTAAAAAACTGATTATGACACGTTTGGTTGCTGACCGTGCTACCGGCAAAATCCTGGGTGTACAGATCGTAGGTCCTGGTAAAGTTGACAAACGTATCGATACTATGGCTGCAGCTATGACATTCGGTGTAACAGCAAAACAGTTGGCTAACATCGACCTGAGCTATGCGCCTCCACTGTCTTCCGCTATGGAAAACCTGACAAACGCAGCAAACGTTCTGCAGAACACCATCGATGGCAAAGCTCAGAGCATGCGTTTCGAAGAATTCGAATCCAAACTGGATAGCGACGATGTAGTATTCGTTGACTTGCGTACTGCTCACGAACGTTCCCAGAAAATGATTCCAGCGAAAAACCAGCTGCATATTCCAATCGAAGAATTACGTGCTCGTGCAAACGAAGTACCAAAAGATAAAGAAGTTGTTGTATTCTGCATCTTAAGTACACGTGGCTTCGAAGGTCAGCTGATTCTGAATCAGGCTGGTTATGACAATGTTAAATTTGTACAGGGCGGCATTCAGTTCTGGCCATTCAAAAAATAATATTGCTTTAGCATACAAAACATCCGGTATCCTATGATTCCGGATGTTTTTTCGTATTTGTGTAAAGCGGAACAATATGCCTTATAGAAGTATATTAATATTTTTTCTCAATTACTTGTTTTTCACCTTTGCATTTTGGGTAAAAAGGTATTACAATAAGTTTATCGTAACAAACACAAATATCCGACGCAGAGGGTGCGCCCGACGCCGGGGATTATCATATTGATGTGGTTTCTGACTTTGAGGAGTATTCCGGGAAGAAAGATTCATGCGACAAATCCACCCCATATAATCGTTATAGGGGTATGGTATCCTTGTATCTATCATCCTGTGCTCTCACACAGGATTTTTTGTTTTTTATACAAATTATGACTATATTCTTACCGTTAGGAGGCTTTTATATGAAACGAATTGCGATTTACGGAAAAGGCGGCATCGGCAAATCTACTACTGTTTGCAACATCGCTACTGCGATGGCACAGCAAGGATTGCGTGTATTGCAGCTTGGGTGTGACCCTAAAGCCGATTCTACAAGCGCTCATTTAGATGGTGTACAGCAAGTCACCATATTAGATACTGTGCGAACAAAAGGCGACAACTTTGAGCTGTCTGAAATCATTCGCGAAGGCAAAGACGGCGTGCTTTGTGCAGAATGCGGCGGTCCGATTCCGGGCTCCGGCTGTGCCGGCCGCGGCATTGTGACTGCATTTGATACACTGACTGCACACAATGCTTACGAAATATATAAACCTGACGTTGTATTATACGATGTACTAGGCGATGTTGTTTGCGGCGGGTTTGCTATGCCTCTGCGCAACGGCTATGCACGCGATGTATTTATTGTTACATCCGGAGAAAAAATGGCGTTGTACGCGGCAGCCAACATTGCTATGGCAATCGGCAACTTCAAAGGCCGCAACTATGCTCGCCTTACAGGCCTAATCCAAAACAGCCGCAATGTGAAAGACGAAACACAGCTGGTAGCCGAAATGGCAGAAGAACTTTCCGTCCCTGTAGCACAAATCATTCCTCGTGATGGTTTGGTGCAATTGGCTGAGGAACAAAACACCACTGTAGTATCCGCATTTCCTGACAGCGAATTGGCGCAAACTTATCATCATCTAGCGCGTACATTGTATGAACTGGCTGAGGAGGTGGACGCATGACCGATGGATTTGAGAAAGCAGAACGAAGCTGTTTCAACTTAACACATTACGCCAAGCTGATTCCGGAAAGCCACTGCATCTTTATCATGCCGCCCGGTTGTTCCAGAATATTGCGCCTTTCTTCTATAGAAGAAGGCGTCAGCCAACAGTTTTCCATGTTTAACTTGGAGCCATCCGACGTAATCAACGGTAATATCGAAGATTTGTTTTTAGAAGGCGCCGAATATACCATCACACGCCTATCCGAAGATGGCCGCCGTCCTAAAATTCTTTGCGTATTTGCCAGCTGTGTAGATAGCTTTATCGGTACAGACAGAGATTATGTCATCAGTGAACTACAAGAGCGTTATCCCGATATTATTTTTTTCAACCTGGCTGTTGACCCAATCAACCGTGATGTCATTGCCCCTTTGGTACGTGTGCACAACACAATCACTGCTTTGTTCGAAAAAACCGGTGGCAGTCGTACCGCCAACTGGCTTGGCAGCTATCTGAAACCGGAGGAAAACCATCCGCTTTTGCTTAAACTAAATCATATCGGTATTACATCTAAGCATCTTTTGGATTGTACGACCGTAGATGAATTGCGACAAATGGGGAATGCCGCAATAAACATTGTTGTAACGCCAAACGCATTGCCTGCAGCAAAACAATTAAAAGAACGCTTTGGCACACCATATTACAATCTCGTGAACCAGAACGATCCCGAATCCCTTACCGAGGAGGCGTTGCTATCGATATGAAAGACATTCGCATCATTTTACCCAATCCGGCCTCTGATACAGCCGGAGCCGCATCCATGCTGTTTCAGCTAGGTGGACTATCCATCATTCATGATGCAGCCGGCAGTATGGAAAGCTACATCACATTTGATGAATCCCGAGAATTAACCGGAAAACGGACTGTCGCATCTCGTCTTTCTCGCTTAGAAGCAATCACCGGCAATGACAGCACGCTGTTAAATAAAATCGAAACGGAATGCACCAATAATCCACCGCCGTTTACAGCGATTCTCGGTTCACCTGTACCGTTTACTATCGGCACAGACCTAGAAGGGATTGCCGCAGAAGCGGAGTTTATCACAGGTGTTCCTTCCTTTGCAGTAAATTCCGGAGGATTTGCCATCTATGACAAAGGTGCCGGAGAAGCGTTAAAAAAAGTAATCGCGAAAACAACACGTCCTCCATTAGGACATGAAGGACGTATCATCAATCTGCTCGGCGCATCACCAATGGATTATAGTCCGGCCGAAATTGCAGATATGGAAAAATATCTGCTAAACAAAGGATTTGCTGCTGTTCAAAACTTGACAATGACCGATGATACCGAGCAAATCCGTAACGCTGCCGATGCCGACTATAACATTGTAATCAGCACTTCCGGCCTGCCGGCGGCACGCTACTTAAAACAGAAATACAACATCCCGTATGAAATTGGTGTACCGTTTGATTATCATACAGATTGGGTGCCAAGTGCATACAAAAAAATACTGTTGATTGGCGAAAGTGTATTTACCAAACAGCTGGCTAAAATTTTATCTTTACTTCCAAACGTAGAGGTTGTGGCCGGCATCATAAGCAGTGACGACCAGGAAATTTTTCCTGATGTAACATCAGTTCCGCTGTATACAGAAGCTGCAATTCGCACAGAAGTGCGAAAAGGGTATGATGTTATTTTAGGAGATCCGCTCTATAAATTGTTGTTGCCAAAAGATCATAACTGTATATTTCTGAACCGACCACATCGGGCATTATCCGGCCGATTGTACCCGTTCAGTGAATATAAATTAAACCATTATTTAAACGAATTGAAAGGGTGTTTGACATGAAAAAAACAAAAAAATGGATTGCTTTACTGTTAGTACTTACAATGGCTTTAACTCTCTTTACCGGTTGTGGCGGAAATAATACTGCCAACAATGACAAGGTTGTAGAGTCTCGCACTGTTATCGATGCTACTGAACGTGAAATTACTGTACCCGGCGAAATCAACCGTGTAGTTATTATGTCTACTATGCCATTATGTTCTGTTTACTGCATGGCCGGTGGTGACCCTGACAAAATCGTAGGGCTGACACCAGAGTCCAAAAATGCTGCCGTAAACTCTTTCTTAAGCCAAGTGGCTGATTTAAGTGATGTATCCACTGCATTCGCAGAAGGAGAAGCTGTAAACGTAGAAGAAGTCATGAACCTGAATCCGGATGTTGTCTTCTACAACAGCTGGCATGCCGGAGATTCTGCCGCTGCTGCTAAACTGGAAGAACTGGGCGTTGCTTGTGTAGGGTTCACCACAGATATTCCGAGTGCCATTGAAAGTGTAAGCACTTGGGCGACTTTAATCGGTCAAGTATTGGGTACTGAAATGCAAGCTGACAAAATCGTGGCCTACGGTCAAGATGTAGAAAAAATGGTAATGGACCGTGTAGCGCAGATTCCGGAAGAAGAACGTCGCAGTGCCTTAATTTTGGCCAACTACAATGCATCCGGTATCAGTGCTGCCGGCACTACTTTCGGCCGTTATTGGCTGGCTACCATCGGCGCTGAAAATGTTGCCTTAGAATTAACACAGAAAGTAGCTCCTGTAAGTTTGGAACAGATCTATGCATGGGATCCGGAATATATCTTCTTGAACAGCTTCAGTGCATTTACCGCAGAAGATTTGATGACCAATAATGCAATTGCTGGTCATGACTGGAGTGGCCTGACTGCTGTACAAAACGGTCATGTATATAAAATGCCTTTAGGTATGTACTACTGGTTTGCTCCTTGCTCCGATAGCCCATTGGCTTTACAGTGGCTGGCAAAACATTTATATCCTGAACAGTTTACCGATATTGATATGGATGCCGAAATCAAAGATTACTTTAAAGAATTCTACGGTGTGACATTAAGCGATGAAGATTTACACACCCTGTACAACCCACCTGCTGAATCTGCAATGTAAAGTGTGACTGCTATGGAACGAAAAAAATTCAAACTGGATGTGTCCTCTACTCGAACACGGCGCATACTGTTTTACCTGACACTTATTGTTTTACCAATATTAGTGGGCGTAATTTGCTTATGTATTGGGCGATTCACCACTACACCTAGTGAAACATTATCTGCTCTCGGGCGTATCCTGACACAGGATATCGCCCCTGGCGATACCTTGGCTAAAATCATTCGAGATATGCGTTTGCCTCGTATTGCATTGGCAATCCTAGTAGGCGGCGGCTTGTCGGTAGCCGGGCTTGCGTTTCAAAGCTTGTTTGCCAACCCAATGGCAAGCCCAGATACCCTTGGTGTAGCTGCCGGTGCAAGTTTTGGTGCTGTACTGGCACTCTTATTTGATGCAAACACACTTGTTACACAATTTTCTGCATTATTGATGGGCTTTGTAGCTGTAGGTTTGACATTAACCATCGGTAAAGGGAAAGGTGCTGACCGTTCCCTTACTGCTATGATTTTGGGCGGTATGGTAATTTCGTCCTTATTCTCGGCACTAATCTCTCTGGTGAAACTGGTAGCTGATACCGATGCCAAACTGCCTGCTATCACCTACTGGCTAATGGGCAGCCTGAACGATGCAACCTGGTATACGGTAATGTTTGCTTTGCCGTTTATCCTCACAGGCATTGTTATCCTTTATGCTATCCGCTGGCGTTTAAATATTCTGCCAATGTCCGAGGATGAAATCTTAGCAAGCGGTTCTAATGTCAATGTATTACGAATGACTACCGCATTTGCCAGCACTATGATTACTGCCGCTTGTGTATCTACTTGCGGTCAGGTAGGCTGGGTAGGATTATTAATCCCACATATTTGCCGTATGGCATTCGGCAGCGACAACCTGATTCTAGTACCTGCCTCCGTTAGTTTTGGTGCTGTGTTTATGATTTTGGTAGACACAGCTGCGCGCAGCCTCAGCCCGTCGGAAATACCGGTTTCTGTACTGACAGCTATCATTGGTGCACCGGTATTCATTGCACTTTTGCGTAAGACAGGAGGCTGGAGCCTATGATCTTTGAAGTACAAAATGGATGTTTTGCTTACCCCCATGGACGCAAAGTATTAAACAATATCTCATTCTCTGTAGGCAAAGGTGAAATGCTTGCGATTTTAGGACCAAACGGAGCCGGAAAAACAACAATGCTTCGCTGTATGATGGGTTTTTTGAAGTGGAATGCAGGAAAAAGCATGCTGGATGGAGAAGATATTGCCAATATGACACAGCGACAATTGTTTAGCAAAGTCGCTTATGTGCCACAAGCAAAAAATGCTGCATTGTCATCCAATGTAAAAGATATGGTATTGTTGGGACGCAGTAGTCACTATGGGATTTTCGGTAAGCCCGGATCCAAAGATAGACTCATTGTTGATAAAACACTGCAATCTCTTGGATTATCAGCTATGGCCAACCGTGCTTGTAATGAATTATCCGGCGGTGAACTGCAAATGGTTCTGATTGCGCGTGCGTTAGTATCCGAGCCACAAGTAATCATATTAGATGAGCCCGAGAGCAACTTAGACTTTAAGAATCAGCTAATTGTGCTAAAAACATTGCATGCACTCACCGAACAAGGGATTACCTGTATTTTCAACACACATTATCCGGTACACGCACTTCGTCACGCAGACAAAGCATTACTGTTAGACAAAACAGGGAACGTAATATTCGGCCCTGTGCATGACGTTATCACAGAAGAGAATATGCAGCGTGCATTCGGTGTAGAAACCGTCATTGGCCACATCGAAACACCACACAATGAATATGCCGATGTACTTGCCATCAACACCATATCCGAAGAAACAAACCATATGATGGATGAACGCAAAGAAAGTGAGGGTTCCCATATGACTCAAAATTCCAACGAAGAAATCAGCCGTTTAGCTACACTAAGTATTATTGTAGAAGACCGCGAAAATGCCGAAAAAATTAATGCTATGCTGCACGAATGCGGCAAGTATATTATTGGCCGTATGGGTATGCCTTATCCGCAAAAAGGCGTTAGTATTATTTGCGTTGTGATTGATGCACCGGAAACTGTCATCAGCACATTGTCCGGAAAACTAGGGCAATTAAAAGGTGTCAGCATGAAAACTACTTACTCCAAAAAATAATACACATCTATCTGAGAACAGTCTATCCAAGTAGCCTGTTCTCTTTTTGCATTCTGCCGTTTTTATGTTATAATTGTACAGGATTCTTAAACACATATAATCACCAAAGGATGAATCTTTATGTCTAAACCATTTACATTGCAATTTTCCGTATCTGCTGCAGATCATGGATTGCTGCTACGAGAATTTCTTATACAAAATCATATATCACGAACGGCACTGACCGATATCAAGTATCATGGCGGAAAAATCCTGGTGAATGGCAGCGAAGAAACTGTTCGTTATGTACTGCAGGAACACGATATCATAACAATACAATTTCCTCCGGAAGAAAAAAACGACCGCATGCAAGGAGTGCAAATTCCTTTACACATAGTGTACGAAGATGACTATATTCTAGTAGTCGAAAAGCCATCTGCCATGAGTACCATTCCTTCCAGAGAGCATCCGGAATATACATTGGCAAATGCCATTGTATATTATTACAGTCAAATCGGCCTTAATTCTGCTGTACATTTTGTGACACGATTGGACTATGACACCTCCGGACTTGTGCTGGTAGCCAAACACCGTCATATACATCATTTATTAAGCCTAGCGCAAGAGAAAAATGAAATCACCAAGGAATACCTTGCCCTCATTAGAGGAACGCTTAAAACACAATCTGGGCGCATCGACCAACCTATCGCCCGTGTTAATAACAGTATTATCAAACGAGAAGTACGCGCTGACGGACAAACAGCATCCACAATATATCGCACGTTAGGCAGCTTCCAATATCAAGAGGAGAACTACTCCTTAGTCCGGCTGCAGCTTTTAACAGGACGCACTCATCAAATACGCGTACACCTGGAATGGCTAGGGCATCCGCTATTAGGCGACAGCCTCTATGGGGGAGATTGTACCCACATACAACGGCAAGCATTGCACTGTGCGATGCTACAATTTACGCATCCCGTTAGCGGCCGGTTGATTCACTTGGAAAGCCCTCTGCCTCCGGATCTGCAAACTTTACTTCCACCCTCTCACAATAGTATTTGTGATAAAACGAACATGCATAAATAGTTTTGATATACACAGAATCAATCAATGCATCGCTTGAATTATCACGAAACCCATTGATTTTTTCAGAATTCCCCTGTAAAATAGGAATAGTGATATTTTATAAGGGAGGACTCTTAACAATGAAAAGTGAATTTAGTTTTTCTGGTTTCTTTTTAACATGCATCGTACTGTGCGGTGTACTGATTCTGACAGGCTTAAGCTACACACCACTGGGTGCTATTGCTGCCGGCGGTATTCAGGCTGCTGAAACAACAGCTGCACACCACTTTGTAATGAATTCCAGACCTGCTACTTCCGACGAAGTAACTGTTGACTGGAACAATGTTGAAGCATTAAAAGGTCAGGAACTGTACAACGATGGTCAGAGTGTAATCACTATCGTTGATGTAAAAGCTGCAGAAGGCGGCAACTACAATCTGTACATCGAAGCTGTAGGTACCATCGCTTCCGGTGGTGGTTATCTGGTAACACCACTGTCTCACGATGGTTCTCTGCCTGAAGGTAAAATCATGGCTACAGTTGGTGAAAACACCACATTCAGTTCTGTAATCGAACGTGGTCAGGCTGCACTGCATGCAGGCGACACAGCTGTGATTCCTGTATTCCCTGGCGAAGTGCCAGCTGAAGAAATCGCTGCAAACGGCGGTCAGGTTACTATCACATTGGTACAGTTAAGCGAAATCAGCTATCTGAAACATTAAGTTAGTAAAATAACAAACAAAAATTTAGCGTAAGCTCAAATACGAGCTTACGCTTTTTTGTTAGATACTTTATTTATTTTCCACAGAGTTTCTGCCCAATCTGATAAGCCTCAGCCAAATCTTTCGGGAACTGCTCTTCACGCATCTTATGTTTATGTTCTTCACTGAACATTGCTGTCTGGAACTTAGCATAATCACTAAACTGCAAAGTATCACAACATGCGCAATCAACTATTTCACCATTCAGTTTGTTCAATACAGCAAAGCTTTGCTGCATCTTCGCAGCATACATTTTTTCA
>RHMF01002851.1_pt1 | contig 11940 bp, 21 predicted proteins | sample 5365151 | NCBI WGS metagenome assembly RHMF01 (sample SAMN10266501, study PRJNA497801) | feces metagenome | isolation source: feces | host: Bos taurus | place: China: Prairie of Fairy Mountain | collected 2017-08-14 | reverse complement strand
TTGCGCTTCTGCGCCTTCTTCAGTTCGTCGCGGATGGCCTTCACCGCCCAGGCGAGGATGGTGGCCGGGTTGGCGCGGCGGAGGGTCTTTGCTGCATCAAACTTCTTCTGTTCCATGGTTGTATCTCCTTGTTGATTGGGAACAACCCCTCTATGTGACGCCGGGGTGGCGCCGGGGGTTCGTTCCCGTGATTCCGTCGCCCCCTACCAGTTCCGGCAGATGCCTGCGGGAACGATCATCGGGTTGACCTCGATGCCCAGGATGGACAGCTGGAGGCTCACGTTGACCTTCGCTCCCGCCATCGAGGTAATGACGAGGGCCTTGCGTTCGCTCAGCCTTTTCGCGAGGGTGTTGACAAAATCCTTGTCCTGCCAATATTTTCCCGAGAGCAACACGGGATTGTGGACGGGTTCCCCCTTCTTGCCCGTGACGATGGCGGCGGGTTCCATGCGGACGCATCCGAGTTCCACCACGGGGGAGGTGCATTTCTTCAATACTTTCACGATTTCCACGGCGGCCTTCCTGCGGGTTGCTTCGAGGGATGCCGGGGCGGTGTGGGTAATCCTGCCCGGGAACGATTCGTTGAACGCGAGGATGTATTCTTTCATTGCGTATCTCCTTTGGATATGCCCTTTATGTGGCCTGGTGGGAAAATGGAAAAATTTTCCCCGTGATTCCGTCGATGTAAAGAAAAAAATCCGGGGCGGGCCATCGGGGTCAATCCGATCCCATCGGGGACCTTTGACCGCAGCCCGGTTGCCGCCCCGGGGAGGGAAATTAGAAGCCGTGCTCGAACATGCGGTTCACGCAGTCGCCAATCTGCTCGAACGTGCAGTAGTTGTTGGAGCCGCCCGTCCAGTCCTTTTCGTGGGCCATAGTGCGGAAGAGGACCTGGTCGTACCACGTTCCACGGCCACCGTCGCGAATATCGCTGATATGGACATAGACGTGCTTGCCGTCCTTCTTGAACACGGCGGAGCAGTCGAAGTAGTTGTATTCGACCTTCGCCTCGGCGCCGATCTTCTTGGCCATGGCCTTCAGTTCGCGACGGAGTACCGGGGCGAACTCGCCCTTTGCGTAGTTGGCGTGCGGGTAGTCGCCCCAATACTTTTCGGGCACGTCGCAGTTGTCGAAGTCGTAATGCTTGAAGCTGAGGACTGTTTTCTTGGAAGTAGCCATTCTGTATCTCCTTGTTGTTGGCTGATGTTCCCTCTATGTGACCGGGGAAGGAAGGGGAGGGGTCTCCCCCGTGATTCCGTCGCCTTATTTATCCTTCTCGTCGTCGTAGTCGGAGAGGGCCTCTTCCGCGTCGTTCATTGCCTGGTCGAGAGTTCCGGCGGCTTCGGCGAGGTCGCGCAGTACCTTTTCCGGGTCGTGGTTTTCCGGGTAGTGGTAGCCCTCGATGATTGCCTTGTCGCCTTCCGCGTTCTCGTCGAGCAGACGGATGGAGCGGTCTTCCGGGTCGATTACCCCGCGGACATAGGAATAGTTGGCGAGGTATTCGATGCGCCCGGCGTAGATGGAGAACGACATGCCCTCGTCGGCGAGGCTCTTGATGGTTTCCGGGGGGAAGTCGCGGACGATGCGGGCCAGCTGCATGAGGTCCTCGAAAGTGTGCATCTTCGGGGTGAGGGCCACTTCCCCGCAATAGTTCGCGTCGACAAACAGGTCCTTCCCGTCGAGGGATGCGGAAAGCAGTTCCGTGTCGTTGGGCGGGCAGAGCAGGGCTTCGCCTTCCCAGTCCTTCAAGAGGTCGAGAAGTTCGGTTTCGCGGGTTTCGATTTCGTCGGTGTGGGCATTTTTAAAAGAAATTTTCAGCATTTTCGTATCTCCTTTTACTATATTTAATCATAGCTCGCACCGTTTGAATAACGAACGGGAACAGCTTGATACGCTGAATATGTGACGGCGGGGGCCGGATCAGGCCGGGATTCCGTGATTCCGGTCCCGTCCGGTGGTTGGCGGGCATACGGGTAAGCCCTCCCCTGCCGTCGTTTATTTGCGGTTCCAGGGCGCCTTCGGCATGTATGCGGCGAGCTTCTTGACTTCCTGCACAGGGCCGCAGGGGTCGTTCTCGTCGCACTCGGCCTGGTAGTGCTCCACGATGGCCTTCACGTGTTCCGGGTTGCACTTGTCCGTTCCCGGGCGGCTGATGCTCGTATAGTCGGCTTTAGCCTCGTCGTGGTAGTAGCTGCTGCCCGTTTCGGTGCAGAGGCATTCGACCCAGCAACGGAAGCGGGTGGTTCCGTCGGGCGTGGTCTCTTCCATGCGGTTCCAATAGAAAATAACCGGGAACCATGCCTGCTGATACTTGTTGTATTCCTGGCGAAGGGCGAAGACGTTTTTCCAAGTTTTCTTGATCTTGGCGCCTTTCTTGAGCATCTTGAAAATTAAACTTTTTGCCATTGTCGTATCTCCTTTGACAATCCCCCTATGTGACGGGGGAAGGAAGGGGGAGGGGTCTCCCCCGTGATTCCGTCGGCTATGCGATTTCCTGCATCTTCTCGATTTCGGCCGCGGTCCACATGGACGAGACATGTTTCCATTCCTTGCAGACGGCCTTATAGATGCTTTCAGCCTTGCGGGAGTCGCTGTCGTACCCGAACTCCCCGCAGAAGTCCTCGAAGGAACCCGGGTCGCTCTTGGGGAGGCAGGTAAGCACGTCGTAGGCGTTCGGGGCCTTGTCGCCCGCGGCGTAGGACTGCCCGAAGATGAGCTTGAAGCGCTTCTTGCCGCGCTTGAAGGTCACGGGGAAGCGGAAGCGGGGCTTCTTGTCGTCTTGGAAGTGAAGGCCGAATTCCGGCTCGCCCACTTCAAACGTGGTTCCCGTCTCTTCGAGGAACTGCTTGCCCTGGAGTTCAAATTCTGCGGTGGTCTGAGGTTCTTTAATCATGTCGTATCTCCTTGTTGGTGATGTTCCCCCTATGTGACACGGGGAAGACGCCTATACGCCTCCCCCGTGATTCCGGGAGATACAAAATTCGTACTCCGGGCGCCGTCATGGGTGTGAAGCCCCCCACCGCGCGGATCGGGCACCCGGAGCGATTAAAAATTATGGAAGGGGCGGGCGGTCACCCGCCCCCAATCGGAGATACTAAAATCTTAAAAGTGGTCGGCGCAGGTGAGCCACCTTTCCGCGCTTTCCCACCCGGTATTCCCGGCGCGGTTCCAGGGCTTGTCGAGGGTGGAACCGATGCAGAGGGCGAAAGTGTCGGAAGCCTTCGCGGCCTCGTCCTTTGCGCGGTCGAGTTCGTCCTCGTTGCAGCTCTCGGAAACCGCGTTCACGCTGTGGCCGTTGGTGTAGAGGTCGTAGTAGTTGAGTTCCTCGTCGCCGGAGAGGTGGGCGATGCCGCGTTCCCATTCGACGCGTTCCTTGCTCATGCTGTCGATGTCCGGGAGCCATTCGAGGGCTACGACGTGGGTCTTGCCGTCGCTGGTGAGCTCCCCGCTCATTTCCTCCACGTTCGAGACCACGATGGCGAGGCGCAGGACGATCTTGCCGGACTTGGTCTCGACTTCGGTCGTGGTCTTGCAGGGGTAAACGTCCTCGGAACAGCCACCGCAAAAGATGCTGTCGTCGAACTTTTCGGTAAACGGGGCGAGCTGTTCGTTCTCGTCGATGAGGATGCCAAATCTTTTCATGTCGTATCTCCTTGTTGGTGCTCCCTCTATGTGATCGGCGGGAAAACGAAAAAATATTTCCCGTGATTCCGGCGCCGGGTGGCAAAAAATAAAGCCCGCCGGGTGGCGGGGTTGGGGGTTAGGACTTTGCAGTCTTTACGGCGTAGATGTGGCGCTTGCCGTGGGCGTCCTCGAAGTCGATGTACATGTCGCCGTTGGTGTAGAAACCGCCCTCATGCTCGGCCTTGATGTCGTTGAAGAGTTCCATGCAATACTCCACGTCGCCGATGCGGAGGATTTCGGTGTCCGGGTAAACACTTGGGTCGCTGTCGACGGTGGTGTGGTAGAGGGCGTAGTTCCCGTTGTCGCGGGCCTTCTTGATTTCGCCCTCGACGCTTGCGCTGTACTTTTCGAGGACGCAGTTCTCGATGTGTTCGCGCAGCTGGCGCGTCACCGGGAAGGTCGCAGCCCTCGGGATGCCGTTCGAGGACACCTGCGGGTAGCCCACGTAGAGGCCGTTTTCGCCCTGGCACACGCGGACACCGCGGATGATGAGCTGGTCGTTGATGACCACGGAAGCGGTGGCGACGGTGCGGTCGGTCACTTTGTCGAACGGGTAGATTGTAACGGCGGTGACGGCGAGGCAGTCGAAAGCATAATTTTCCATAAGTATCTCCTTTTGGTGATGTTCCCCCTATGTGACCGGGGGAAGGCAGGGGGATCGCTCCCCCGTGATTCCGGGGCTTACCCTACATTAGGCCCAAAACTGGAAGCTGTAGGTCATGCCGTCGCAGAACGCGATGTATTCCGGCTTGTCCGCGTTGGAAGGGGCGCAGGTGAGCTTGCCCTCGGCGAACTTCTTGAGGAGTTCGACGGCCTCTTTCGCCGCGTCCCCGTGTTCATCGTCGAGCACGGCGATGCAGTTGCGGGTGCGGTCGGGGCCGATGGCCACCTTGATTCCGCGGATGTAAACATAGTGCTGCTCGCCTTCCATGCCGTCGAGGATGTCATCTTGGGAAAGGCCCTCGAAGAGTTCCCCGCCGGGGATGTCGTCGCCGAACACGCGGAAGATGATTTGGTTGTTGGGGGCGAATGGATTTTCGTGGGACTGCTTGAAAGCGTTCATAGGTATCTCCTTTTGATGCTCCCCCTATGTTACGGGGAAAGGACCACGGGGGATGTTCCCCGTGATTCCGGGTCGCGGGTGGCGGGCGCCACGGCATTTAAGTCGCCCGCTCCCCCCGCTTAGTCAAGGTTGACGGGATCGAAGCACTTGTTTTCCTCGTACATGGAGTTCACGTCCGTGTCGAGGATAACCCCGTAAATCCCCGTGGTCTGGAGTTCGCCCGTGTCGATGCCTTTGACTTCCTCGTCGGCCTTGGCGTCATATACCCCGCGGGTGCCCATTTCAAGCTCGCAGGGGACGACCTTCAGCTCGAAGTCCCAGCCCGTGTGGTCGTTGCGGGCGATAAGACGGCAGTTCTCGGCGCGGATCAAGTCCATCAGCTCGGATGCCTTGTCCTGGATTTTCTTCAAGGTTTCTTCGGAAAGTTTTCTCATGGTATCTCCTTTTGATGTTCCCCCTATGTTACGGGGGAGCGGAACCGGGGAGCGTTCCCCGTGATTCCTAGATCCACGCGTTTGCGTCGATGTCCGAGGCAATCTTCTTGCACCACAGAAGGTGGTCGGCGAAGTCGGCGATGCTTTCGGTGAGGGCGCATGCGTCCTGCGGGGTCGCGATGGCCATATTGCCCGAGAGACGGGTTTCCGCGAACACGTTGCGGGAACCGCCCGGTGTCGTGGGTTCGGTGTCGAGCTTGACGGAGTGGACGGCATATTTCACCTCGCCCGGTATCGCGGACGGCTGGAAGGTAATCTCGATGCGGGGGTATTCGTGCGGGGTTCCGATGTTGTGCCCGCCCGCCCGGTCGTGGGGCAGGCAGATGCAGCTGAACTTTCGGACACCGCCGGACGGGGACTTGATGGCGACGAGTTCGCCCGTGCCCCAGTGGTCGGTGGCCACCTTGTTGAACACGCGGGCGTTCTTCCCGGCGATTTCAAAAGCGTTCTGAATGTTCGGTGTGAAGTCCATAGTATCTCCTTTGATGCTCCCCCTATGTTACGGGGGTGGCGCCTTCGCCACGGGTTCCCGTGATTCCGGGATGTTATAGTGAACAGAAAGGCAGTGCCCTTGTGGGCACCACCGGAAATTAAAATTATTTTTTCATGTCCTTTCCGCACTGCGGGCACTTGGGGAAAGTGAAGGCGCCCTGAAAGAAGCCCTCGCGGTAAACGTTCACTTCCCCGCCGTCGTCGAGCTGCATGTGGCACTCTTCGGAACCGAAAGAAATTTCCTGTTTCAGTTCGCAGAACGGGCATTTTTCGGGTTCTGCTGTGTTCGGCTGGTTGCCATCGGCATTTTCTGCTTTGATCTTGCTGATATTGTCGAGGATTGCCTGCGTGTCGGGGGACGGCACGTATTCGGCCTTCGGGTCACCGCTGTTGTTGAGGATGTCCCACTTGTACGAGGCGATGATGGGTTCGAGGGCGGCATAGTCGTCAACTTCGCAGTTGGCAAGGACGATGAGCGTGGCCTCGTTCGGGCCGACGAAGTTGACCTTCCCGATCGCTGCGTGGCAGGTGACGCTGCGGGACTTGTCCACCGGGACGACCTTTTTCAGTGAACGGGCGTAGAAGTGTTCGATGGTCTGGTGCCCGTGGTCGGTGCTGTTGTCCGCCGGGCTGAACAGGTCGAGTTCTTCGCAGTAGGGGCAGTTGAAGCGCTGCGCTTCGAGGTAGTCGGACACCGAGCCGATGTCGGGGTGGTTCTTGATGCCGGTAACGTCGAGGATAATCTTCATGTCGTATCTCCTTATTGGTGATATGCCGTATATGTGAAGAGGGGGCGCCTATGGCGGGCAGCCCCCGTGATTCCGTTGCGGTCATTACGGCTTTTTAAGGACTTTGGCAACTTCCTTGATGCGTTTGCTTTCCACAAGCTCATAATCGCCTTCGGTGTCGTAGATTTCAACGATGCCGAACATATTGGCAATCGGGAGCGTGAGAAGGTCGTGGCGCGGGTTCTTTTCCTCGTCGGGGTAGGTGTCCGCGGCCGCATCGGTGCGGCGTGGGTCCAAGCGTTTCGGGCAGATGTGGAGGAAGTGTTCCGGCCAGCCGTGGTCAATGGAAATTAGGCTGCACTTGTTCTTTTTGAGGGCTTTCGCGAAGGTCTTGGCAGCTGTCATGACTTCCTTGATGGCGTCAGCTTCCGTTTGGCTGATAGGGAGGGTGTCAAACGCCTTCTGTTCGGCTTCGCGTTTCTCCATGAGTTTCTTTTCAAAATCCGTGAGCGGGCGTTTCTGTGTTTTTGTAGTCTTCTTTGCCATAGGTATCTCCTTTTGATATGCCGTATATGTTACGGGAAGGGCGCCTATGGCAGGCGCCACCCGTGATTCCGCTACTTGCGCTTCTTTCCGTTCTTGTGTCGGGGTTTGAGTGTCTTCGCGAAGTCCGTGACCTTTACGAAGGCCATGTCTTCGAGGAACTGCTTCACGTCTGCCGGAACGATCATATAGTCTCCTTTTTGGAAAATTAAAAATTTAAAATGATGGTGCTCGGGTGAGCACCGATTTTTAGGCTTCCCCGTAGGGGGTTTCTTGGTCGCGGAGTTCGTTCAGTGCCCAAATGGTCACTTCCTGCGCATCCATGACTTGCGTTTCTTTGGACTTCAAGTCAATGAGGGCGTCAAGTCCTTCGCAGGTGAACACGAGGACGGAACGCGGAACGCGCCTGTCGAAGATTTCGATGCGGGTAGTCACCGCGTGGGTCTCGCCGTCCGGGTCGGTGAAGTCCATCTTCTGCGTGACGGGTTCCACGCGGAACTCGAAGCGGTGCTTCAAGAGGAGCATCATGAGTTCCTGCAAGTTGTTGAGGTTGAGGTCAACCTCGACCATGTCGAAGCTGTGGGTGCATCCGCAGTTGTCCACGGAATACTTCCCGTCGCCCGGTTCGATCAGTTCCTTGCTGCAACCTTCGTCGTCGCAGTAGGATTCTGTCGTGCGCAGGGCTTCGGCCATGCCCTCTTCCGGGGTGTCCTTGAGGTCGCCGACGAGGCCGGGGATGCAGCTCGCATCGTCGCAGTAGTTGATTACGCCAAACTTTTTCATATCGTATCTCCTTGTTGGTGCTCCCCCTATGTTATCCCGTAGGGGGTTACGGGGCGGTTCCCCGTGATTCCTAGTCCTCGGGGGTGTCCTCGGTGAAACGGAAGGAATCGATGGTCTCGGTGCCTTCCACGACGGCCACGGTGGTTCCGTCGCGGTGGGTCTCCACGTACTGCAAGTTCTGTTTCAGCCACTTCTCGCGGGCTGCGATGGCTTTCTCGAACGCATCCTCGGCGGCTTCCTGCGTGTTGCAAATCATCGTCCTTGTGGGTACGCCCCTGCACGAGGTTGCGGGTATTCTTGGTAAATCGGCAATTATTGACTGCGAACATGTCGTATCTCCTTGTTGGTGCTCCCACTATGTGAAGGGCGGGCGCCTAGACGGCTACCCTCCCGTGATTCCGCTTCTGCTCCGGGGTCTCGTCCTCCACCCAATACTGGTGGTCGAAGTCCTGCTCCTTGAAGTAAACGAGGTTCATCGCAGTCCTTACCTTGTGGCCTTCCCCGTCCGTGTAGCTCACGGATGCGGACATCTTGCCGAGACGGGCGCGGAACTTTATGCCGTCCTCGGAGAGCTGCTTCGTCGCCTTTCCGAGCCATTTCCTGACGGGCTTCATCGCTGTTTCTATGTCGGGCGCCTTCTTGCCCCCGCCAAGGCAGGAATAGCTTTCATGCCCGCCCACGAACTTCTTCAAGTGGGTAGTGTAGTGCGCGGGGGAGTGATAATGGATGACTTTCCATGCCATAGCCACCCCCTAAACGGCATATCCGGCTGCTTTGATGTCGGCATCGGCGTGCATCGCGTTTTGTAGGTCAAAGAACTTTCTGTTGGCTTCCATAAATTCCTTGCCCCATACGTTGCCGTCACCGAGGTTTACGCCCCCCGGCGTGACTACGCCGACGAACTTGTACAGATTGCCCTTGAAGGGATCCTTCCAAGTCTTTACGCGGATGTTCCCGCCAAGTTCCTTCGCCTTCTTTCGGTAATCCTTCAAATCCATAAAAATATCTCCTTGCTGGTATGCCCCCTATGTGATCGGCGGGGCGCCTGCCCATATCCTTCCCGTGATTCCGGCACCCCCAGGGGAGCAGAAAACGGGGAGAGGGACTTGCCCTCTCCCCACCAACCGGGAGTAAAAAATTATTTATCGAGCCTGTCGAGCTTGACTGCTTCATCGAAACTCAATTTTCCGAAGCGGCCCGAGACGGGGGTGAGACATACCGCGTGTTTCGTCTCGAATTCAATCCGGCAGGCTTCTCTGAGGGAAAGGATGCCGATATCCTCGTATTCGCCCTTCTCGTTCTTTTGGTGGACGAGGAACTGCTTTGCGGGCTGGCTTGTGCGGAGCTTTTCGACGGCCTTGCGGATGCGTTCCGGCAGGTCGGCAGGGTTGTCGCACTCGAACTCGTCAACGACACTCTCGAACGGCTTGCCCTCGTAGAACTTCACATGGAAGTAGGAGCTGGTTGCGCATACTCCCCAAATGATTTCGATGAACACGCCGTTCCACACGAAACGGGCGACCACATCGTTCCCGTCCACGTCGCAGAGGACGCCGAGGGTGCCGGAAGCGCAGTTCGTGTTGTCGAACGGGCGGTGCATTACGAGACCCGGAAATTCGTGGAGAAGCCAGTCCTTGAAACCCTTGCGGGCTTCGGAAAGAAGGTCAAGTGCCTTGGCGAGCTTGTCGTCCCAATATTCTTTTTGCATATCGTATCTCCTTGTTGATGTTCCCTCTATGTTATCGGCGGGAGCGGCCGGATTGTAAAGCCCGTGATTCCGAAATGCGCAATATATTTCCTATTTTGTGAAAATATACTGCACATGTGAGCAGAAAATCTATTTCTGACACCGAAATGTGCAATATATTGCTTATTTTGCCGTCAAGTTAGAGCCATTGGGCCAAAATCTTGCTCACATCATGCAAGCAGGCACTCTTCTCGGCGGGGAGAGAGAAGTCGATGGACACGAACGGGGTGTTCCACTTGTCGCGGGACACGAAGATCGTGATGCCGTCCTCGTCGGTGCAGTCTATATGGAGCAGCGCTCCCCCGAGGTGGCCTGCGGCCAGGTCGGCGATTGTATCGGCGAGCTTACCCGTCACGGGGTTGTCGTGGTGCGGGCAGATGTCCACGACCGCGTCGGCGGGGTTGAAGATGACGAGGATGTCGGGGTTCCCGTAACGCTGGGACAGCTCGGAAATGGCGGTTGCGACGGCTTCCGGGGTGACCTTTGCCTTGTCACTCGCCGGGCGGATATGGGATATGATTGTGTCGCCGTTGTCGCGGACTGCGAGGGTTCCACGGCATCCGAAACTAAAATCTGCAATGACCTTTTTCATCGTAACTCCTTGTTGGTACTCCCCCTATGTGACGGGGGTGGCGCCTTCGATCCGGGTTCCCGTGATTCCGCCGGCCCCGGAAGTTAAAAAATTTGGGAGGGGTGTCACCCCCTCCCCCAACGGAGATTAAAAATTCTACGCGGCCTTTTTGAGTTGTTCGTGGACATGTTCCTTGATGTCCTCGATGTCAACCGCCGCGACACTTTCGAGGTCCACGCCGTCGGTGCGGTCGTAGAGTTCGATATATTCGGAGGTGATGGAGGGGGTCGCCGCGATGTCGTGACCGTCTACCTCGATGGACACGGAGTCCGCGTAATACTCCTGCACGTTGTCGATGAACGAGCCCTCGACGACGACGAGGTCGGAGTAGTTGGAACGGATGTCACCGCCGCGGTGGATCTGCAATGCGCAGTAGTCGTTGCCCTTGTAGGTGAAGTCGAAGCCCTGCAGGTCGTTGGTGCAGTTGCCGCCCCAGTTGTAGGTGTTGAACGACTTGATTTCATCCACCTTGAGCAGTTCCTGGATGCGGTCGGTGAGGGCGCAGAAGGAACGCCTGCGGAAGAGCCACTGCACTGCGTGGGTGAGCTTTTCGTGGCAGGTGAGTGTTTCGAGGAATTTGCCCGTGGGTACATAGACGGAGCCTTCAATCTTTTCGTTGCAGGCGTCAATGAGGTTTTGGAGAGTGGTAAAGCGCATAAGCAGCTCCTTGTTGGTTGGTGCTCCCCCTATGTTACGGGGAGGGCGCCCCCGAACCTGGACGCCGTGATTCCGTGGATGAAGGGAGGGCTTACCCTCTCCCCGCTTAATTATCGGACTTGGGGGTTTCAATTTTGACTGCCGCTTCGAGCGACTTGAAATACCCCGCATGAAGGCATTTAACCCTGCCCCAATCCTTGCCCGCGTGGCGTCCACGATACGGCATACGGAAAAATTCAATTCCGTCATATTTTACATGGGTGTATCTATGGTCAAACGCCGTCCATCCATCCTTGACAAAACGCCATCGGTCGGCAAAGGTTACAAATACACGCGGCTTGTTCGAATACGCGCTGTTTTCGTCATAGAACGGGGATTGTTCCAGTTCGGTGGTCCATTCCTTTAAGTACGGGTTTTGCCAAAAATGGCTTTCGTTTAGTGTTGCCGTGAATGTGATGAGGTTAAACCCGAGCTTCTTCCCGAGAGCGAGTACACCCTCGAGGGTTTTCTTGCCGTCTATGCAGTCAACGCCAACTTCGCATAGTCTGTTCAGCGCGTCAAATATGGACTTGGAGATCAGAACCTTGTCTGTTTCGGGATCGACTACCTCGGGGTCATCCAATAGCTTGGTTACTTCCTGTATGTCATAGCCCATTGTTTTGTACAATGAATCATAGCCATGTTTGCTCCATGCAATCAAGTCAAACAGTTTGTCGCTCTTCATATCGTATCTCCTTGTTGGTATTCCCCCTATGTTATCGGGGTGGCGCCTGCAGTCCCCAGGCCCGTGATTCCGGCTCTACCTAGCCAGTTACTCGGATCTTGTACATAATCCTCCAAATAGCTGAAACGAGGGGAAGGGCGCCCGCCCATCCCCGATTTTGAAAATTAAAATTTACTTTTTCATCATTGCCCTCTTCTTTGCTTCGGCGCGGATGTCCTTAACGCGGGCAACGACCTTGCCCTTGTTGTCCTCATAGACTTCCGTTGCCTTGTTCACTGCGGTGTCCCCCGCGTTGCCGAGGGCCTCGTTGACCACGTTCGCGATGGCGTGGCCTGCCGCGTCCTTGGTTTCCTTGCTCGCGAAATACGCGGTTCCCGCGATGAAGGCCACGATG
>RHMF01001163.1_pt1 | contig 11944 bp, 12 predicted proteins | sample 5365151 | NCBI WGS metagenome assembly RHMF01 (sample SAMN10266501, study PRJNA497801) | feces metagenome | isolation source: feces | host: Bos taurus | place: China: Prairie of Fairy Mountain | collected 2017-08-14 | reverse complement strand
ACTCTTAGAACTTACGAAAACGAAAGCGAAATAAACATTGAGCAATTGCCTGCGGGAGTTTATTATCTAAGACTAACAAACAACGAAAAGACTACTTTAAGAAAACTTATAAAGGAATAAGACAACAAATTAAAAAGGCGTTTCAATTCTCTGAAACGCCTTTTTAATTTCTTAAAAATAATAAATGTTCTGTACAATTAAGTACAGAACATTTTTAATTATTATGAAAAAAATATTTTACTCGTTTAAGTAGGCGGCGAGTTTTTTACATTGTTCGCTTTCTCTTATGCGTTTTAGTGCTCTTTCTTTGATTTGTCTTACTCTTTCGCGAGTTAGGTTTTGCGAAATTGCTATTTCTTCTAAGGTCATTCCGTGTGCCATGCCTATTCCAAAGAATTGATAAAGTATGCTACGTTCTCTTTCGTTTAATCCCGAAAGTAGCATTGATACTTCCGTGGTAAGGCTTTCTTTCATCATGGAATCGTCTGTTGATTTTGCGTCTTCTTCTACGTAAACGTCAATTAGGTTTAGGTCTTCGTCTTGTATGAGTGGTGCGTCCATAGATACCGGTTTGTATCCTATGTGCATGGTTTCTTTTACTTTGTCAAAACTTAAATCCATAAACTCTGCAAGTTCTTCGTCCGAGGGTGTGCGTTCTAATTGTTGTTCTAAGAGTGAGGAGGATTTCTTTATTTTGTTTAATGCTCCAACTTGGTTTAGTGGAAGACGTACCATTCTTGATTTTTCGGCAATTGCTTGTAATATGCTTTGACGAATCCACCACACTGCAAAGGAAATGAATTTAAATCCTCTTGTTTCGTCAAATTTTTGTGCAGCTTTGATAAGACCAATGTTGCCTTCATTGATTAAATCAGGTAGACTTAATCCTTGGTTTTGATATTGTTTTGCGACAGATACAACAAATCTTAGGTTGGATTTAACTAATTTCTCCAAGGCTATTTGGTCGCCGGCTTTTATTCTTTGAGCTAATTTTACTTCTTCTTCGGGTGTGATTAGCTCTTCTTTGCTTATGTCTTGTAGAAATTTGTCTAACGAACCTATGTTACGATTTGTTATCGATTTTATTATTTTTAACTGCCTCATATCTTTCTCCTTTTTTCTTTAAATGGGACTTTATCAACGTGCAAAGGTATAGTGTAAAAATAATCTCTGCAAGTGAATATATTAAAAGTTAATAACCTACTTATTAACAATTTATTTTTTTATTATCTCTGTGTTTCCCTTTTCATTTAATAGGGTTACGGTTTTTTCTATTGTTTTTCCTTCTCTATTTATTTCAACTTTTACTTTGTCGCCAGGGGATAGTTGTGATAATATTTCGTTTAGTTCGGAGTATGTATTAACTTCTTTGTTTTCTATTTTTGTTATTATATCGCCTGCTTTGATTCCTGCTTTGTATGCTCCTGCATCTTGTATTATTTCTGCTATATAAATTCCTTTTAAACTGTTTACTCCTCGGCTTTTAGCGATTTGTGAGTCTGTTTCTGCAAAGTGTACTCCTAAGTGTGCTTTTTGTGTTTGTCCGTATTTGATTAAATCGCTTGTTACTTTCTTTACGATGTTGGAAGGTATGGCAAAGGAATATCCTGTGTAGGTTCCGGTTGAGGAGGCTATCGCTGTGTTGATTCCAATCAATTCTCCTTTAAGGTTTACTAAGGCTCCACCACTATTTCCTTGATTTACTGCTGCGTCTGTTTGAATAAAACTTTCTATTGGCGTTTCGTGCATTCTATTTCCCCATATATTTAGGTTTCTTGCCTTTGCTGAAACTATTCCTGCCGTAACTGTGGAGGTTAGATTAAAGGGATTTCCTACTGCAAGTACCCATTGACCGATTTTTACCTCATCGCTATTACCAAATTGTAAGGGTGTGAGGTTTGTTGTTTCGATTTTAATCACTGCAAGGTCGCATGCGGGGTCGTTTCCTATAAGAACGGCATCGAAAATTCTTTTGTCGTTTAATATGACTTTTATTTTTTCTGCGTTTTGTATTACATGGTTGTTTGTAATGATGTATCCATTTTCTTCAATGATTACTCCCGAGCCCGAGGTGTGATAAACTCTTTCTTGAATTTGGGGTGGAAGGAAGAAAGAGAAGAAGTCATCGTAAAAAATAGATTGTTCCATCGCTTCACATTGAATATGCACTACCGAATGTATGCTATTTTCGGCTGCAACTGTGAAATCAATGTTTGGATTGAATTGTGCTTTTGTTGTGAAACTTGAAATTACTGCGATAAATAGCAGTGAAAGAATCTTAATCTTGTTGTTTTTCATATTTTTTGTTTTTTAATATTAACGCAAATTCTATAAAAAATTGTGTTATTGTCAAAATAATCATTAATTTTGCAAGTTTATAAAGCAAATAATATTGTTTTTAATTATGATAAATGAGAATAATTATTGCATAATAATGGCTGGCGGTATTGGAAGTCGTTTTTGGCCGTTGAGTAGAGTGAAAAGACCTAAACAATTTATAGATATATTGGGTGTGGGTGAAACTCTTCTTCAAATGACTTTTAAAAGATTTGAATCAATCTGCCCAAAAGAAAATATATATGTTGTTACAAGCAGGATATATAAGGAGCTTGTCTTGGAACAATTACCTATGATAAATCCCGATTGTGTTATTACAGAGCCGATAAGAAGAAATACCGCTCCTTGTATTGCATACGCTAATGCTAAGATTAAAAAAAGAAATCCTAATGCAAGAATAGTTGTAGCACCAAGTGATCATTTGATTCTTAATCAAGAAGAATTTATTAAGAAGATTGAATTGGGCTTTTCGGTAGTAGAAAATAATGATGTTTTGATAACTTTGGGTATAGAGCCTACTTATCCTAATACGGGTTTTGGTTATATTCAATATACCGATGATAAGGGTTTTTCTAATGAAGTGAAGAAAGTTAAACTTTTTACCGAAAAACCTGAATATGAAATGGCGTTGCAATTTATAAAAAGTGGTGATTTCTTGTGGAATGCCGGGATTTTTATTTGGTCGTTGAATAGTATTGAGGATTCTATGAAGAAATTCTTGCCGGAAATATATGATTTGTTTAATCAAGGTGAGGATTTTTATGATTCAGAGGAAGAAGCAGGTTTCATAGATGTTACTTATTCGGCTTGTCCGTCAATTTCTATAGATTATGGTGTTATGGAAAAAGCCTCAAATGTTTATGTTATTCCTTCATCTTTTGGTTGGAGCGATATAGGTACTTGGAATGCACTCTATGAACAAAGAGAAAAAGATGAAAATGCTAATTCTTATGTAGGAAAGAATGTAATGACATACGAGGTTAGTAATTGTTTAATAAATACTCCAAAAGATAAATTGGTTGTTTTGCAAGGATTGGAGGATTATATCGTTGTTGATTCTGATGATATTTTGATGGTTTGTCACAAAAGCGAAGAACAACGAATTAAACAATTTGTAACGGATGTTGAAGTTGAAAAAGGAAATGAATATTTATAAAAAAACATATATAAAATAATGGAAAACATAAAGAGAATAGAAATAATAGATCTATTTAAAGAAACAATCAAAGACTCAATTGGTAAAGAAATTTGTGTAAAAGGTTGGGTAAAAACAAAAAGAGGTAATAAACATGTAGCGTTTATTGCATTGAATGATGGTTCTACAATAAAAAATATACAAGTCGTAGCAGATGTAGAAAAATTCTCGGAAGATGTTTTGAAAAAGGTAACAACAGGTGCATGTTTGAGAGTAAACGGCTTGTTAGTTGAATCAATGGGAAAAGGACAAAGCGTAGAAATTCAAGCAAACGAAATAGAAGTTTACGGAGAAGCTGATGTAGAGACATATCCTTTGCAAAAGAAAGGACACTCATTGGAGTTCCTTAGAGAAATAGCACATCTTCGTCCAAGAACAAATACTTTCTCAGCCGTTTTCAGAGTAAGACACGCAATGGCATACGCAATACACAAATATTTTAATGATAGAGGATTCTTTTATTGGCATTCACCACTTATAACTGCAAGCGATTGTGAAGGAGCAGGGGAAATGTTCCAAGTAACTACATTAGATCTTGATAACCTTCCAAGAGTTGAAGGAAAAATTGACTATTCGCAAGATTTCTTTGGTAGACATACATCTTTAACAGTAAGTGGACAATTAGAAGGAGAGCTTGGTGCAATGAGTTTAGGAAAAATTTACACTTTTGGACCTACATTCCGTGCAGAAAACTCAAACACTCCACGCCATCTTTCAGAGTTTTGGATGATAGAACCAGAAATGGCATTCTTTGAAATCGAAGATAATATGGATTTGGCCGAAGATTTCATTAAATATCTTGTGGAATATGCGTTAGAAAATTGCCAAGATGACTTAGAATTCTTACAATCAATGTATGATAAAGAACTTTTGGAACGCTTACGCTTTGTTGTAGATAACAAATTCGTACGTTTAACATACACAGAAGCGATAGAAATTCTTTCACAAGCAAAACAAAAATTTGAATTCCCTATTCATTGGGGTGTAGATTTACAAAGCGAACACGAAAGATACCTTGTAGAAAAGCATTTCAAATCTCCGGTAATTTTAACAGATTATCCAAAGGAAATAAAAGCCTTTTATATGAAACAAAACGAAGATGGAAAAACCGTAAGAGGTATGGACGTATTATTTCCTCTAATAGGTGAAATCATAGGAGGCTCACAAAGAGAAGAAAATATGGATAAACTTCTTGCAAGAATGGCAGAGGTTGGAATAGAAGCAAAAGATATGGATTGGTATCTTGATACTCGTAGATTCGGCTCTGCTCCTCACTCAGGATTTGGTTTAGGATTTGAAAGATTATTATTATTTGTAACAGGAATGTCAAACATTAGAGATGTGATACCATTCCCTCGTTATCCAAAGAATGCAAACTACTAATAAATAGTGGTAAAGAATCAACTTAAAATAAAACAACTCCAAAAACAAATATTATCCCCACTTCAAAAATTAAGTGGGGAATTATTGGAGTTACCCTCCGAAGCCTTAGAAGAAAGGATTGAAAGAGAAAAACAAGACAATCCTTATCTTGAAGAGGAAACAGATAGCACAAATGCTTGGTTTTATTCCGAAAGAGTGAATATTCGCAATCACAACTCTTATGAAGACAAAGAACAAATAGGATTAAATACAGCAGAATCCACAACCTTAGTAGAAGACTTAATAGAACAATTAAGATTAAGCAATATAACAGAAGAGGAATATCAAATAGGAGAGATGCTGATAGGTAATTTAGACGAAAAAGGTTATCTAACAAGGACTCTAAGTGCTATATCAGATGATATTTATTTTGATAGCTACAAAGAAGTTGATACAAACAAAATTAATGAAGTATTAAAACTATTGCAAAGCTTTGAACCAGCAGGAATAGGAGCAAGAGATTCTCAAGAATGTCTATTACTTCAACTTCAAAGAAAAGATTCCCAGGACAAGATAGTAAATCTATCAAAACAAGTAATAAAGTATCATTGGAAACTCTTTTGTAAAGAAGACTATAAAACACTACAAGAAAAACTATCTTGTAATGAAGAAGAAATAAGCAAAGCAATTAAATTAATATTAAGCCTAAATCTATCACCAGGATACATAGACACCTTAGTTGAAAGAGAACAATATCTAATACCAGATGTGATAATATGGAATGATAACGGAAAAATCAAGTATCGTCTTAATAAGCTATCCGATAGAAAACTATATGTTAGTCAAGAAAGCAAACAATTATTAGAACAATTAGAAAACAAAAAGCAAAAAGACAAAGAAACAATAAAATTCTTAAAGGAAAAAATAGAATCGGCCAAGCTATTTATAGAAGCATACAACAATAGAATTCTAACTTTAAGTACGTTTGTTCAAGAAATCATATCATATCAAGAAGAATATTTTCAAGAAGGCGATGTAATGAAACTTCGTCCGATGAAATACGAAGATATAAAACAAAAAACAGGTTTTTCTGAATCTACAATATCAAGAATAGCAAACGATAAGTATCTACAAACACATTTTGGTACATTTTCAATAAAGAAATTATTTACAAAATCCATAGAAGCACAAACAGGAGAACAAGTATCTTCTGCTTCAATACGCAATATTATATCAGAATTAATAAATAATGAAGATGATAAATCTCCATTAACCGATCAAGAAATACAAAACAAACTACAAGAACAAGGATTCACATTATCAAGACGCACAATAACTAAATATAGACAACAAATAGGAATAGAATCCACAAACAAACGTAAGAAAAAATAAATGAGTAATAAAATACTAACAATATATATATTATTTATAATAACAACTTTTAGCACTTTTGCACAAACACCAAACAAAAGTGAAAAATCTGCTGCAAGACGCTTTGCAGACTCAATGTACTACATACATACAATAAAACCACAACAACAAGAATTATTAAAAGAACAAGAAAATGCTAAAATAGACTTGACGAAAACAAAAAATGCAAAGACAAATGTAAAACCTACTTATATAAAATCAGACTCCCAAATACCATCTTCAACACTCTATGAAAGCACATGGTATAATGAAAGAGTAAAAGTGCCAAATTTTTCATTCAAAGATGTTCCAGATGAAATAATTATAAGATTAATAGATCCAGATAAAGGACAAAATTTTTGTTTTCCAATAAAAAAACGAAAAAGTTCCTCATACGGTTGGCGATGGGGAAGACCTCATTCGGGAATAGACATAGCTCTTAACGTAGGAGATTCAATTTATGCAGCTTTTGATGGAGTAGTTCGCTTAGCTAAATACAATGGAGGATATGGTAATTGCATAGTAATACGCCATCATAACAATCTTGAAACCTTGTATGGACACCTTTCAAAAATTAATGTAAAAGTAGGACAAGAAGTAAAAGCAGGACAAGTAATCGGCTTAGGTGGCAACACGGGACGTTCAACCGGTCCACACCTTCATTTTGAATGCCGATTAATGTATGCTTGTTTTGACCCGGAATGGATATTTGATTTGGAAACATATAGCATAAAAACATCTTTTCTAAGAATAGATAAAACCTATTTTGGAGTAGAATCCTCGGAGCAAAAAGCCAATAAAAAAGTACAAAAAACTAAACTCTCAAAAGTTGATAAATGCTTTGCAGGAAAGCCATATATTAGTCCAACTACACTTATAAACAAAGAAAGACAAAGAATTAAAAAAGGAGAAATACCACAATATAACGTTATATCAAAAAAATCAAATAAATCCTCAAAAGTAGGACAACAATTCATAGTAGCAAAAAAAGGAGAAACCTTGAAAAGTATAGCCAAACGCTACAAAATTACGCTTGAAGAATTAAGAAAACTTAATCCAAATATAAAAGACAATACAATAAAAGAACAAACCAAAATAAGAATAAAATAATATTATGTCATCAGCATTAAAAAATCTATCGTCATACAATCAAGACGAAGTGCCCTCGGGCGAAAAGGAAATATTCGGAATAGTAGTTTCTGAATGGAATAATCAAATTACAGACAACTTATTAGAAGGAGCAGTTTCAACATTGTTGAAATACGAAGTAGATGAAAAAGATATTGACATCATACACGTTCCTGGAAGTTTTGAATTGCCATTTGGAGCAGCAAAACTATTAGAAAAAAACAGAAGATTTAGTGCTATTATTTGTTTGGGCTGTGTTATCCAAGGCGAAACACGTCATTTTGATTTCATTTGCGATGCGGTTGCAAACGGAATAATGGAATTAGGACTAAAACAAGAAGTTCCAATTATTTTTGGAGTACTTACCACAAACGATTTGCAACAAGCAATCGATAGAAGTGGAGGAAAACACGGCAATAAAGGTGTTGAAGCAGCAATCACAGCATTAAAAATGGCAGCACTATGAAGAAGAAAAAAATAATCTTCTATGGCACGCCAGAAATTGCGGTATATCAACTCGAACAACTTCATAAAAACAATTATAACATAATAGCAGTTGTTACTCAGCCCGATAAACCATCGGGCAGAGGACAAAAAATCAATTACTCTGCTGTAAAACAATATGCATTAGACAATAACCTACCATTATTTCAACCAATAAAACTCAATGAGCAAGATTTCATTGACCAAATCACAGCCTTGCAACCCGATATTCAAGTAGTGTTAGCTTATCGTATGATTCCAAAAAGCATTTACAGCCTTGCAAAATACGGAACCTTCAATCTACACACCTCACTCTTGCCACAATATCGTGGAGCAGCACCAATCAATTGGGCAATCATCAATGGAGAAACACAAACAGGTATGACAACATTCCTTTTGAATGAAAAAACCGATGAAGGAGAAATCTTACTACAAGAAACCATTGAAATAGGGGAAGAAACCACAGCAGGCGATTTGCACGATGAAATGATGATGAAAGCTTTTCCATTGATTGAAAAAACAATAGAAAAACTTCTTATGCCAAATCTTCAAACTATTCCACAAATTCAAACAGATAATCTAAAACCTGCACCAAAAATTTTCAAAGAAACCACAGCTATAAATTGGAACGAAGAAGGCGAAAAAATTATAAATTTAATTCGAGGAATGAGTCCATATCCAGCTGCAACAACGCAATTTATAGACAATAAAGATGGTAAAATTTATCAATTTAAAATTTTTAAAGCGAAATTTTTACCAAGAGATGCTCAAACCTCTCAATGTGGCATATTCAAAATTCAAGACAAAGAAACAATAACCGTTACTTGTCAAAATGGATTGGTGCAATTATTTGATTTACAATTAAGCGGAAAAAAACGAATGCCAGCAAAAGAATTAATCAAAGGATTAAAATTAACATCAGAAGTCTTAGAAATTAAGAAATAAAGTAAAGAAAAAAATAAAAAAAGTAAAGAAAAAAAGATTTTTTTCTTTGAAAAATTTTGTTGATATTTTAAAAATAATTACATTTGCAACGCTTATAATAAAACAATTAAAAACCAAATAGATATGACAAAAAAAGAATTTACTGACAAAATGGCTGAAAAAGCAGGAATGTCAAAAGTAGATGCACAAAAAGCGTATGACGCATTTTTAGGAGTAACAAGCGAATACTTAAAAGCAGGAGAAAAGGTTTCTTTCTTAGGATTCGGTGCATTCTCAGTACAAGAAAAAGCTGCAAGAACAGCAAAAAACCCTCGTACAGGAGAAATGGTAGAAGTTCCTGCAAAGAAAGTAGTTAAATTCAAAGCAGGTTCTGAATTATCTTCAAATCTTTAATCAAGATTAAGAGTATTTAATACCATAAAACAAAGGACTACATACAAATAGTAGTCCTTTTTTATATTAAACAATGTACTCAATAGGGCTAACAGGGGGAATAGGTAGTGGAAAATCACTAATATCCAAAGTATTCAATCACTTTGGAATACCGGTTTTTAATTCCGATAAACAAGCCAAAGAACTTTATAAAGACCCCTTGTTTTTGCAAGAAATAGTAGAAGAATTTGGAGAAGAAATAATAGAAAACGGAAAATTTTCCACACAAAAATTAGCCAATATTGTCTTTAATGACAACAAAGCCCTTGCAAAACTAAACTCCCTCATTCACCCAAAAGTATTAGACAAATACCTTCAATGGCAAAGACAATACTCTACACCCTATACCATATTAGAATCAGCAATAATCTTTGAATCAGGGTGGCAAAAACACTTTAATAAAATCATAACCATAACAACCCCAATAGAAGTCGTAATAGAAAGAGTAAAACTTCGCGATAACACCACGGAAGAAGAAATAAAACAACGAATAAACAATCAATTATCCATAGAAAAAAGAGAACAATTATCCGATTATGTGATAAGACATGACGGGAAAACAATGATATTACCACAAATAATAGAAATACATCAAGAAATCATAAAACAAATAAAATAGTAAACACAATGAAAAGGACAATTTTTGTAATTATTGCACTCATTATGAGTTTTAGTGCTTTTTCTCAAATAAGCACAGAAGAAAATCCTTACTCATTTAAAATAGAAGGATTCGATTATCAAAACGTAACAACATTAAAAATTGACAAACCCGACCTTCAACAAGTTTTAGAAGAAGACATAGAAAACGATAAACAAAACAAAATGATGCGATTCGGCGTAATACTACCCGTTTACAAAGACTTTTTTGAATTAGCCGATAAAACACAAACATCAGAAGGTACAATGTGGACATTAAGCGTAGAATCTAAGGACGTAGAAGCCTTAATTTTCTACTCAGACAACTTTAAATTGCCACGCACCGGTAAATTCTTCCTATATAATCAAGAACGCACAAAAATATTAGGAGCATTTACCCATAGAAACAACAATGAATACAACACTTTCGCAACAGAATACATAGAAGGTGATAAAATAATTATGGAATACTATCAACCAAATAGCGAAAGCGAACAAGCACAAATAGAACTTACAGAAATAGGATACGCATATCGTGGAATTACAAAACTATCAAGTGAATATCGTTCATCAGGAGATTGTAACGTAAACGTAAATTGTTCGGAAGGAGATAATTATCGTCAACAACAAAGAGGAGTTTGTAGAATACAAATAAGAATTAGTAGTCAATACATCGGTTGGTGTACAGGTACTTTGGTAAATAACACAAATTACGATTTAAAACCATACCTTTTAACAGCCGCACACTGTATTGAAGACGTAGCCTCAACATCTTATTACAGCCAATTCGTATTTTATTTCAAATATGAAAACTCTGGTTGCTCAGTAACAGCAAGTGAGCCAAGCCGTTCACGCTCTGTAACAGGCACAAGCGTAAAAGCATTAGACAATACATACGGTTCAAACGGTAGCGACTTTGCTTTAATGCTATTAAGCGATGATATACCACAATCATACTCACCTTATTGGTGTGGATGGGATAAAAGAAACACAGCAATTAATAATGGAGTTGGAATACATCACCCAAGCGGAGACGTAAAGAAGATTTCCACATTCAATACTCGCTTACAAAATTCTTCATACGGTTCAGACAACGCAACACACTGGTATGTAGAATGGGCAGAGACCGAAAACGGTTGGGGAATTATGGAAGGAGGTTCCTCAGGTTCAGCATTATTTAATCCAGATGGTAGAATAGTTGGTACACTTACAGGAGGAGCCTCAGGATGTGATGTTCCAGCAAGTTATAAATATGATGTATATGGAAAAATGTCTTGGCATTGGTCTTCAAACGGTAATACAAATTCAAGAAAGTTAGATCATTGGTTGGATCCTAATGAAACAGGCGTAAATTTTGTTGATGGAATGGATTATACCTCAGCTCTTACAAATCCAAATGCACAAAATATCTCACTACAACTTTACCCTAATCCAACAAACGATGTAATCAACATAACACTTGACCAAAATACTATCATAAATCAAATAGATGTTTTTGACCAAGCAGGAAGAAAAGTAGAGACTTATAGCAATGCAAGCCCAACTTACACACTTAGCCTAAAACATTTACAAAAAGGAGTTTATACTATAAAAGTTACAACAGACGAAACAACATTTACACAACAAATAGTATTAAACTAAATAAAAAGAATATGAAAATAAAGAAGGTATATTTAGCTTTATTAGTGCTTTTTGCAGTTTTAATCTCCTCATGTGCAACATCGAGTAGGGGAGCGAAAATGAAAAAAACAAGAAAAAAGAAATGTAATTGTCCTACATTTTCATATCAAGCACCAAAACAAGAAACTACATATTATGTATAAAGAAATAACACACTTTAAGGGGCTCAATACACTACGATTTATTGCAGCCTCTTTGGTGGTTCTTCATCATAGTGCAACAATAGGACGAAAATATGAATTATTCAACATAGAAAATTTTTCTTTGTTTCGTAATGGAGCAAACGCAGTTAGTTTTTTCTTTGTGTTAAGCGGATTTCTAATAACGTATCTTCTA
>RHMF01001162.1_pt1 | contig 11946 bp, 11 predicted proteins | sample 5365151 | NCBI WGS metagenome assembly RHMF01 (sample SAMN10266501, study PRJNA497801) | feces metagenome | isolation source: feces | host: Bos taurus | place: China: Prairie of Fairy Mountain | collected 2017-08-14 | reverse complement strand
CCACAATGGGACAAACCATAAGTTCTACATCCCAGAAAAGATTATGGACTTCTTTGACAATGAGTTCGATTACCGCTTCATCAGCAATGCCCAAGAACTTACCGATATGGCTGTTTCTATCTTTGTAGGCTTGATTGCAGCTCAGGATGTAAATGTAGGTGGCGGAGGTGGAAGTTCACAAAGTGACCTGCCTTGGAGAGATAAAGATGATGACGATATGAAGTGGGCACGTAAATGCGCTCTTGCTGCCAATCGTTCATTAGGAAAGAAACCTAAAAACGGATACAGACGATAGCCTATGAATAAGAAATTCGATTTTTCAGCAGAGATAGAGAGTGCCGAAACTCGTGCTAATCATGAGTACAAGGAACGTTACGAAGAAGAGAACAAACTTCTGAAAGTCAATACGGAAGAGCTTCAGAAACTCAACGACAATATCCATGAAATGCGTACAGGTCTTGATAAATTGACAAATGAAGTCCATTATTATGAATACAAAATTGCCACTAAAACCTTGAAGCAAATTGAGGATTTAGGGAATGGCTTAATCAGTAAGCTCAGCAACGAACTTGATGTTGAGTACTCCAAATTCGAGAGCCGAATGAAGGAGAATAAAGAAGAAGATAGAATCAGAGTGCCTACACGTATATTCTATATCTTGGTCATTAGCCTTGTCTCCTTATTTTGTTTTTTCATCTGCACAGTAGCCGCTAATATCCATTTGCTCAACTCTGCTTTGCTATGGAAGATTTTCGGTTGGAGTATCGGGATGGCCACTATCGGTATTGGAGTGGTAATAATAGTTCCTAAATTGATAGAACAATCAAAGTAGCCATTGAGACCATTTGTCCGAGGGTATCCAATAATTTCGGATAGCATCGGACAAATGGTAATATCTATACACAGCATTAGTTAAACACATGTCTGAATTATACAAATATTTTTTGTAAGTGTCGGACATATGCTGTTATTTTGTATTAAATCATTCAATCAATTTTCTGATATGCTTATCAAAATCAGAATCAATTATTTGAGTGCGATTGAATATTTCATATTCTTGTTCTGCTTTTGCTTTTGCTTGGGCTGCAGAAATACGACCCTTATCAGGAAGTATTTGATAGCGACGAAAAGTAAGGAACTCGTTTATGCTATCAGAGAACTGTTTCATATTAAAAGTGTTCTCACGTTCTATAAGATCTTCTATATAATCGAAATATCCTGTCACAGCACGCTCTAACTGACGTATTTCCTTTTCTTGCAGGTAATTTTTTGCAACAGTAACATCTGACTTCAATATACGTCCATCCGGAGAGTTTTTCCATGTGGTAAGCCCCATATTCTCTTTTGTATGATCAACTTTGTGATATATAATTTCTGCAGCAGTCTGCCCCATAATAGCATAGTGAAAGCGATTTTGAATCATCGCATAGAAGTCATGAGTCGTTGGAGAATTCTTATCATAATCAATACTGCACTCGGCATATATATCTGTTATTTGCTGCCATATACGACGTTCACTAGCACGAATAGAACGTACTCTTTCAAGTAATTCACGAAAATAATCAACTCCAAAAGTTGTTTTGCCTTGCTTTAGTCGCTCATCATCAAGAACGAAGCCTTTCTTTATAAACTCTTTAAGAATCTTTGTGGCCCAAATACGGAAATGTGTAGCCTTTGCTGAGTTTACACGATAGCCTACAGAAATGATTGCATCCAAAGAATAGAAATTAGTCTCTTTTTGTTGAGTTTTACCCTCTATAGCTCCATGCTGAGTGGTTATTTCCATTTTGGAAACAACCACAGTATCGTTGAGTTCTCCTTCCTCAAATATATTCTTCAAGTGCTTACTGATAGCTGGTACACCTACATCAAAAAGCTGTGCCATTGCCTTCTGTGTACACCAAAGAGTTTCATCCTTTATGATTACTTGTACTTTTCCATCTTCATTTGGAAGATTGTATAATATAAATTGAATTTCTTGTGACATATATATTATCTTTCATTTGTGAGATATTTCATATCGTCTTCATGCAAGTCATCTAGTGAAATTAATCCTAAATGAAATTTCATAACTCTTTTTAAGCGAGTTTTTCCTTTTCCTGAAAGAGAAAAATAGTTGTCGTTATATGGAATATCAATAAGTTTTTTAATATAATCATCAAAGTTAGTGATAGTTCTATCATTTTCTAATAATGACTTTAGTACATCAAATAATGCAGATATTCCTATAGTCTTATTTATAATACTACCTGAATGTGCTTTTGACCACAGTATCGTATTTATCGAAACAAAATAATTATACAATATCGAATATAATTGATGATCCGCTGTATTAAGATATAAATCTCTCAAAACTGATTTATCAGGAATACCAACCAAAACTTTTCTTGACTTATCTTGAAAAATACTTCTTTTCTTAACGAGTTCATCTCTATCTCGTTGAGGATTTGATGAAATTAACTTCGTAATCCCCTCTACCATTGCGGCAGTAGATAAAAGCCATTTACTTTTATCCACATTTGAATCACATAAAGGTGCAAGTCGGATTTTACCTTCTAATGGTGAACCTTTTGAGAAATTGAATTTTCTTGTGATATATACTGCTAATTTCTCAGGAGACCATGTATTCTGTTCCTCATTTTCAATATTAATTCCAAACAAGTCTAATGCAAGACTCTTATCTACACGCTTTTGGTTACAATTTATTGTTGCAAATAAGTACGCCTGATATGATCCTGGTAAATCGAAAAATATAGAGCATACTAATTCAATATCTTTATAATTATCATCTAACGCTTTTTCTTCAAACGCTTTCAAGCGATGTTGTCCATCAATAATCAATGAACTAATACAACCTTCGGGGATGTCTAGTTCATAAATATCATCAATTTTAGTAGGTTCTATCTTCCATCTATTATCTTCATTATCATAAATAACTCCGTTTTCATTAACATTTGCCGCTACAATAATAGATGTCGGAAAACTCATCTCTTTAGATTGAATAAATTTGGCAATCTCTTTTAACCGACCTAAATTAATAGGTCTTTGATTTCCTGTTATATTTCCATCTCTAGTATATCTTGCCACTTGAGAGGTTGATATTTTCAAAAGATCTCTAGCTCTCAATTTTGCTATATAAAATTCACCTAATGGTTGTTCTACTTTTATTGCTAGTATTTTCATATCTCTTTATTTATCAAATTACTCAATATCACCACCAATGATATCAATTGGGTTTTCAATTAATGCAGGATTATCACTATTTTGGTACCACCATAGCCACCATGAGAGGATATAAATTATAATAGATGCTATTAAAGCTATAACATTCAATTCTTCAAAAATAAGTTTCCCTATTCCCAAACTAATTATAAAGGGTATGCCTATAGCTATTAAATATATGATTCCTTCCAATCCTTTATCTTTTCTACCAATTGATAGAATTGATAATATTTTTTCAGCAGATGAATACATCGATGATATTACAATAGTAATAAGTCCTATTGAAATATCATTACATTGAATATTTGAAAATAATGCCGGGACCCATACTCCGCATGATCCGATTATTAAGTAGAAGAAAACAAAGAATAGAATTTTTTTTCTATGTTTAATTATATTGTCTATTATTCTCATAAAATAATCTATTTAAGTTCTCTAAGAATATTCACAAAAACGAAAGGATCACGAAATTCCTCTTTGCTCTCGCTATACTTAGTTTGAATATAATCTAAACCAGCATTTGCATATCCCTCAATACGACCAATTATAGCCTTTACAGCAGCCTTCCCCTTTTCCTCATCCATCTCTTCTAATTCTGACCAAGAAAAGCCTAATTTTTCTTTCGATTCAGATAGAATTAGCATTAACATATAATTGACCATCTCAACTGGTTTCCAGTGTGAGATATCAGCAAAATCTGTTTTTTCACCAGCATCTTGAAGAGGAATACATTCTCCTCGCCTGTATCCAATCATAAATGCATACATATAGGTCTGGAAAAATGGTCCAAACTTAATAAAATCACCACCTCCAGCAGTACCTTTGTTTGAGATAGCTTCAAGCAATGGCTTGAACTTGAGTAAATATCGAGGTCTTTTAATCTCTATCTCTTGTCTTAAATCCTTACTATTCATAATACAGATGCCTTTTTATATGTAGTAATTTTTGTTGTTTGAGTTAATCTGTCACCTCTGCCATCAACCAAAATTGCACCTTCATCATTGATTACAGAGTTAACATAGAATGAACCTTTAATTTGTCCATCTTTCATTTTGTCAAGGATTTGCTGACCATCATTTGTAATCAACTTATCTGAGTTGACATCATATAACTCTTTGATGAGTATAATGCTTTGATTGAATACTGACGGAACAGATGCTAAGAAATTATTAATAAAATTCTTTCCATATGCAGAGAATGGAGCATCAGCAATAAATGGGTAAACAAAGTGTTTATCGCCAATTTTTGACGAGATAATAGCCATAACAATTGCTACCTTCTTCATTCTTTGGAAACCTTCAGATGCTTCAGTAAGCAAATTACCTCTTATATCAACAGGTTTAATATCTATGCTTTCATATGATGTCCTTTCAAATTTCAAATGTCCGCCATATACCGCATTGCCCTTTGTCAACTCTTGATAAAAATAATTGGCATTTTTTTCCAATGTAGTAATAACCTCATCATATATACGCTCTTTTACATTGGCAAAGATGTCACGAACATCTTCGATAATTTCTTTCATCTCGCCGTATTCGACTGGTACATCTGTTCCGCCGCACCTTTTCATTTCGTTATCAATCTTGCGTATCTCTTCCTGTGCCTCAGCAATAGCTTTATCCGCAGAAGCGACTAAACCAGCATATTTTTTCTTATCATCTTGAGCACGTTCAAATCTGTTGAGTAGATTATCGTCTTTCTCACTATCTTTACTAGAATCAGTACCACCGTAATTGAAAAATTCACTATTTGTAGTTTTAAGTTCTTCCTTCAGTTCTGAAATTTTCTTTTCCAATTCATTCTGTCGCAATCTTATTCTTGCAACATCAGTAAAGATGCTATCAACATTTGTCAACTGAGTCACGCTTTTTTGAATCTCTCCAAAAAATTCATGTAAATCTCCACCTTGGGTATTATCTTCTCGTTGTTTTGATCTGTTTAGAACACTCTCAATATGTTGCCACTCTTTAGTTCCTTTTTCAGCTGGGCGACCACATACAAAACAACGACCTTTCTGAAGCATCATCTTCAATGAACCATCGTCAGGACTACCTTCAGGTAGGGATGAGTAATAGGCTTCGGGATTGCTTATAACCTTACGGGCAATACGCTCTTCTGTATATTTGTCTCTAAGTTCAATATACCTATCAACATATCCGCTTGTTCCTAGCAGAATCCACGGCATATTCTGTTTAAATAGATTGTCATTAACACTAGAAAGCAACCTATCACGCTCATTAACAAAACTCTTAATATCGCTTTCAATCTTTTTTATTTTTTCGCGGTATTCAACTCGTTTCTCTGTATTTGCTACTTGAGATAGAAGGTTGTCATAATTAACCTTTGCAGTCTCTAACTCAGTCTGATAAGTATCTCGACTCTCTTTATAACGATCAATATGTTCTTCTAGTTTCTCTTTCTTATTTTTTAATTCTTTAAATTCTTTTTGGTCGTTTGCATGAGCATTTTGCTTTGCTTGAAGATCTTTACCTGCTTGTTTTACAAGCTGTTGACAGCTTTGTTCAATACTTTTGATATCACCAATGTCAGTCAACACTTCAACGGTTGCTGCTAAACGGCGAGCATTTGACAAATCGACAATATTCTCAATAGCCTCACCTTGCAATAGTGCATAAGATTGCATATCCGGACTAATAATTCCATTTTGTATTATTTTCTCCTGCTCTTCTGCACTATAGATTGTAATAGTATTATTGCTTATAAGATCTGTACAAGACATATCAATTCTAGCATCTGAGATATCCCAGTCTTCTACATCGCTTGTACTTGGATTAGATGTTAATTTCTTATATCGAATGCTTTTTGTAACCTCATAGCGCTTATTATCAAAATCAAAAACAATCTTTACTCCTGCAACTGAAGCTTCTATGTTGAGTTTTGCTTTATCAGATAACAACTTCAATGGTGTGCTACTTGCATTCACTTTTCTCTTTTCGTCGGCGTCATACACCTGACCAGTAATAACCCAAAGAAAACCATTAAAAATCTTGGATTTACCCATTCCATTGTCAGCACTTACAATATTTAAGCCCTCACAAAATTGGTAACAATTCTCACTATAATCTCCATAGAAATTATAGAAGTTTTTAAATGATATTGAACGTATTATAGATCCCATAGTTATCAATCGTTAATTTCAAAATCTTTAGTCTTAATTTGTTTATAGACATTTGCATCTGAAATGTTTTGTGTTTTCAAAAGTACAATAGTCTTTATTACCTCTATCACACGATGCTCTGATGTCGTATCAAAGCTGACAGAGGTTAACTCTTCGTCTGAAAGATTATATTTCTCTTTCAACATAGGATCCTTTAGAACCTCTTTAAGCAAATCATTTGCAGTCATAGGCATATATTTATTGTTGTTGTAAATCTTTAATTAATGTACTAATCTCAAGGTTATAATAATCTAATAATTCTTGAAGTGATTGACACGCAAAGTTATAGTTGCTGGCCAGTGAAGCAAAATATGCCACCCTCATTAATTCACTCCTAACCTGAGAACGTTCCATTGCATATGTATCACTATCCCCAGGTAATAGTCCAAAATCTGGAACTACAATTATGTCGTAAATACGGGCAAATCGTTTATCGGGATGTGTGCGCAATAATCGACCACGTCGCTGTATAAATTGTCTAGGATTACCTGTGCTAGATGTAAAAATACCTACTTCAGCCCTTGGAACATCCACACCTTCATCTAAACACTTCATCGCAAACATCATATCTATTTGCCCATCAGCGAAACTTTGTAATTTCTCTTTTTTATCTTTATCTCCTCCAACATATGTATTTGTACGTATCTTGGAGTATTTAGTATTGACTATATTTTTTAGAGTTTCTATAATCCGCTGGAATTCATCAACTCTATAGTCCTTACCTTCTGGTGCGTAGACAAAGCAGTACTTAGCTTTCTTGTTATTTACAAGTTCATCTACTATATGCTCAAAAACACGATACTTATCCTGAGCCTTATGAATAATTCGTTTACGTTTCATCAATAACTCAGTTACTTCTGGACTGCTTTTAAAACTATTTAAATCCTTATCGAAATATTGTAGTAAGACCTTGGTGAGTTTACAATACTGAGTCATCTCTTCTGCACTTAGATATGCCAACTTTGGAAAGTACAAATACTCCATTAACCTCTTATTCTTAATTGCTTTTTCCATTGAATATGAGTAACAGTATGGCTCTGAGTCAGCAAAAAATCGTTCAACAGCTTGTGTTCCTTCAATATCATAAGCTCTCCGTGGTGTTGCAGACAAAGCTATCCTTTTCTCAATAGGCAGATTCTCAAAAACAGTTTTAACCTGATTGCGTCCGACATTGTGTGCCTCATCAGCTATTAGAATCATTCCATCGCACAATGTATACAATATCTTCTGAAAGACCTCGTTGACAAATGAATCGTATGTGCTGATGATAACAAAATTTGAATGTATTCCCCACTCGAAATCATTTTTCAGTTTTGTTAGTGATGCTCTCCAATCAGTGTCGCCACCAACTTCAAATATATTTTTATAGTTAAATTTTTTTACCTCCCCAACCCATTGCATTGCAAGATCCAGCGTAGGTACAAGAATAAGTAACCTATACTCTTTGGACTTTTTATACTCTTCAAGAACGCAATTTAATGATGTTATAGTTTTACCTGTACCAGTTGCCATAGCAAAGATACCTTTATATCCACGTTTTACCCATTCTTTATATGCCTCGATTTGGTATTCAAAGGGCCCTGTTGTATATGGAAATTGTGGTTCTTCAGTTTCTTTTGTTTCTATTTCATATGGAGTAAAGTCTGTCGCATTTGAAGACTTGAGCGAATTGATTAAAGTTTCTTCTTCTGCCAACAGCTGTTCTACATCTGGAGATATGTAAGTTGTCTTTATATATTCCTTGAATGCTATTGGTTCGTATACCCAAATAGCATCTGAAATGCCATTAAACACATCATTAAAATCAGATTCACTAGACTCTATACGTTTTTTGCTATCAACATTTTCCCAAGAGGTAAAACAATCTATGGTTTCTAAATTTCGAAGTAATGCACTTGCTGTAAAATTAGAAGAACCAGAGAATGCGATTTTGTCTCCTAGTTTATCCGTAAATATTCCAAACTTTTGATGTGCAATTCCTCCCTTCTTTGGAACTACAACTTTTATTGAGATGCGATTAGTGGAAATTAAATAAGATAAACAATTAAAGAAGTGCTTATCACGCTTGGATAATAAATTTCGCATGGATTCAAAATCGGCAATTAATTTACGATCTAATGTCTCAACTGGCAAAGTTGTTATAGCAACATAATCCTCTTCAGATAAATACTGATTAATATATAGCCGCATAGTTCCGCCATTAGAGATGAATTTAGCGAATCCAGTAGATAAAACATTAAAACTTGCTGTACTGAAGAATCCAAGACCCAAATCAAAATTTGAGCTATTTGACAACGCATCTGTGAAGAATGCAAATGGAGCATTTTCTCCTCCTGTCGTATATCTATACTGTATGTTCAAATTTTTAAGCATCTTCACCTATTTTAATATTATAAACATCTTGTAATAAATCAGTTACGCACTGGTGCCTTAAACATATTTTTTTCCATTCGGGCAAAGTGTCTATATCTTTAATTGTAGATACAAACCATTCAAACTGTTTACTTTTTAAGGCAGACAACCCACCAGGAGAAATTGATAAAGTTTGTATAAAGAAATTGTAATTACGCCACCATATAGCATCTTCTCGTGATACACGGAAATTGAAATAATTTTTCTCAATATGGTTAAATATCTTTTCTTCTTCTTGAGACAAGTGTCCTTTTTTCACTTTATCTCTTGCAACATTAACAAACCTATATAATCGAGATTCGTTACTATCGCCAGAACCGAATGGATATCTTTGATGTTCTACTATAAACTGTTCTAATATTGTACAACTACTCTTAAAATCACGATGGGAATATTGTTCTGTATCCTTATCATACAGTTCAAATGATTTGTCGCTTACATATGATATTAAACCGATATAGCGGATACCATCTTTTGAATACAATCCGAAACGATGTGCTGTTTCAGCCAAAAGATTAGTTGAAACAATTTGTTGGTCAGATACTTCGCGATATTGACCAATATATTCACACACTGCAGAAAGAGTGTCGATATGATCAGGATGTTTTATTAGATATTCATATGCAAACTCTCTAATAGTACCACCTCTATCTTGTCCCTGGTTCCATTCTGCAAGTGTGTATGTGCTACTTCGACCTATAGGCTTGATTCCCTTGTTCTGATGTATTGCTGCTCGCAATGAGTTTGCCGTTTGTTTTTTATTAGGGTATAGTCTATAAAACTCTTGACATATTTGATCCAATGTCATTGCAGCCCCATTAGCACGAATAATCATTTCAACAATTTCAGGTGCCGTACGTTCTGCATTTGCTGGGAATACCAGTTCTTCACCATATTTACGACATTGATACTGTGATTTTATCAATTGATCGCATATATTTTCTAATACATCTAAATACTCAAAATACACATAGTCTTTAAAGAATTTGCACAATAAACTTCTATAAGATACAGAAAAGTCATCATACACCTTTCTATCATTGAGTATATCTAGTTCTTTAATCAGTGCTTGAAAATCATATTCATCATATAAGTTTTTGGGGACAACATATAGTTGAGCATACTTTCCATGGTATTCCTTGAATGCATCCTCTGGGTTACCTAACAGCTCTACTTCACTATCTGTTAATGCAACACTCCATCTTAAAAAGTTAATATTAAACTGAGTTCCTTCTGATTCATTTATCAAAAGAGTTGCATCATTATTAAATATAGGGTAATGATACTCCGCTAATAAAGACGAGCATTTTTTGATAAAAATAGACAATTCCTTAATTATCTTTACTGATAATTGCCTGATACGCTCAGCAGATATAGATAATTTTATAGCCAAATCTCCACGATCTGCCAATGGCTTATGTTGGTAGAAATGTAGATATTCTGTAGAAATTATTCTCTCTCTTTCTGCCATATTATCAATATACAATTGAATCTCCTTAAGCAACGGGAAGTGTTCTAAGGATACGCTTAAACTATATAAGTCATCAGAATAGGGCACTTCATTATCCAACCAAACTTTACGAGCCTTATGCATATCAATGATAGACGCATCTAAGTCCCCACTTATATGGCGTTCGCAAAGGTTTTTTATGACGTTAAAGAGTTCCTTTAGCTCTGTTATTGTCTTTTTACCTACTCCTTGAATATTAAGCACATCGAATGTTGGGTCAAACAATATCATATAAAGCTTCCTTACAGACCCATTTGCCATTCCCTTAAAAACTTTATTGAAAGCATTTCTTCCTCTAACAGAAAGACTATCCAATAGCGGTTCTATTAGTACATGCTCCATTGATTCTGGTAAAGTTGTAGATATGTCAATATTTAAAGAACCGTCATATCCTTCTTGTTGATGTTCTGGTATGTACGTAGAAATATCGTTGCCCGTTTCTATATAATCACGTAAACGACTAGATAATTCTAATATCTGTTCTACGGTTTTTCTTCCAGCATTTCTTATCTTATATGCATCTAACTTAGTTATATGCATTAAGTAATTTATGAATTCTTGATGATGTAATTCATTATACTCATTGTATATCCTATCTAATACATTGCGTGTTCTCTGATCATAATCCAATAGAATGACTTTGTAATAGGCAAATACCACATCGTAATTTATGCAATCAGTATCGCCATCTTTAGACGGAGCATCTTCTATCTTGATGTCAACCTTCAAGGAAAGTTGTTCTTGAATATATTGAATATCAGACACAATTTGATTACTCAAACCACCTATTTCTATGCATAACAAATCCTGTACTGTATCTATTCCATTTTCAATACAATATAAGAATGTTTCGCCACAAACAAGTCTTTGGTTGTGCAATTCAGATATTGTGGACTCAATATTCATTACTTACGCATTTAATTCAATTAAACCAGATTCAATTTTATCAATCAGATAGTCATATCCATTCAAGTTTGGATTATTTCTTAATTCTTTATTCATCAACTGCAAGCCATCATCTATATGCAACTTGATGTATTTAGGAATATCTTTATCTGTTTTATATAAATCATACTTCACACAGATAAGACCAATGTAGTAAGGCATATTGCTACCAAATAAAACATTTTTGCTATACTCCTTACCTTGCGAATCTGCTATGTCAGATAGTGATAATTTGTAGTCTTGTGACAATGAATAAGCAAGGGCAATACGGGCTATTACATTTTCTGCGCCCAAATTAAACTTCCTGCTTAAATCGGTTACGATATCTCTATTCGCTCGTGATGTCTTTATAGATGTAAACATAATCATGACAGTGTTTCAAATAATTTATTTGGTGCAACCGTCTTAAACGACGAACAACCATCTTCGTTTAGGATAACATACACTCTATTCACATTCGGAAGCAAGGCATTATATTCCTCTTCCGACAATTCTTTACCTAACAACGGGAATATGACCACCTGTTTAGATACGTTTGGATAGAACTTTGTAATAATATTACGAGAGTGAATACTATCAAACTTTTGGAGAGGACTATCTATAAACACTGGAAACTCTATTCCCGACTCTTCAACAAGTGCATTAAGAATAGCCGTAGCGTATAACTGCTGTTCTCCCT
>RHMF01001160.1_pt1 | contig 11955 bp, 17 predicted proteins | sample 5365151 | NCBI WGS metagenome assembly RHMF01 (sample SAMN10266501, study PRJNA497801) | feces metagenome | isolation source: feces | host: Bos taurus | place: China: Prairie of Fairy Mountain | collected 2017-08-14 | reverse complement strand
TTGTGAGGGGTTCTTCCGTGACGCTGATGAATCGAAACCGTATGTGTACTACAAGTGCGTAGACATTAATGGTGTAGAGACTTGCCGTAGATACCGCATTGATCTTGACATGCCTGAAGAATTCGATCCTGACAAGTATGCAACCAAAGCCGATCTAAACGCGCTAAAGGAGGACATCGTCGATGCCGTTGTTTCCAAACTTTCCGGTAACTCCACAAGCACAGAACACGACTCTGTTTCCAGCAATGCCGGCTCAGACTCCAACATCTGAAAGCAATCCTTTTGATATGGCCAAAGCAGAAGTTCAGCAAATTCTTGCTGCTCCTGATCCCCAGGCAGCATTCAATCAAATGATTGCTTCCAATCCGACGCTAAAGAACGCGTGGGACCTCATGCTAAAGTACGGTAACGGTGATCCTCACGCCGCTTACATTAACCGTGCCGCCGAGATGGGCAACCAGGCATTTGCCAGCCAGATTATGCGAGGGTTGGGCTTAGGATAATTTCATGACGAACGGCGTTTGAGGTGGCGCCTACTTTCTTTTGAAGGAGCCTTAGGAGGTATACGACAAAGCTGAAACCCGGCCGGGTTTAGATAGTACGTATCCACCACCCACGCTCTACGAAAGGAGAGTATCTCACTCATGGAAATGAATTCTTCCAACCTTCTGTGGTTCTTCGCATTCCTGTTCCTGTGCGGCGGCAATGGCGGCGTCTTTGGCAACAACCGCGTCCCTAATGGCCCTCCTCCGGCTTCTCAGCAGGACGTCAATGAAGCCGTGAACAATCAGACGGTAAACCAGATGCTGAATAATCTCGGCATCGAGACCGCCAACAACAATCTTCGCACGGTGCAGGCCGTTGCGGATCAGACTGCCTTCCTTCAGGGTCAGATGAATACCTACAACGTCAACGCCATTCAGGGCTTCAATGAGGTCAACCGTCGCATCGATCAGCTTGGTGCACAGTTGGAGAGTTGCTGTTGTTCGATCAAGACTACGATGCTTCAGCAGCAGCTTGACGCAGCACGCGCAAACGAGGTTCGTCTGCAGAATCAGCTCGACAACCGCGATCAGACCCAGGTCCTTCTTGGCACGCTCGGCAGATGGGTTGCCTGGGCCGGCAACGGCACTCAGGCCGCAGCAGCCGCCGGCTAAAACAAATCAGGGCTCCGTATTCAGTTGGGCTGGCGGAGCCCACTCTAAGGTGAGGAATTACGTATGCTTCAGTATTTGAAAGATCGTATTATCGACGAAATCGACGACGCAAATGCATATATGGCCAAGGCTGTTGAGCATAAAGGCACTCTCTGTGGAGAGACATTCATGACCCTCGCAAAACAAGAGGCGCAGCATGCCAATATGTTATATAGCATGTTCCGTGACAAAGAAAAGCCCGATCAGATGGCCGACAAGGATTATTCCGCAATGCTCAAAGAAATTCTTGACAAGTTTGCCGACGGAATGGCAAAGTTCGAGGCCATGAAAAAGGTATACATGATGAAGTAGCGCAAAGAGCGCTCTGTAATGTTCAAACGAGCTCGTGAGCAACTGTTCACGAGTTCTTTTGAGTATTATATAGAGATAGTTCTTAAACGAGTCCACGGTTTCTCCTTTGTGCGAATATATTCCGCCATCCTTCTACCTCCTATGGCGGCGGTCTACAGCGATCCGTGAGGCTCCTTTCCGGTGCTTTCGTGCCTCCTTCTTTCACCTCCCTCCCAGCCGTGGGCTCCTTTAAGAACTATGTCTAAACGCGACAAAAACTCATAGAAAGGAGGCATAATATGCCCAAACGAAAGCCGATTCAAATCGAAGCTGCGCAAAAACTGCCTCCGGTTCGCGATCCAGAGGCGAGAGAACAGCAGTTAATTGCTCTTGCAGAAAATTGTGCCGAAGCACTTCTCCTTAAAGGTACTGCTCCCGCGCCAATCATCGTGCATTATTTGCGACGAGCAACAGAACGAGAGCGTCTCGAGAATGAGAAGTTGAAACTCGAGCTCGATCTCACCAAAGCAAAAACTGAGGCTATCAAAGCCGGGCAAGCAAATACTAAACTGTTTGAAGATGCAATTGCGGCTATGCGAAAGTATCGTGGCGAGGATGGAAGAGATGAGCAAGATCCGAACGTACCATGAACTAAAGCAGATCCCAACATTTGAAGGGCGTTTCAATTATCTGAAACTTTCAGGAACTGTTGGAGAAGATACTTTCGGTCATGACCGGTATCTGAATCAGCGTTTTTATAGTACCCCGGAATGGCAGCATCTTCGTAATGAGATTATCGCACGCGATCTGGGCTGTGATCTTGGTATTCCAGGGAGAGAGTTGGAATCCGGGATTCATATACATCATATGAACCCGATTGGAACTTCCGATATCATTGATCGAACAGAGTATCTGACCAATCCAGAGTATCTGATCTGTGTTTCCGGCGAGACGCATCGAGCAATCCATTATGGCGATGGCGAAGCGCTTCTCAGAGATCCTGTACAAAGAACTCCCGGAGATACTTGTCCATGGAAGCATCCAGATAAGGAGACGCAACCATGAGTAGCCAAGTTGTATACGGCTGTGTAGATAAGGCTTGTAACCGCTGCCCTATATTTGCAAGGCCGTCATTGATGGCTCCTGTGCGAGCATATCTTCGGCATGGTGATCTTGTAGAAATCGATGACGACAATTCGACTGCTTGCTACTATAAAGTAACAGCGGAAACAGGGGATGAGGGATACGTCCTCATTAACAATATTGACAGGAAGGAGTAATCTGGTGACAAGTATTTTAAACGATGTAAAGAAGATGCTTGGTCCGGATACTGATGATGCTTTTGACCAGGACATTATCATCCATATAAATTCGGGCCTATCAAAGCTTGCTGAAGTCGGAGCTTGCGACGAGTTTGCTCAGATTACTGGAGACATGGAAACATGGGAGAGCGTATTTTCGAAGTTTCCTGCCGCAATTCCAATGGCAAAAACCTATATCTACTATAAAACCAAGCTCGGGTTTGATCCTCCGTCAAGCTCTTATGCGATAGAGAGTTTTAAATCGCTTGCAGATGAGGAACTCTGGCGCATTAATAATTTGGTTGATCGAGGAAGGAAGGATAGCACATGACCACCTGGCAAAACGAAGCCCGAGATTGGCTTCTTCATGATGGCCAGAAGGGCATGAAGTGGGGGCGTCGAAGATATCGTAACTACGATGGCACACTTACGCCTGCAGGCCGTGAACGATATGGCGTAGGCCAACCACGGAAAGACAATCCGGTATCCAATGTAGCCAGAGCACTCTCTCGTAAAGAGCGTAAGGCGCAGAAAGAGATCAAAAGGAAGGCCTCTGCCAGGACTGCTGAAAAGAAAGCAAAAGCCGCTGAAAAAGAAGCTCGCAAAGCCCAAGACGAGCTTAAGAAAGAGAAGGCTGATATGGATGCCCGCAAAGCAAAAGAAGCGGAAGGCCATGCTACTCCCGAAGCTAATGCCCAGATGAAGCTTGACAACGATCGCCTTGCCATGACCAATGCCCAGCTCAAGGCGGCAATCGACAGACTTAAGCTTGAACGGGAGTATAAAGATCTTCTCAATCCGCCAAAGACAGAAAAACCCGTCGAAAACAAACCGGATATCCGAGAGAGGGTTGTTAAGTTCGCCAAAGACGCCAAAGAATTTGCAAGCACAATTGATGGTCTTGCCGAAACGGTTAAAAAGATCAAGAAGATGCGAGATGGCAGTGCCGCACGCGAGGCCGCTGAAGCGAAAAGAATGGCTGATTTGGAAAAGCAGGCAAAAATCGAGAAGTGGCAGTTCGAGAAGGACTTACACGATCATCAACGCCGAACCTGGGCGAGCACATCTGAGTCGGCGGATAGAGATAAAAAGTCTGAGTCAGTAGATAGAGATAAAAAGTCTGGGTCAGCGGACAAAAAGAGAAAGTCTGGTAGTGCCTTGATGATTATTCCGTAGGCACTGCAGGAATCTATAATTAGTTATGTCACTATCAAATTCTGCTACGCCATATTACTACGGCCGGTTTCGCGATGCTGTTCGGCGCGGAGAGATTCCGGTAAACCGATACGTGTCCATGGAGATGAACCGTATCGAGCAGCTTATTGCCGATCCAAATATCTACTACGATGATCGAGCGATCGACGGATTCGTTCTGTTTTGCGAGCAGGAATTGACTCTTACCGACGGCAGCGACCTAAAGCTTCTTGAATCGTTCAAATTATGGGCAGAACAGCTTCTCTGTTGGTACGAACTGATAGACAAACGGATTTACGTGCCGTACACTAATCGATCCGGTGGGTACTATACAACAGTACAGGTTAAGAAGCGTCTCATTACGAAACAGTTTCTGATCGTCGGAAGAGGCGGAGCTAAGTCCATGTATGCGTCGTGCATACACAATTATTTTCTCAATGTCGACCCAAGCACAACAGAGCAAGTCGCCACTGCTCCGACGATGCGACAATCCGAAGAGGTAATTTCTCCAATTAGAACGGCTATCGTGCGTTCAAGAGGTCCGGTATTTAAGCTTCTTACCAGGGGCTCCATTCATAACACCACCGGTAATCGTGCGGATCGTCCGCAGCTTGCCTCCACCAAGGCTGGTATTGAGAATCTCATTACCAATTCCAAACTTGAAGTTCGCCCGATGACCGTCGACAAACTTCAAGGCGGTCGATGGAAGATTGCTACTATGGACGAATGGCTTTCTGGCGAAACTAGAGAGAATGTTGTAGGCGCTCTTGAACAGAGTTTGTCAAAGAACGAGGATTATATCCTTATTGCGATTAGCTCTGAAGGGACAATTCGTAATGGCATTGGCGATACAATCAAAATGGAACTTATCGACACGCTTAAGGGCGAATACAGGAACATACACACGTCAATCTGGTACTATCGTCTTGACTCGGTTGAAGAGGTTGCCGATCCAAGCATGTGGGTAAAAGCAAACCCGAACATCGGAGAGACTGTCAGTTACGAGGTGTATCAGCAGGATGTTGAGCGGGCCGAAAAGGTGCCATCTTCCCGTAATGATATTCTTGCAAAGAGATTCGGCATTCCAATGGAAGGCTATACCTATTACTTCACTTATGAAGAAACGGAGCCGCATCGGAAACGCGATTACTGGAAGATGTGCTGTTCCCTTGGCGGTGATATGTCCCAGGGCGATGACTTCTGTGCGTTCACTTTCATGTTCCCATTGAACCGTGGCGCTTTCGGAATAAAGACCAGAAACTATATCACTTATCGCACATACTCGAGGCTCCCGCTTGCTACGAGGCAAATGTATGATCGATTTGTCAAGGAAGGCTCTTTGGTAATCATGGAAAGCAGCGTGCTTAACATGATGGATGTCTATGACGATCTCGACAGATTTATCATCGAGCACGAGTACACTGTAGTCTGCTTCGGTTATGACCCATACAATGCGAAAGAGTTTGTCGAACGTTGGTGCAAAGAAAATTCTGATTTTGGTGTCACAAAGGTAATACAGGGCGTAAAAACAGAGTCCGTGCCTCTTGGTGAGCTCAAGGCGCTTGCCGAAGATCGGCAACTGCTGTTTGACGAAGAACTTATGAAATTCGCAATGGGCAACTGTATTGTCCTTGAAGACACAAATGGCAATCGTAAGCTGTACAAAAAGCGGTATGCAGAGAAAATCGATGCAGTTGCTGCGATGATGGATGCTTACGTAGCTTATAAATTGTACATCGAAGCCTTTGATTAAAGAGGTGAGTTAATGCCGAATTCTTTCAGTTCCAGGTTTAAACGAGCCTGGAATATTTTCCTGAATAAAGACCCTACTCCTCGCCTGCGAGATGGGCCCGAGTCTTATTATCGTCCGGATCGCAGATACAGTTCTGTTCGAAACGACCGAACAATTGTCACAGCGATCATGAATCGTATTCCTCTCGATGCATCTGCCGTACGTATTGAACATATTCGCGTCAATGAAAACCGCAGATTCGTAGAGAGCATCCCTTCAGACCTGAACAATTGCCTTCTGCTTGAGGCCAACATTGATGAAACTGGACGTGCATTTTTGCATAATGTCGTGTACTCCATGTTGGAAGAGGGCGTAGTTGCGGTTGTGCCTACGATCACCGACACCGATGATCCGGATACGTTCAAAATATATTCGATGCGTGTCGGTAAGATTGTCGGATGGACTGCTACCTCTGTGCGAGTGCTTCTTTACAACGAGGTTACCACGCAAAAAGAAGAGTATGTTGTTCCAAAGGCGAGATGTGCCATCATTGAAAACCCGTTTTACGCGGTTATGAATGCGCCAAGTTCGACTCTTCAGCGTTTGATACGAAAATTGAGTCTTTTGGATGCAATTGACGAGCAAAGCGGTTCCGGAAAACTCGATCTTATTATCCAGCTTCCATATTCAGTAAAAACAGAGTACCAGCGGGAGCAGGCTAATAAGCGCCGTGCAGAGATTGAGCGGCAGCTTTCCGGTTCCAAGTATGGTATTGCATACACCGATGGAACAGAGCGTATCACGCAGCTTAACAGGGCAGTTGAAAACAATCTACTGGCCCAGATTGAGTATCTGCAAAAACTATTGTATAGCCAGCTTGGTATTACTGAAGAGATCATGAATGGTTCTGCGGATGAAAAGACCATGCTGAACTATACTACCCGTATCATAGGTACCATCCTGTCTACGATCACGGGCGAATACACGAGAAAGTTTCTTACGAAGACGGCCCGCACTCAGGGTCAGATCATCAGCTATTTTCAGGATCCATTCAAATTGGTTCCTGTCAGCTCTATTGCGGAAATCGCCGATAAATTTACGAGAAACGAGATCATGTCTCCGAATGAAATTCGTCAGATTATCGGCATGAAGCCGGCAAATGATAAAGCCGCCGATGAACTTCGTAATAGAAACCTTTCTCAAAGCAACGTGGAGATCTCGGGAAACGCCGAATGACTTCCAACTGTTGAATAAAATCAAAATGAATGAGGAAAGGACCCATTTGCATGAAATACGATTTTTATGGATGGGCGACGAAATACAACATCCTGTGTCCGACTGATGGCCGAACCATTCTTCCTGGTGCTTTCAAAGAACAGAATGGTGCGAAGGTTCCGTTGGTTTGGGGGCACATTCATGATGACCCGACTGCGGTTCTCGGCCATGCTATGCTCGAAGCGAGGCCGGAGGGCATGTTCTGCTATGGCGTATTCAATGACACCGAGCAGGGAAGAAACGCAAAGATTCTTGTGGATCATGGTGATGTTGATTCCGTATCCATCTGCGCTAATCAGCTCAAGCAGACCCCCAACAAAGGCGTTCAGCATGGTGTGATTCGTGAGCTTAGTCTCGTTCTTGCTGGCGCGAATGAAGGCGCCCGCATTGAGCCGGTTTTGGCCCACAGCGGCGAGGACGTTTCTGAGGTTATTGTCTACACCGATGAATATATCATGCTAAATCATTCGGATGAAGAGATCCCGGAGATCAAGCCGCTCGAAGATGCACCGTCTGACGAACTCGCGCATGAAGATGATGCCAGCAGTAACGAGTCTGACGAAAAGACTCCTGATGAGATCTACAAAAGCATGAATGAAGAGCAACAGACCCTCTTTATGGCTCTGACTATGAAGTACGAAGAACAGATCGACGCGCTCAAAGAGCAGCTCGGTCAGAACAAAAACAAAAAGGAGGAATCCACTGACATGAAGCATTCCCTTTTCGAAGAAGGCGCCACCTCCGAGGCTACTCAGGATTATGGCATCCTTACTCACGATGACCTGACGAACGTTATCGAATTCACCAAGCGCCGCAATGGACGGTTTGGCGAGACCCTGAAGATGTATCTTGCTGACAAGGCAAAGGATGCCCTGCAGCACGATGGAGCTACCGAAGACGCTACTGAAAATGACGTTACTTACGGTGTCCGCGATCTCGACATCATGTTCCCCGATGCCAAACTTTATGGTGACGGCCCGATTAAGATCGATCGCGATCAGAGTTGGGTTTCCAAGTTCGTTGATGCGGCAAAGCACAGCCCCTTCTCTCGCATTAAGTGCGTCTATGCTGATCTTACCCCCGATGAAGCTCGGGCTAAGGGCTATACCAAGGGTAACCGAAAGGCCGAGGAAGTCTTCCGTCTGCTGAAGCGGAGCACCCGCCCGACTACGGTATACAAGAAGCAGAAGCTGGACCGCGATGACATTATCGATCTCGGCCGCGATTGGCTCATTCTGCCCTGGCTCAAGGGCGAGATGCGCCCCAAGCTCGATGAAGAAGTCGCCACTGCTGCATTGATCGGCGATGGCCGTTCTTCTTCCGACACCGATAAGATCGACGAAACCTGCATCCGCCCGATCGTGTCCGATGCCGACCTCTTCACCATCAAAATCAACGTCAACAATTCCGGAGTTGCGAACACGCCTTCCCGGGCCAAGAATTTCATCAACGCGGTGATGTTTAACCGGCGCAAGTGGAAGGGCACGGGTACTCCTACCCTGTTTACCACCGAAGAGATCCTGTCCGAATGCCTGATGCTTACCGACGAGATCGGCCGCGATCTGTATCCTGACGTCAGTCGTCTGGCTACCAAGCTTCGCGTCAAGGAGATCGTCACTGTCGAGGTCATGGAGCAGCGCAGACCTGACATTTATGGTGTCCTGTTCAATCCTGCCGACTATGTCTTCGGCACGGATAAGGGCGGCGAAGTCAATTTCTTCGATGATTTCGACATCGACTTCAACCAGCAGAAGTTCCTCATGGAGACTCGTCTGTCTGGTTCTCTTGTCGTTCCTTTCAGCGCCATGCTGTTCTATACGGCATCTGCCGACCTTCCTGAGGTCCCGTTCCCTGATCGCGGCGGTTATCCCACGGACTACACGGGTCCTTACGATCCCCGCAATACCTCTTCCGGAACCGATTCCGAGTCTTCTGGCGACAATTTTGAACCCTCCGGCACCTGATGGCGAAGTTTTACGGTAAAGTCGGATACGCAAGAAACGTAGAAACTGCTCCAAGCGTGTGGCAAGAAGAGTGGACAATAAAAACACATAGCGGAGATTTGTTGGAAAATCGAACTCGCCTTGTTGACGGAAATGTCATCAACCCGGGTGTTCGGGTTGCAAACAAGATCAGCATCCTCGCCACTCCTTATGCACGAGAGCATTTTCATGAGATCCGGTGGGTTGAATTCCAAAATTCAAAATGGACTGTATCCGGCGTTACCGTAAATTATCCCCGCCTGATCCTTGAACTGGGAGGTCTGTATAATGTCCCGACCCAGACTTGAACTGGACGCGATTCTTCGCAACATTCTCGGTTCAAACAATGTATACTTTCAGCCTCCAGAGAATCTTCGAATGTCTTATCCGTGTATTAGATATTCATGGGATAGAACATTTGATCAGTTCTCTAATGACAGAAGGTATATTAAGTACAAGGGATATATGCTAACATGTATTGGGAAAGATCCTGATGATCCGTTGTTCGAACGGTTGTTAGCATTACCCTTGTGCTCTTTTGTTCGGCAGTACATTGCCGATAATCTCATTCATACGGTATTCTTAATATATTTCTGATAGGAGGAAATAATCATGCCCGATCCCTCTTTTGCTCTTGTATGGGACCAGGACGGCGAACGGTACTATGAGACCGGCGTTGACCGTGGTGTACTGTTTCCGCTTGGTAGTTCTGGTTATGAAGCCGGCGTAGCGTGGAATGGCCTGTCCAGCGTTGAAGAAAATCCCTCCGGCGGTGATGCCAATGCTACCTGGGCTGACAACATCAAGTATCTGAACCTGACTTCTGCCGAGGACTATGGCTTCACCATTACCGCGTATACCTACCCCGATGAGTGGCCTGCTTGCGACGGTTCTGCCTCTCCTACTCCCGGCATGTTCATTGGTCAGCAGACCAGAAAGAAGTTTGGTTTTTCTTGGCGCACCAAGATCGGTAATGATACCGACGGCGCCGACCATGGTTACCGCATTCATTTTGCCTACAACTGCTCTGCTGCTCCTACTTCCCGGTCTCATCAGACTATCAACGACGCTCCGGAAGCTACGGAGATGTCTTGGGAAGTAACCACTACTCCGACGCCTGTCCCCAACTATAAGCCCACGGCTCATTGCTATGTGGACAGCACTAAAGTCGATGCGACTAAGCTCGCCACCCTTGAGGCAATGCTGTACGGAACTGCTGGCACTGGCAGCACCGACGGCACTGCGCCCGCTCTTCCCACCCCCGCCCAAATCATTTCTATCCTGAGCTAATCTGGATTGCGGGAGGCGTATTCAGTCAGGCTGGCGTCTCCCGCTTATCGTTCAACAACAAATAATAGGAGGAGAATTCAAAATGGTTAAGAAAACCATCAAGTACACTGATCTTTTCGATGGCACCGAGAAGGAGCGAGCATTCTACTTTAACCTTACTCAGGCCGAATTGTCTCGCATGGCCCGTGAGGAAGGCTGGTACCTGAGCGACAAGATTCTTGAGATTGCCAAGACAAAGGATGTCCCGACGATCGTCACCCTTCTCGAAGACATTGTTCTCCGTGCATACGGCGAACGCACCCCTGCCGGCAACTTTATCAAGACGCGTCCCGACGGTACTCGTCTCGCCGATGAATTTGTCGTGTCTCCGGCATACGATGAGCTCTATTGCGAGCTTGTTGCCGATCCCGAGAAATTCGCGGCCTTTGTGAATTCCTTGATCCCCGAAAAGCTGACCAAGGAAGTTGAAAAAATGAAAGAAGAACATAAGCTCCCGGATGAACTGGAAGAGATGATGTGAGGTGCCAAAAGACCAACTGCGCCTTTGCATTGCGGAACAAGACGTGTGGATTCCCGATGAATCAAAGCAGGGCGGCGGGTATTTTGTCGATGTCCCAGACACTTTAATCCATTTGGAGCATTCTCTTTCTGCGGTAGCAAAATGGGAGTCTCGATGGGAAAAGCCATATCTCGGGGTCGAAGAGGAAGCATTCACATCAGAAGAGTTTTTTGACTATGTTCGATGCATGACTGTCGAGGAAGGTGTTCCAAAAGCAGTATATCATGCCTTGAGCGAAGACAATTTAAATTTGATTCAACGCTTTATGGCTCGAAAAATGACAGCGACATGGTTTTCCGACGATAAAAAACCAGGAAAAGGTAAGCCTCGTTCGAAACGTCCAGTAACCGCGGAAATTCTATATAGCCAGATGTTTGAGTATGGTATTCCACTCGAATGCGAGCACTGGCATCTTAACCGGCTTTTGACATTGCTTCGCGTATGTAAAGAGCGGGAGGTTGTTCCGCCTAAGATGTCTAAGAAAGATATTTACGCTCAGAATGCAGCGCTAAATGCTCGTCGGCGAGCTCGTCTCGGATCGAGAGGGTAACAACATGTCTAAACGAATTCGCATAACCATGCGCGGAGATTTCTCCAAAACAGATCGCTTTTTCCATAGATTGCTTTCAGGTACACCTGAAAATCTTTTACGGAAATACGGCGAGCAAGGAGTCGCAGCACTCATGAGTGCCACGCCCGTAGACAGCGGTCTGACTGCAAGTTCATGGTACTACGAGATTGTTCGAGACGGTGACAAGCTTCGACTAGAGTTTCATAATTCAAACATTCAAAATGGCTGGTGTCCTATCGCAATTCTTCTGCAATATGGGCATGCTGCAAGAGACGGGAGCTGGGTAGAAGGAACGGATTATATTAATCCGGCTATCCAGCCCCTATTTGATAAATTAGCAAAAGATGCCTGGAAGGAGGTTATTGGCTGATGCCGCGTACAGTTGACGATCGCGTCGTAGAGATGCAGTTCGATAATTCCAATTTCGAACAAAACGTGCACACAAGTATACGAACGCTTGACGGCTTGAAGTCAGCACTTTCTTTTAAAGGCACGGACAAAGATTTTTCCATTGTTGAAAATGCTTCAGCTAATCTGACCAAATCGTTCAGTTGGCTTGAGGAG
>RHMF01001159.1_pt1 | contig 11959 bp, 10 predicted proteins | sample 5365151 | NCBI WGS metagenome assembly RHMF01 (sample SAMN10266501, study PRJNA497801) | feces metagenome | isolation source: feces | host: Bos taurus | place: China: Prairie of Fairy Mountain | collected 2017-08-14 | reverse complement strand
CCAATCGGGCTTTGCCCGGCAAATCGACCGATACCTCAATAGCGTCTGGTATCCCGTTTGCTTGGGGGCACTTTGCGCTTTTTCGGGCCTGGGTGGCAGCAGCCGCTACACCGTTTGTATGTGCCTGATTGTGGTTTCCGTGCTTCTGATCGTTCTGTTTGCCAAGGATCTGAAGCCGCTGTTTGCCCCGATGCTGATGAGCTTTTGCTCCCTGGGCAAGGATTCTGAAACCTCCTATGGCGACCAGGTGGGAGATGTGCTGCTTTCTTATGATAGTACCGCCTTTGCCCTGGCCATCAGCTTAGGCGTTTTTGCGGTGGGGGCATTGGTTTTCCGCTTTTGGAAGGATGGCACGATCCGGGATATTTGGAAAAAGGGTGGCCGTCTGGGCTGGAGCATCCTTGCTTTGGATGTGGCGTTTATGCTCAACGGCGTGGGCAGTGCGGATTGGCTGCCCATTGACCTTGCTTACGGCGTGCTGATGGCCTTCGGATTTACCTTTTTCTATTTTGTTTGTGTTTCCATTGCCCGCCGGGGCGAGCATGTGGCAAAATATGCCTGCTGGTGTATGGTTGGCACTTCTTTGCTGGGGCTTGTACAGCTTGCGGCTCTTTTCGTACAGCTGCATAGCCGGGGGCAACTGGACTTCCAAATGGGTATACTTACCGGTGAAAGCCGTAACGCCATAGAACTGGGCTGGGGAATCTCTACCAGCATCTGCGGCTATTTGGTGCTGGGTATTCCGGCGGCCTTTTATTTGGCGGCAAACCACCGCTATGGCGCATTTAGCTACCTGCTGGCCTTTGGGATTTTCGGCAGCATTGTGGTGCTGGCCAGCCGGGGCCCCATTTTGGTTGGCGCAGTGGCAATGCTGGTGGGCATTCTTGGCTGCTGCTTTGGAAAAAACAAGGGGCTTGGCCGGAAATTTGCCCTGGGCATCCTTTGCCTGATTCCCGTCTGCTTACTGCTTGTTCACTTCTTTGTGCTGCCATTGCCGGAATTGGCCGGGCGTCTTTTGGAAACTGCCCGTTTGGACAGCCTGTCAGAAGAGGGCAGAATCACTCTGTGGAAAAGAGGCTGGGAACATTTCTGCGCCTGGCCCGTTTTTGGCGTGGGCTTTGACAAGGGCGCCTTTGTGGGCTGGGAAGTGCTGCACAATGTGTTTGCCAATATGTACCATAATATCCTTTTCCAGTTCCTGGGCGCTATGGGGGCGGTGGGCCTTTTGGCCTTCTTGTTCCATCTTTGGCAGGCAGGCAGACTGTGGCGAAAGCCTACCGCGCAAAAGGTGCTGCTTCTGACCTTGCCGCTTATGGTTTTGCTTATGTCCCTGGTAGATAATTTCTTTTTCTACTTAAATGATCAAATCGCCTATTGCATCTTTTTGGCAGTGGCAGAAGCGGAGAGAAACAAAAAATGATCGCAAATTATCACACCCATACCTGGCGGTGTAATCACGCAGCCGGGGAGGATGCGTCCTATGTGCAGAGCGCTTTGGAAGCGGGCATGGGAATTTTGGGCTTTTCCGATCACACCCCTTATTTCTTTCCGGGGGAGGATTACTCCAGTTTCCGGATGTGGCCGGAACAGTTTCCTGGTTACTGCCAAAGTGTGGAGCAGCTAAAAAGAGAATACCGGGGAAAAGTGGAAGTCCACTTAGGTGTGGAGGCAGAATATTATCCCAGTCTGTTTTCCGGGCTTTTACCTTACCTGCAGGAAAATGGGGTAGAGTATCTGCTTTTGGGGCAGCACTACATCAGAAATGAGATGGACGGCGTCTCTGCAGGCAATGCAACCGCAGATACAGATGTTTTGAAAACCTACTGCCACCAGGTGATGGATGCTATGAATACGGGGCTGTTCACCTATTTTGCCCATCCGGATTTTGTCCACTATGTAGGGGATAGGGGTAAGTATCGGCAGTATATGAAGCAGGTTATCAAAGAAGCCAAAAGCTGTGATCTTCCCCTGGAAATGAATCTTTTGGGCGTCCGGGAAGACCGGCATTATCCCAACCCGGATTTTTGGGAACTGGTGGCAGAGGAAAACTGCCGGGTGATCCTGGGGGCAGATGCCCACAAGCCGGAGGTTTTCCTGAACACCTCGGCAGAAGAAAAGGCCCTTTCCCAGCTGAAAGCGCTGGGCCTGGAGCCGATGAAAACCCTGCAATTGCGGAAGATTTTATAAAAAGCCTTGCATAAAGCGGGCGAAAGTGATAAAATATCTCAGGAAAAATGGGGGGACACCCCCAAGATTATATAGGAGGCTACATAATGACACCGGAAGCAAAAAAGCAACTGTGTATCACCGCTTGCAAAGTGCGTATGGGCGTGATCGAATCCACCTACGGCGCAAAAGCAGGCCATCCCGGCGGCAGCTTGTCTGCAGCAGAGGTCTACACCTATCTGTACTTTAAGGAAATGAACATCGATCCCAAGAACCCCAAGTGGGAAGATCGGGACCGCTTTGTTCTGAGTAAGGGCCACACCACCCCCGGCCTGTATTCCACTTTGGCTCAGCGTGGCTTCTTCCCCGTAGAAGATCTGCCCACCTTCCGCCACATTGATTCCTACCTGCAGGGTCACCCCAATATGAATACCGTTCCCGGTGTGGATATGTCCACCGGCTCTCTGGGTCAGGGCGTGTCTGTTGCCACCGGTATGGCACTGGCTGCCAAGCACACCGGCAAGGCTAACAGAGTCTACACCCTGCTGGGTGACGGCGAAATTCAGGAAGGCCAGGTTTGGGAGGCCTTTATGGCTGCTGCCCACTACAAGCTGGATAACCTCTGCGTGATCATTGATAACAACGGTCTGCAGATCGACGGCAACATCGCCGATGTTATGAGTCCCTATCCCATCGTGGATAAGCTGGCTGCTTTCGGCTTTGAAGTTGCTGCTGTTGACGGCCACAACTTTGACGAACTGGAAGCTGCTTTCGCCAAGGCCCGGGAAACCAAGGGCAAGCCCTTCGCTATCGTGATGAAGACTACCAAGGGCAAGGGCGTTTCCTTTATGGAAAACAATGCCGGCTGGCACGGCAAGGCGCCCAACGATGCAGAATATGCCCAGGCTATGGCTGAACTGAAGGCCCAGCTGGCAGAATTGGAGGCGTAATTATGGCTGATATGAAGAAAGTTGCAACCCGTGACAGTTACGGTAACGCCCTGAAGGAACTGGGCGCAGAAGTAGATAACCTGGTTGTTCTGGATGCTGACCTGGCAGGCGCTACCAAGACCGGCGTGTTCCAGAAGGCATTCCCCGATCGCCACTTCGATGCCGGTATTGCAGAAGCCAATATGATCTGTATGGCTGCCGGTATGTCCACCGCAGGCCTGGTGCCCTTCGCTTCCAGCTTTGCAATGTTTGCTGCCGGCCGTGCTTTTGAGCAGGTCCGTAACTCCATCGGCTACCCCCACCTGAACGTGAAGATCGGTGCTACCCACGGCGGTATCTCCGTCGGTGAAGACGGCGCTTCTCACCAGTGCTGTGAGGACTTTGCCCTGATGCGTTCCATCCCCGGCATGACGGTTATCTGCCCTGCTGACGATGTGGAAGCCAAGGCTGCTGTTCGTGCTGCCTACGAAATGGAAGGCCCTGTATATCTGCGCTTTGGCCGTCTGGCTGTGCCGGTGTTCCACGCAGAGGACTATAAGTTCCAGATCGGTAAGGGTGAAGTGGTGAAGGATGGTACCGATGTGGCCATCATTGCCAATGGCCTTTTGACCTATGAAGCCATCGTTGCCGGTGAAAAGCTGGCAGAATGCGGCATCAACGCCATGGTCATCAATATGGCTACCATCAAGCCTCTGGATGAGGAACTGGTCATCGCCGCTGCCCGCAAGTGCGGCAAGGTCATCACCTGCGAAGAGCACTCCGTTATCGGTGGCCTGGGCGAAGCCGTTTGCGGTGTCCTGGCTGAAAAGTGCCCCACTTTGGTTCGTCGCATCGGCGTAAACGACGAGTACGGTCACTCCGGCCCCGCTGTAGACCTGCTGAAGCAGTTTGGTCTGTGCGCTGACCACATCGTGGAAGTTGCCAAGGAACTGTGCAAGTAAGCAATAACAAAAGCCTGAAGGAAAATCCTTCAGGCTTTTTTAATGGACAATTGACAATGGAAAATGGAGGTGTCGGTAAGCCGACAATTGAATAAGCCCCCTCAGAGAGCAATGTCATTAAGTTAAGGGTCAGACTTTCTAATGACGAAGGCCTGTTTATTTATTTCGCTTGAAAAGCATTAAGTTAAGAACAAATATGCTACAGCCACCAAAGCCTGTGCGGCAATGGTGGCTGTTTTTTCTTCTTTAAATAGAGGATTGCACAATTTGAGCATGCCAAGTTGGCAAGAGCCTTTTCGGCCCTTGCCTTATGCTGCAATACGATAAAGAAATCCAATAAATGTTTTTGTCCGCATTTTCCGTTTATCTTTACGGCCTGGCCTTACTGGCTGAATGTATTTCCCTATATCTTCAAGAAGTTTTTCTCCGTTTGTTTTATTTCGTTTGTAATATTCGCGGCATAAGAAAAAGGCCATCGAATAGTTCACTTGATAAACATGAATGTTTTTGCTGACATTTTTAACAACAACTTCTCCAGTAATGCGCTCACAGAAGTTATAAGCAATTAATGCCGAATAAATCTCTTGCTCAACAAATTCATCGCTTTTTCCATGCAAAGCGATCAGACCGACGAAATATTTCAGTTCTCTAAAGGAAGTCTCTATGCCCCAGCGCATATGATAAAGGTCTTTAATGTCTGTAGAGGAAAATTCATTACGAGGCAAAGAGGTCACAATGGTTTCATAGTTGCCGTTTTCCAGCATAAAGCGAACTACTCTTATTTTTAGGGAATACGGCGAGTGAAAGTCCCACCGCCTAATTTTTGTTTTCGGACTGTTTGGTTTTCCTTTTTTGCTGCCTGTCGGGATAAAACGACGATTATGTAACTTATCATCTTTTGTTTGACTTGTGGTTATTTCTACAGCGATGTCCTGATCAAGTTCCCACATGGGAAGATTGATAATTTCCTTCATGGCACCGTTTCCGCCATCCTTTACACGGCAAACGAAGAAAACTCCATTTGTTTCAATAAAGTTTGCAAACATATTGTAGCTTTCGTAACCACGATCGGCGATAATTATAGTTTTATCATTAAAATTGTTGCGCCTAAGCATATTGATTAATGCCGCACGCTCGTCCATTTTGGATGCTGGCTGTAATTCAGCATCAAAGTAGGTGCGCGTTAACAAATCATATAAGGCATTGAGCTGGTATTGATTATAGCCGTGGGGTTGATTGCTTGGCCAAATAAAGGATTCTGCGTCAGGATTTCTTGCCATACTTATTGCAGAACCATCTGCTGCCAGCACTCGGTACCCGTAGAAGGTTTTTATCTTTTGGGTGGCCCTGTCGAAGTCACACAAAAGATCACGAAAAGCCTCTGGCTTTATCTTCTTTCGCTGCTGTATAAAAGCGGATGAGGTGACATTGATATCGGTAGCTTCAGCGAATTCAAACAACTCTTTATTTAATGACTTGCTTCCCATTGTCAACAGTAAACGGATCACAGAGGTCATAGATAGTTTACGTTCCCGGGTGAAGTCTATTCCTGGCTTTTTTACGTATTTGTTCTTGTTTTCAGTAATGTTAAAAATTGCAGAGTCCAATGTGCTTTTAAGCATAGTTGGTGTAGATTGCTTTACCATCGGCGATCTCCATTTCTGGTTTGAATTCCCACAAAAAGGCGACATCAGAGAACCTGATGCCGCCCTTAAATATGCCTATGTAATCGCAATTGTCTCTTGACAAATCGCCTTCTGTCCCTTATGGTATAAGGGCAAAGACGATTTTCTGCTGCGAAGGCTCTGAGCCGCTAACTCAGTTCTCTTCTAAGGAAGGTACATGGCCGCTAACCATCTGCCTTCGTGTTAGAAAGTCGTTTTTGCTGTTTATTTTGTTATACAAAAAGCGCACTCACATACTGAAAAGTAAGTGAGTGCGCTATACTTACGCATTCTGCGATTTCCTGCTTCGAAATCGCCTAATAATCTTTTGGTCCTGTTCCCGGTCTGTTTCACCCGGTTGGCCGCCGTTTTCCTCGCGTCAGCATATGACCTTAAATTGACTGCCACCTTTCCGGTCAACGGGCCGGGGTCGGTGCGTCCAGTATTTATAATAAGCGTACACTTATTATGTGTATTATAGTTCATTTCATGGAGGTTTGTCAAGAAATTTCTTCCAATAAACAGGCTTGCAGCAGGGTGATATTCTCTATGACCAATTGCCCGCACCGGCTGGCTGCTGGGCTGGTCTAACCTATCAGAAGGCTCCATTAAAGTTTGTAGTTAATAACACACAGAAATGTAGAAAAATTGTTGCAAACGATCTATTTGAGGTATGCCAATAAGCAACGCATATTTATATGTGGAAAATGCCCATGTCGGCATAATTTGCTTGTTCGCTTTTTATCGTTCAAAGCTTCTACTTCTTTCCTTGGGCAGCACATCTTTGACATATATCTTTACCGAACGATATACTTCCTCAAAAGCTGGCTTGTTTACATCACCGGCAAAACGAAACTTTTCATAAGCATGCCTCAATTCCACCGTTTTATGGAGAAACGCATCGAAGCTGCCTAAAGTTCTGCCGCTGCTCTGTAGCCGCCGAACCACTTCGCCTTTATTAAATGCAAAAACCTTTGAAAAGTAGTACAAATCAACAACATCTTTTATGCGCCGAAAAACAGATTCCGTTGAGATTACAGAAACTTTATCTGCAATCATTTGCGCAGGAGACACTCCCCTAAATTGAAGTCCTTCAACCTCATAGATCTTCGTAGGTGGAACAGGACGATTTACATCAATATCCATTGTAAACAGCGGCACATCTGTGTTTTTCTCTTTAAGTTCAAATCCCGCAGAACACTTCTCACCATACATCCTATAAATACTTACCTCTAAATCAATACCGTTGTTTTTAAGCGCTCTTTGCAAAGAGTCAACCATCTGTTCTGCAGATGGGGGAAGGTCAGAGTTCCAATTCGCATCGATATCAACAGTATGTCTTGTTTCTTCGGAATATCCTGCCTCATGAAGACATGCTTTTAGAACCATAGACCCCTTAAAACTAACGGGGATTCCACTTTCGTATATGGCCCTCATAACTCCATACATCAATTTTTCTTCTGCAGTCAGTTTCAAAACAATTACCTCAATTCCCGTAATACTCTATTGCTTCGTTGGCCAGTTTCTCAAACTTTTCACGATATTCAGGGCCTACAAAAACATCATCAAAATTCTCTCCATTACGATAATAATGCCTGCTAATTGCTTCTGTAATGCCTTGCATGTCTAAAATAGTCTCATTAGCAATAGCATCCATCACCGTTCTATTAAAGTCGGTAAAACGCAATCCATTTTTTTCTTTCACGCTGTGGGGACTGATCCGGTTGCCAATAACAACAACTCCGTTATAGCGGGAAAGAGTGTCGTCACCATAAACCCACACAAGATATTCATCGCTCCGGCCTCCGAAGTTACCCTGGCACATCAGCGCTGTATCCAATGCAAACACAACATTTTCCCCAAGGTGTTCACGAACGGATCTCAGCCAAGCTGTTGCACCTATAAAATCCTTGCGTCGGGGAAGATTTTGCTTTCTGGGGTCATATTTAGGTAATACAGAAGTCTTGCGGTTAATAAGATCAGCCTGGATGCGGTCCCTTAGTAAACGCACAATATATTCTGGTGGCGTTCGGACGCCGGTCTCCCAGTTTTGAACAGTACGAAAAGGGATATTGTATCGCGCAGCAAACTCGCTCTGGGTATCGCCCAGAAGTAATCTCATTTCACGAATATTCATCTTCATCACCTCAGTTACAGTATACACCCAATGGGTGCATATGTCAATCGTTTTTTAGATTTTCCTTACAGCCTCCATTTTAGTGGGATTGCGAGCCAATTCGACAGTATTTCTTTTCAAAACCTTAGAACGGTCTCCAAACGAGGGAACTGGACCGCTAAAATGGAAGATAAAGTTTTCTGTTTTATTAAGTTTTGCTTGTGTTGCATAAACAACCGCTGTTAGGCTGCCAACTGGAGTGTACTACGTACATCAACTATAAACATTAATAAGGCTTATCAGGAAATTCTGCATAATATATTGACTTCAAGTCCATGTGCGGTATAATAAAAGTGCGACACAAGTTAATATCAATTGGCTATAAAAGCATGCTGTTTTTTGTAAAAAACGCATGCTCTGTTTTCGTGTGCTTTTTTAGCCGAATGAGAACTTGTGTCGCAGCAATTGGGGCTATGCGTTTTTGAGTGCGTGGCTTCGGCTGCGCACTTTTTTATTTGGGAGAAAACATATGAAATTGCTTTTCCGTTCACGTTGCTTTTCCTTTGTTCTCAGCGCTCTTCTGATTGCAGTTACCCTTGCTGGTTGCGGCGGCAGATCGGTAGAAGAGGCCCATTTGCACACCTACAGCCAGACAGAAGTTGCTCCCTCTTGCCAGGACGGCGGGTATACGCTGTTTTCCTGCGAGTGTGGGGACAACTACCGAGAGGATGAAACCGCTGCTTTGGGGCATGAGTACAGCGAATGGGCCACCGTGCTGGAGCCCACCTACGAGGCGGAAGGACAAAAGGAAAGGAAATGCCTGCGGTGTAATTCCAGCCTTTCTGAAAGCATTCCGAAACTGAAACCCCACGAACATATTTGCACAGAGGAAATCGTTTCTGCCACCTGCACCGAAAAGGGTGTTTCCCGGCAGGTCTGCCAAGACTGCGGATTGGTGGTAACAGAAAGCGAGATTGAAGAGCTGGGGCACTCCTGGTCTTCCTGGGAGGTTACGAAAGAACCGACTACCACTGAAACCGGAACCAAAACCCGGACCTGTAAGAATTGCGGAAAAGTCGAGGTCGAAATGCTCCCCCAAAAGCCGGAAGCTCACAAGCATTCTTTTAAAGAAACCGTTGTAGAACCAACCTGTACAGAGGGCGGGCATACACTGCGGCAATGCGATTGCGGCGAGGTTTATAAAACCAATGAGACCTCCAAGCGCGGCCATTTATATGGCGACTGGACGACAACCAAAATGCCCACCACCACCGAAGCCGGTGAACGGCAATGCGTTTGTTCCCGTTGCGGCCAAATCAACAAAGAAACTGTTGCCAAATTGGATACCTCTGCTGCGAATAAATATGAAAACTACATTGACCCAGGGATTGAGATTAGGACAAACGGCTCTGGTGCCGTCCTTTATTCTTATTGCTCTGTACGCGTTGTTGACTCACGCACCTGGGGCGATCCACCCACCATCCGCATCAACCATGCCGGAGGCTTTGATGTTACCTATTACAAACAAGACGGCACTAAAACCTCCTACACTCTAACTCCCGTAGATGGATATGTTAACCAGTTTATTATTTTAAAAGACGGCTCCTACAGCACCCAACTTTTTGGCGACTACAAAGATTAAAATTCAAACAAACTGCTTCAGAAAGGATGTGAACACATGGAAAAACGAACGCCGCCTTCTCAACATTCGACTATTTTTGGCGCCACGAAGCGAGCCTTTGTTTTGTTATTCGCTGTTTTTCTTGCTCTTTCCGTTCTCTCGCCCACAGCACACGCCGCCTGGGATGGCGACGGCGAAGCACCTTCCAAAATCAATTTCACAGCATAACTATGCAAAAAAGAGTGCCCCCCTGTTTATTTACCTAAACAAGGGGGCATCAACTTTTGTGTTCGATTTTCTTAACTTAATGACATTGCCTCAGAGAGGGGGCCGATTCTCGCCTCCCTCAGAGAGGGAGGTGGATTTTGCGAAGCAAAAGACGGAGGGAGTGGCTTACCATAGGATAGGACACTCCCCCCGTCAAAACCTGCGGTTTTGCCAGCCCCCTCAGAGAGGGGGCCGATTCTCGCCTCCCTCAGAGAGGGAGGTGGATTTTGCGAAGCAAAAGACGGAGGGAGTGGCTTACCGTACGATAGGACACTCCCCCCCGTCAAAACCTGCGGTTTTGCCAGCCCCCTCAGAGAGGGGGCCGAGAATTATTCAAACATTTCTAAGATCTGCGCCTTGGGGCGGGCACCGGAGGACTGGGTGATAATCTGGCCGTCTTTTATCACCATCAGGGTGGGAATGGTCATCACATCGTATTTGTTTGCCAGTTCCGGCTCTTCGTCCACATTCACCTTGCAGACCTTGATGTCTTCTCTTTCTTCTGCGATCTCATCCAGGATGGGGCCTACCATACGGCAAGGGCCGCACCAGGGAGCCCAAAAGTCTAAAAGAACGGGGACGTTGGACTGTAAAACTTCTTTTTCAAAGGTTGCGTTCGTAATGTGTAAGGTTTTCATAAAAGTACCTCCTTTTGTTTTCTGGTGTTAGTATACCACGGAAAATCGGGAGATTATGTGACATATATCACCTTTTTAGGGGTTAACCGAATATTCCGAAATAGCCTAAGACCAAAGCGCCTAAAGCGATTCGATAGATGCCGAAGGGCGCAAAGCTGCGCTTGCGGACATATTCCATAAGACCGCGGATCACCAGCAGGCTTACAAGGAAACTGACGATGCAGCCTACAGCCAGCACGCCCCATTCGGTAGCGGTGGCATCGATGCCCTCTTTCACGAACTTCAGCAGCTTCAAAGCGCTGGCGCCCAGCATGGTGGGAATGGCCAGGAAGAAGGAGAATTCTGCGCCGGCTTTCCGGCTTACGCCCAGCAAAAGCGCACCCAAAATGGTGGCGCCGGAGCGGGATGTACCGGGAATCAGGCTCAAACACTGAAAACAGCCAATATAAAAAGCGGTTTGCCAGTCGATTTCTTCCACGGTCTCAATGGGAGACTGCTTGCGGAATTTTTCCACAAACAGAAAGGCTATGCCATATATAACCAGAGCAATGGAAACAACGATATAGTTATATAAATGGGCATCCATCCAGTCATCACACAAAACCCCAAGCAGAGCAGAAGGTAAAACAGCCACAATGACCTTTGCCCACAGGAGCCAGGTGCCTTTTCTTTGGGCAGGTGTTTTTTGAAGACTGAAGGGATTCAGTTTGCGGAAAAACAGAAGAACAACCGCCAAAATAGCGCCCAGCTGGATCACCACCTGGAACATCTCATAAAAAGAATCGCTCACATGCAAATGGAGGAATTTCTCCAAAAGAATCAGGTGGCCGGTGGAGGAAACGGGGAGCCACTCGGTGACACCCTCCACAATGCCAAACAGAACGCTCTTGAGCAATTCAATCCAATCCAAGGCAAACACATCCTTTCTGTAGCCTATCATAACAGATAGCTTGCAACTTTGCAAGCAAAGAAAAATACCGTAATTTTTACAAATTGTTCACCCCAAACGGAAAAAAACGGCTATAATGGGGATATACGAGAAAAAGAAGGAGGGCTATTATGGCAACTTCTGTTTTGGTCGTGGAAGACGACCGCAATATTCAGCAGCTTTTGCAGCTGTATTTGGAAAAAGAAGGTTATGCAGTTACCATTGCCGCCGATGGAGGCCAGGGCCTGCAGAAATTCCGGGCGATCCACCCGGATGTGGTGCTTTTGGATGTGATGATGCCGGTGATGGACGGCTGGGCTGTCTGCCGGGCCATCCGGGAAGAAAGTCAGACCCCCATCATTATGCTCACTGCCAAGTCCGAAACCGAGGACAAGGTGACCGGCCTGCGGACCGGTGCAGACGATTATGTAACCAAGCCCTTTGAAATGCGGGAGCTCCTTGCCCGGATCGAGGCGGTCCTTCGCCGCAGTGACCGGGGAGCAGAACAGGTAAAGGTCAAGCGGCTGATTTTCGACCGGCTGATCATTGACATGGACGCTTTTGAACTGACGGTCAACGGCAAAAAGGTGGATACCCCGCCTAAGGAAATGGAGCTTTTGTATTATTTGGCTTCCTCTCCCAACCGGGTCTACACTCGCAATCAGCTT
>RHMF01001158.1_pt1 | contig 11960 bp, 9 predicted proteins | sample 5365151 | NCBI WGS metagenome assembly RHMF01 (sample SAMN10266501, study PRJNA497801) | feces metagenome | isolation source: feces | host: Bos taurus | place: China: Prairie of Fairy Mountain | collected 2017-08-14 | reverse complement strand
TCTATTACCACGTGTATTTTCATCTAATACCCTCCCTAATTCACTTACAAAATTGGTGTCATAATACACGCTGTATTTCATGTTGACTACATTCGATAATCGCATTATATGAATTTGTTTATAATCTTTAATAGTTCGCTTGTGTCAATAGCACCTTGCGACCGTAAGTATTCTTCGACATTGTCCATGACAATCGGTTTTATGTCATTTGGTAATCTTCCTTCTCTCAAGAAACTTTTAGAGTTCTCATCTATGTATTCTTTATAATTCTTCATAACCTAAAATGCTACTTTAATAAAGGCAACGATATAGCAGTTGACCCAAATGCATAGAATTATTGGATGTATAACAAAACGGATACATCCAATTTTGTTTTAATGTTTTTTACTTGGAGTCGGTCTGTTAACATTTACATTATTTTCATAATCTTCGGTAGAATACTGATAATTACTAATGAAACTTAATAAATCGTTAATCACATTTTGGTTATGAGCTATTAACGTATGTAATCGTCTGCTTCGTGTTGTTTTGTCTGAATATGAAACTCTATAAAATTCCTGAGTATTGAAATTGTATTCGATTGTGCCAATACCATACTGTTTGCTTGCCACATCCAAATAACCTTTCAATACAAATCTTTCCTTGTCAATGTATTTTACCTCATTAAAATGAAGATTAACAGAATAAGCCATATTTGTAGATTTATTCATTTCAACGAACTCCAATACCAAATTAGGGAAATTATCATTTATTGCTAATGATAACGCTTTCAATCTTGTTATTTCTGACTTATCCATTTTACTTCTTGAATTAACATTTCTATTTTGAAAATAATCTTGCTGTGCATTATAATTGGCTCCATGTGCTAAAGCAGCTCCTCTATATCCAATTTCACTTAAAACACCTTTAACTGATTCAGATATTATCCTTCTAAAGATGTCTTCGTTTAATCTAATTATAGTATCTTTCATAAATTACTAAATCATTTACTTATAACTACTATTTTCTCCGGCAAAAGTACATCATTTTTTCCAATTGGCAATACTATTTATTGTAATAAATAACGGTGGTAACACACCGGGTTATAAAAACGATAAATGAATATGAAAAACATCAAGAAATTCGACACAACAGCCGCTAAGGGATTTCAGATTTCAGATTTCAGTTAGTTTTTTTGCCATGTACATAGCAGAGAGAAATGTTAGAAAATTAATTTTATAATATAATATATATATATATATTATATTATAACTATTCTTTTAACAAGTAAGTGGGGGGATGTGATGGTTGTTTTTTTTAACTGAAATCTGAAATCTGAAATCCCCCCACACAAAATGAGCATCCGGCCATACCATGAAAAATATTTTACACCCACGCACATGATCGTGACACGCCTCGTGCCGTAAAAAGAACGGCATCGTGAAGTAGTAAAAACGCCCTCGCCATGCAAAAAAAACGGCAAATGGGCCAAAATCATGATGATTCCAAAAATATTTTACAGATTCATGATAGAAATCATCTTTTTATTTTGTTATTACAAAATAAAGTTGTATCTTTGCAGTGTGTTTAAAGACCCCCTTTGCCCATTATACATTCACAAACTAAACGCTAACAAACCTACACCCAACAACAAATGCCAACAAAAGCAAACAACCCAAATAGGGAAATCCCCACCACGTTTATAGGATTCCCACTTGTGGATATGGTGCCACATCCCTAACTTTGCAGTGTGAGATTAGAAAAAACATCGTTGAATCCATTAAAAAAGACTACAATTATGATACGCAAAATGATGAACAGATTACCACTCCTAATGGCTGTGCTGATGGGCTGCATGATGGCGGCTTGCGACAACGACGTGATGCAATCGAGAGTGTTGAGCGGAAAATGGCAGGGCGACTGGGGCATGTATTACCAATACGAGTATCGCGGACGCGTATATACCTTCAACTGCTATGACACACGCATTGAGTTCTTCCCCGACTATGACTTCGCCACAAGCGGTTACGGCAGGCAGATTGACTACTACGATGTGGGCCCTTACGAGTATCAGTACTACTATTTCCACTGGTCCATCCGCAACGGCATAGTGAGCCTCATTTACCCCTATGACCCCACGCTGAACACCAGCATCAGCGAGTACAGGATGAGCAACAACACGTTCACGGGCTATTTCATCAACGGATATGACCGCTTCTATCTGCGCAAATGGGCCGACTATTACGACTGGACACCCTATAACAGCTACTATTGCTATGGCCCCAGGGACTATCATTTCCCCTATTATTCACCCGCCACGCGTGCCGAGGAGGACAGCATCGTAATCCCCTATGACGGCGAACCCACAGAAGGACGAATCATCCGACGCGGAAACCGCATCACGGAAGCCATCAGCGCCGAGCCCTAACCTCTCGCTGCTCATCGCTCAAAGCTCAGAGCTGATCGTGCTGATTTGCTGTAGAATGTCCACTCCTGCCTTAACTGATGGTATAGATGTGAGCAGAAGGGTGTTTCGCCCGCCCACCACGTCGAGCTTGCAACGGTGGATGTTTGTGGTGGCAAACTGAAGTATCTGCCCGAAGGCGGCACTCTGATAGAAGGGGCTGTCCTGGTTGTTGACAAAATAGAGCCTCATGCGGCCGTTCTTCAGGATGATGCGCTCGGTGCCGAAATAGCGTCCAAGACGGCGCAGATGAACCACCTGGATGAGTTCCTCGCCCTCGTGAGGGATTGGGCCGAAACGGTCGTTCATGCGCTGGCAGAAGGCATCCACATCGGTGGGACTTTCAAGGCCGTCCAATTCCCTGTAGAGCAACATGCGCTCGCTGGCGGTGGGTACATATTCCTCGCTGAAGTACATCTGCAGGTCGCTCTCCAGCTGGCACTCGTCCACAAAGTCGTGCCCCTCGGTGATGATGCCCTTTTGCACGTCCTCGGCAAACAATTCCTGAAACTCCTCGTTGCGCAGTTCCTTGACGGCCTGGGAAAGTATCTTTTGATAGGTTTCATAACCCAAATCGGCGATGAAACCGCTCTGTTCGGCCCCCAGAAGGTTTCCGGCACCACGGATGTCGAGGTCTTGCATGGCAATGTGTATTCCACTGCCCAGGTCGCTATAATTCTCAATGGCCTGCAGGCGTCGGCGCGCGTCTGTGCTGAGCGCCGCAAGCGGAGGGGCAAGCAGATAGCAGAAAGCCTTCTTGTTGCTTCGGCCCACACGTCCGCGCATCTGGTGAAGGTCGCTAAGCCCAAAGTTTTGCGCGCCGTTGATGATGATGGTGTTGGCATTGGGGATGTCAATACCGCTCTCTATGATGGTGGTGCTGATGAGCACGTCATAGTCGTAGTTGGAGAAGCCGAGGATGACTTCCTCCAGCTTCTCGGGCGGCATCTGTCCGTGGCCCACCACCACTCTGGCATCGGGCACATACTTATGTATGAGCGCTTCAAGGTCGGGCAGATTGGAGATGCGGTTATTCACAAGATACACCTGGCCGTTGCGGCTCATTTCAAAGTTTACGGCCTCGGCTATGGTCTCGGCGTTGAAGGTGCAAATCTGTGTGTGTATGGGATAGCGGTTGGGGGGCGGTGTCTGTATGATGCTGAGGTCGCGGGCGCCCATGAGGCTGAATTGCAGCGTGCGCGGAATTGGGGTGGCCGTGAGGGTGAGCGTGTCCACATTGGTGCGCATCTGACGCAGTTTTTCCTTGGTGCTGACGCCAAACTTCTGCTCCTCGTCAATGATAAGCAGGCCAAGATCGTGGAATTTTACAGACTTTCCAATGAGCTTGTGGGTGCCTATGATGATGTTTATCTTGCCCTCCTTCAGTTCCTCCAGAATCTTGCTGGTCTTGCTTGCGCTGCGGGCGCGGCTGAGATATTCAATGCGCACGGGCATGTCGCGCAGACGCTCGCTGAAGGTGCGGAAGTGCTGATAGGCCAACACGGTGGTGGGCACAAGCACAGCCACCTGCTTGTTGTCGGCACACGCCTTGAAGGCGGCTCTCACCGCCACTTCGGTCTTGCCAAAGCCCACATCGCCACACACAAGGCGGTCCATAGGCCGCTGGCGCTCCATGTCCTGCTTGACGTCCTGTGTGGTCTTCAGCTGGTCGGGGGTGTCCTCATAAATGAACGAGGCTTCCAGCTCGTGTTGCATGAAGCTGTCCGGGCTGAAGGCAAATCCTTTCTCCTCGCGTCGTTTGCTATAAAGCAGAATCAGGTCGCGTGCAATGTCCTTTATCTTCTTCTTGGTGCGTTCCTTCATGCGCTCCCACGCTCCGGTGCCCAGCGTGCTTATGCGGGGTTGTTCGCCCTCGTGACCCTTGTACTTGGACACCTTGTGGAGGGAGTGGATGCTTACAAAGACAATGTCGTCGTGGTTATAGATGAGCTTGATGACCTCCTGCATCTGGTCGCCGTTGGGGATGCGTATCAACCCGCCAAAGCGTCCAATGCCATGATCAACGTGAACGACATAGTCGCCCAACTCAAACTGTTGTATTTCCTTCAACGTGAGCGCCACACGTCCGCGGTGGGCTTTCTCGCTCTTGAGGTTGTACTTGTGGAAGCGGTCAAATATCTGATGGTCGGTGAAGAAACAGGCCTTCTGGTCATCGTCCACATAACCGGCATGCAGGGTGCGCTTCACGGGGGTGAAAGCAATTCCCGTGTCCTTGTCCTCGAAAATCTGACGCAAGCGTTCGGTTTGCTTCTCGCTGTCGGCAAGGATATATAGGCGGTAGCCCTTGGCAAGATACTCTTGGAAGGATTGGAAAATGAGGTCGAAATTCTTATGGAAAATGGGCTGAATGTGCGTTGAAAAGGCCAGTTTTGAGCCTTTTGGGGCATCGCCATTGTCGCGGTTTAACTCTATTATGCAGAACTTGTCCACCTGTACCCTGAAGGTGGACGGGCGCACAAGGAGGGTGTCTTTGGCCAGTTTCTCACGGTTTTGAAACTCTTCAAGCTCTGTCTGTCCTTCGCCGGCAATAAGGGCCTGCTGAAGGAATCCCTCGTGGAAAATCTGCTCCACCGTTTGGCACACATACTCCTTGTTCTTTATGATGAGTTGCGATGCGGGAGGCAGGAACTCGAGGAAGCACTGGCGGTTTTCCGTCTCTTTGGAAAGCTGGGGAACGATGCGTATCTGGGAGAGGCGCTTCTCGCTGAGCTGCGTGTTCACGTCAAAGGTGCGGATGCTGTCCACATCATCCCCGAAGAAGTCAATTCTATAAGGAAACTCGCAGCTGAAGGAATACACGTCAAGAATGCTTCCGCGCACGGCAAACTGCCCAGGCTCATAGACATAATCCACACGGTTGAAGCCAAGGCTGAGAAGGGTTTCCTGCATGAAGGTGGCATCCACGCGCTCGCCCTCGGAAAGGCTTATGGTTTGCTCGCCCAGCTTCTCGCTTGTCACCACCATCTCGGAAAGTGCGGAGGGCGAGGTGATGATGAAAAGCTGCCCGCTGCCGCCGATACGGCTCAACACCTCGGTGCGCATGATTTCGTTGCCGGCATCGCGCTGGCCATACTTTACCGCACGCTTGAAGCTGCTGGGAAAGAAGAGCACCTTCTCATCGCCCAGAATCTGAACAAAATCATGATAAAGATAACCCGCCTCTTCCTCATCGTCCATAACGAAAACGTATGGCTTGCCTGTGGCATCGGGATAATGCTTCAGAAGCGTGGAAAAAAGTATAGGCATGGAGCTGCCCTGAAGGCCATTCATCTGAAGGTACTTCTCCCCACGGGACAAGCACTTGTTCAAGGCTTTCAACTGGGGATGCAGCTTATAAACGTCCAATAATTCGTCAAGGCACATATCTATACTTTTATTTACATTTGTCTAATTGGAGGTAACTAAAGGGCTTCAATCTCTTCCAGGAACACCTCGGCTTGCGCAAGGGTGTCCAGCTTGCCTACGTCCATGAGCCGGAAACCATCCTGCAAATGTCCGTACACAGGCACATCGCGGCAGATGCTGAGATAGAAGTCGATTATGCTGAACTTGGCTGGCCATCCCTCAAAACGGGGGAAAAGGACAGGATCTATCTGGTGGATGCCCGAGAAGGCATAGCGCCGGCACTTGTCGGGTTGCAAGTCGGGATACGGGCTTTTAACTTGCCCCGTAGCTTCGTTTATCCATCCCACAAGGCGCATGCTTTCATCGAAAAGCAGATAACGCTGCGTCTTTCGCTCGCTCACGAGCAAGGTGGCTGCCCTGCCTTCGCCCTGGGCATAGAATTGTGTGAGGTCGGCGTTGCTCAAAATGTCCACATTATGGATGAGGAACCGTTCTCCGGAAAGAAGTGGCATGGCATGGCGTATTCCTCCGCCTGTCTCAAGCAATTCGGCGCGTTCATCGCTAAAACGGATGGAAACGCCCGTGTCATTCGAGGCACACCACTCTTCAATCATATCGGCGAAGTGATGGACGTTTATCACGGCTTCGGTACATCCGTGGCGTGCGAGCTTTTCCAATAGTATCTGCAACAAAGGCCTACCGCCTACGGGGACAAGCGCCTTGGGCATTGTGTCTGTCATTGGCTTCAGCCGGGTGCCCAATCCGGCAGCGAATATCATCGTTTTCATCTTAGGGATTTGCGGGTAGAGTTTGGTTGATGTGCTGCTCGCGGTGGCATATTCTCACTTCTATGCCAAACTTGTTATGTATGTGCTCGGCCAGGTGTTGTGCGCTATAAACGCTTCTGTGTTGTCCTCCCGTACATCCGAAGCAGAACATAAGGCTGGTGAATCCGCGCTGGATATACCTTTGGATGTGAGCGTCGGCAAGTTTGTAGACACTGTGCAGGAAGAGCAGAATCTCGCCATCGTCCTCAAGGAAGCGGATGACAGGCTCGTCAAGGCCGGTGAGCTGCTTATAAGGCTCGTAGCGTCCGGGGTTGTGGGTGCTTCGGCAATCGAATACATATCCGCCTCCGTTGCCGCTTTCATCCTCAGGAATGCCGTTTCTATAGGAGAAGCTGAACACCTTTACCACGAGCGGACCCTTTCCGTCATATTTACTGAAAGTGGCGGGGCCGTCGGCAATGTGCGCGTTATAAGGGTTGTTGTCTGTGGTCTTGTATCCATCGGCACGCTCCACTTTCACGGGTGGCTTGGGTTGGAATTGCGGAAGGTTCACCATATCCTTGAGCACATCGTAGAGATAGGGATAGGGGCATCCGTCGTTGTCCAAAAGGTCGCGCAGGTTGTCCAATGCGGGCGGAATGCTGTCAAGGAAATGCTTCTTGCGTTCGAAATAGCCACGGAATCCGTATGCGCCCAATACTTGCAGCAGACGGAAGAGCACACAAAGCTGGAGGTCTTTTCTGAATCTTCGCTCGTCCACCTCGATATAGTGTTTGAGGTTGGTCAGATAGACGTCAATCAGTTCGTTGCGCAATTCCTTGGTGTATCTTGCCGAGGCTTGCCAAAGGAAGCTGGCAAGGTCATATTGTACGGGTCCTCTCCTACCTCCCTGAAAATCGATGAAATGGGGATTTCCTTCAGCATCGAGCATCACATTGCGAGCCTGGAAATCGCGATACATGAAAGAGTTGGACGGAATATTGGCTATATCGCGTGACATGAGCTGGAAAGACGCTTCGAGCTTCAATTCATGGAAATCCACACCGGTAGCCTTCAAAAAGCAGTATTTGAAGTAATTCAGGTCGAAAAGCACATTGGTGGTATCCATTGATGCCTGCGGATAGCAATGGCTGAAATCTATGTGGCGTCCGCCCCTTATCTGTATGTCGGGAAGTGCGGAAATGGTGCGGCGAAGAAGTTCTTTCTCGTGCGAAGTGTATCGGCCTCCTGCATCTCTACCGGCCTTCAAGGCGTCAAAGAGCGTGGTGTCGCCCAAATCGTCTTGTAGATAATACAACCCGTCTTCGCTGACGGCATATACTTGCGGCACTGGAAGTTTTGATTGCGCGAATTGTTTTGAAAGATAGCAGAAAGCGTGGTTTTCATCGCGACTTGTGCCTTGCACACCAATCATGCTCTTTCCCTTTTCGCAGGAAAGCCTGTAGTATTTGCGGTTACTTCCAGCGCCAGGAATCGGCTCGCACTTTGTGCATTCAGAACCTGTATATACCTTATATAATTCTTTGAGTTTATCCATATTCGTTTGTTATGTAAATTGGCGTGTAAATCTCGCCATGAATGTGTTTATTGTATCTGGATGTTGAAATGTCGGCTATCGCCGAATTGCAAAAGAATGGATTTATATTGCTTAAAATATTCCTGTAAGGGGGGAATCATCTTCTTTTCCACATCATCCAGTTTTACTTGCATCACCATGCGGCTTTGTGTGGTTTCTACGTTGGCGCTCTTCGTTGGGCATAAAGCATCTGTGGGGTTGTGCGAGGCAATATACAAGGCCTTGTCTTGTACCCTAAACCAAAAATTCTTCTCCAATGCGCCAATCTTGAATTCACTATCTGAGATTTTCTCATAACCGATGGAGCCAGAAGTTAGGTTATCATCCCAATTGTTGATGTTACGGAGAAAGTCTGTATTGTCCAGCGATGCGGAAAGTACGGTATTTCCTTTTCCTAACGGCTCTTTTGTGTTGAATATGGAAACAGGGCCTTTGACGGAAGAAATCATCATGTCTGCGTCTATGCACATATTCAATGCGAGCAAAGCAAGACGGACATCAGGAATGCTACGCGCGAATTGCAGGAAGTCTTTTCCTTCCACATTCAGATGAATGGCAGACGCGATACACGGTAAATTGGTGTCCAAAGAATGGTATGCGCCTACGGGACGGAAAGTTGCGTCCATCCTATCCAACAATTTGTTGATTTCCGCCTTGTCCGAGGATACCTTGCCCTCCATTTGGATTTCATTTGCGTGAAGCGAAAGAAAGGATGTAAGCGTGATGTCTTCAAAAGATGAACCTTTTGGCAATATCACTTCCATCGGTTTTGAGACAGACTCCGGTAAAGCATTGGCGAATGCGGCAAACGCAAGCGGGCTATTGAGCGTATCTATGGCACTTTGCAGCGAAGAGGGTACTTGCTCGCTACGCAACATGGCTGCTGTCATGTATCCCTCAATGTCTGTGTCGGAGGATGAAGGTTTCATGATGCAAAGGAACTTATCTTCATCGAACATCAAATGCAGATAACTCCAACTGGCCTTGTAGAAACCTTCTTCACTGGTTACCTTGAAATTGTTCTTAACAAGAAAGGATTGCAAGGCTGACGCGTCGGACACCGCTCCTACAAGCCCCAGCTTTCGTTCGGCATCCATGAATGCGTAAACAGGGGCCGAGTAATCAATACCTGTCTTGTTTGAAAAGTTGTGTATGAATAAGCCGGTAAGAATGGACGGAGCGTCCTCGTGAGCTTTCACCAGTTCGTCTACATGGATGCGCGAAAGGGCAATAACATCCTGTGGAAGCACAGACAGATAATGCTCATTGCGGGAGCATCTTCTGAACTCACACCACGCAACAGCCACGAACAGCAAAATGGCCGATAAAATGTAGACAAACTTTTTCTTTCCCATCAGATTTGGTTTTTTATCTGCATGCAATGAACGGCCACCAGTGCGGCGGTTTCTGTCCTTAGCCTGCTCTTGCCAAGACTCACACTTTGGTAGCCTTTTGTCAAAGCGAATTTCACTTCTTCAATGCTGAAGTCGCCTTCAGGGCCAATGAGCACCGTTGCGGGTTCTCCTTTTTGAAGAATGTCCAGCAAAAAGGGGCGTACAGAAGCGGGTTCTTCACCAATGTCTTCGCTGGCATGGCAATGGCAAATGAATTTTTGTCCCTCGCGAGGCGACTCAATAAACTTCTTGAAATCTGTCATTTCGTTTAGGACGGGCTTCCATGCCTTGTGGCTTTGTTTCATCCCCGCAATCAGGATTTTGTTTACGCGCTCACATTTCACCACCCTTCTCTCGCTGTTGGCACAATTCAAGAAACTCAGCTCGTCAAAGCCGATTTCTGTGGCCTTTTCGGCAAACCATTCAACACGCTCCATCATTTTTGTGGGTGCCATGGCAAGATGGAGATGCCCTGTCCATGCAGCGGGTTGCGGTTGCTCTTCCATCACTTTATAAAAGCACCGGTGACCAGTGGCGGTGGTGATTTCCGCTTCATAATAACTTCCCTTTCCGTCCATCAGATAGATGGTGTCTCCGGCAGTAAGGCGCAATACCTTTACCGCATGTCTGGCTTCTTCTTCGGGAAGCTCGCCCTTTATGTCGGGATCAAAGAAAAATCTTACTTCTTTCACTTTGTTTTAGGAATGTGTTTGTAACGGAATAATATAGCGAACGCAATGCTTATGCAAAGGGCATAAAGTGCGAACAGATACCAGCAAGTTTGCCACCCCTCGATGATTTCCATGCCAGTGGCGGATGCGGGCAGATTGTAGACGTGCTTGTTGATGACTTGTTGTGCCACGAGCATGCCTATTGTGGCGCCAAAACCGTTTGTCATCATCATAAACAGGCCTTGCGCACTGCTTCTGATGCTTTTGTCTGTCTCATTGTTCACAAACAAGGAGCCACTGATGTTGAAGAAATCGAAAGCTATGCCATAGACAATCATACTGAGAATGAATAGCCATACTCCTTCGCCAGGATTTCCTATCGCAAAGAAGAGGAAACGGAATACCCATGCCAGCATGGCGATGAGCATCACACGTTTAATTCCGAATCTACTCAAGCAGAAAGGAATGAGCAGGAAGCACAAAGTTTCGCTTATCTGACTGAGCGATATTAAAATGTTGGCGTGCTCAACACCAAATGTATGGGCATATTCTTCAATTTGGGCGAAACTTGAGATAAACGGATTGGCAAAACCGTTCGTAACCTGAAGGCATACGCCCAAGAGTATGCTGAAAATGAAGAACACGGCCATATTATAATTGCGAAAGAGCGAGAAGGCTTGAAGCCCCAACGCTTGGACAAGTGTCTTTTTTTGTCCCGATTTGCTGATTTCGCAACTTGGCAATGTGCGTGCGTAGATGGCCATGACAAAACTTAGAAGGGCACTCCATGCAAATTGATAGGGAGAGTGCTGCATTCCGCCCAAGTCAACCACCCACATACTGATAATAAAGCCTATAGTTCCCCAAACGCGGATAGCGGGAAATGACTTTACCGTGTCCAATCCCGCTTTTTCAAGCGATGTATACGCCACGCTGTTGGCAAGCGCAATTGTGGGCATGAAGAAGGCGATGGCACAAACGTAAAGCGTGAACAGGGGTGTGAAAGACAATGCACTTTCTGCATTTAAAGCATAGATGCAGAGACCTGCCATAAATATGCCTGTAAACAAATGACATATGCTTAGCAATTTCTGCGCCTGAATCCAGCGGTCAGCCACAATGCCCATGAGAGCTGGCATACAGAGAGAGACAAACCCCTGCACACTATAGAACAAACCTATTTTGCTTGCCATTCCATTTTTGGCCAAAAAGGCGCCCATGGTGGTAAGATAGGCTCCCCAAACGCCAAATTCGAGTAAGCTGAGCAAGATGAGTCTTTGCTTGATTTTCATATTTGCCGTTACTTTATTTGCTTGGTGTTCTTGACTTGCCGCTATTCGACGTAAAGCACAAGACCCTTGAGGTATTCACCCTCGGGATGATAGATATTTATGGGGTGGTCGGCTGGCTGATGGAGCTGGTGAAGGATGCGTACGCTTCTTCCGCTCATGGCTGCTGCCGTAAATACCGCCATTCGGAACTGATCCTTGTTGACGGCCTGGGAGCAACTGAAGGTAAAGAGGATTCCTCCTGGTTGTATTTTCTCAAAAGCCTTTGCATTGAGTTTCGTATATCCGCGGATAGCATTTCTCAGTGCATCCTTGTGCTTGGCAAATGCGGGAGGGTCAAGAATGATGAGGTCGTAAGGTACCGTCATTCTGTCCAGGTATTTGAATGCGTCCTCTGCATAGGCTTCATGGCGCGCGTCGCCAGGGAAATTCA
>RHMF01001157.1_pt1 | contig 11961 bp, 12 predicted proteins | sample 5365151 | NCBI WGS metagenome assembly RHMF01 (sample SAMN10266501, study PRJNA497801) | feces metagenome | isolation source: feces | host: Bos taurus | place: China: Prairie of Fairy Mountain | collected 2017-08-14 | reverse complement strand
GCAGATGGGTGTGCATACTCCGCTCAGGAGGGTCATGCCGAGCTCGCCGGCGACCCTGTCGATGCGTGAGAACACGTCCCTGAGCTCCTCCTTGGACAGGCCTGCCTCCGCAGCTTCCCAGAGAGAGTGCGCTGGTGAGAGTGAGAAGCGCTCCGCCAAGACGGAACTTTGCCTTGACCGCTTTTGCGTTCTTTCCCCTGGTGAGCCATACCCACAGCGATACCGCTCCGAAGGCCGCTCCTATTCCGATGATTGAAAGTGTTCTCTTCATGATGCCGGACGGTTTAATTTGAATTTGATTCTACTTTAGCAAATATAAGAAATTTGTCACTATTTCGAATGTTTCTTCTTAAATCGCCAAAATAAAATAAGAAGAGTTGCTAACTCTATGATTTACATAGATCGCTGACAATGGGATCAAGAAATCAGGGTTTTGGAGCAAATTTGGAGCAAATCAATAAAAATAGCCCTCCTAGTTACCTAGAAGGGCTATTAACGTGCTCCGGACGGGAATCGAACCCGTACGGCCATTTCTGGCCACGGGATTTTAAGTCCCGCGTGTCTACCTATTCCACCACCAGAGCGATCCGGTTGCAAAGATAAGTCAAATTTCTTAACTTCGCACAAATAATTTATTTAACCCTGCCAATAACCAAATCACATAATCATGGACGAGAAACTTATGAACAACCCGTACTACGCCAAGGCGATAGAGTACATCAAGACCCACGATCTCAACGCTCTCGAGAACGGAAAGCATTTTATCGACGGTGAGGACCTATTTGTCAATATCGTTGACAGCAACATGAAGACTCCTCAGCAGGCACGTCTGGAAGTACACGACAAGTATATCGACATCCAGATTCCGCTTTCAAAGGGTGAGACTTTCGGAGTGAAGCCTCGCAGCGAATGCACCCAGCCAGACGGCGAGATGAATACAGAGAAGGATATCCTGTTCTACCACGACCCTGTAGAGGAGACCATCACTGCCGGAATTGGAGAGGTTATCACATTCGCACCAGAGATGGCTCACGCACCGCTTATCGGAGAGGGAACCATCCACAAGGCCATCTTCAAGGTTAAGGTCGTTTAAAGTGAGAATATATCGGGACATAAGGACCGGAATGCGCATAGTCGAGGTTGATGATCTTACCTTCCTTGGTGACAGGGATTATCCCATCAGCTGGTTCCGACGTCATCTCCGCCATTTCCGCTTGAAGCTTGCCTTGCGAAAGGCAGATCGGGTCATAGTTCCCGGCTATGATGTCGCTGTAGATCTTGTCCGCTACTATTTCTTTCCTAAAGACAAGATAGAGATCAGGAAGAAGCGATAGCTCAACTTGACCGGCAATCTCAAAATCACGCCCCTCCCACAAATCCCAGCGTTGCGACACTGATCCGGACCGAAGGAGGGAAGACGGTTCGCAGTGCCTGAAGGCAGGCGGATAACGTGGATCCGGTGGTGAAGACATCGTCGACCAGCAGGATGTGCCTGATGTCCTGGCATGTCACATTTCGTATAGAGAAGGCTTGCGATACGTTACGAGCCTTCTCTTCTACTTTGATGACCGTCTGGGTGCGTGTCCGCCTGTGCCTGCGGAGGATGTCTGTCCTCATCGGGATCCCAGTCTCGCGTGAGATGCCGGATGCTATGATTTCTGCCTGATTATACCCGCGGGACCACCGTCTCATCCAGTGCAGGGGTACAGGTATGATCATATCCACATCTTTGAGAAACCCCGCCTCAAGGACTTTCCGACCGAGCATGGCTCCGAAATGTCTTCCGACAGGAGCGTTGCCGTGGTATTTGACCTGATAGGGTATATGCCTGTATCCGGCTTCGCTATGGTAATAGAAAAGAGCGACGGCAAATGCATACCGCTCGTGCTGGCTGTCGTGGCCAGCATCTTCCTCCAGCCATTTCTGGATTGTCTCGTTGAACTTGTCGGACATGGGGTTGTATCCTGTCTTCCAGAAGTATGTGTATGGGAAATCTGCCAGACAATACAGGCAAAGATGCCTTTCATGTCTGTTCAGCCGTCTTCCGCATACGATGCATGTGCGTGGCATCAGCAGATCGAGTACTGCCTTCAGATACATTGATGACCGTTTCATGCTGCAATGAAGCCATTTTCTCCCGACCGCACCCTCAAAAACGGAAAAATTTAATGCAAAAACGGAAAAATCTGAATAAAAAGACGCCCGGCCAGAACGGTCGGACGTCAGGGTTTAGGTTTTGCAAATACGTTGCGTTTGAAAAATGTGTGTAATATGGTGTTTTATAGAATCAGCAGTTCATTCCGCCGCAGCAGCTGATGACCTGGCCCGTCACATATCCGGCGAGGTCGCTGGCGAGGAAAAGCGCGACGTTGGCCACATCCTCAGGAGTACCGCCCCTTCTCATCGGAATCTGTTTCTCCCACTCCTTCCTCACATCTTCCGGCAGGACGCTTGTCATGTCGGTCGCTATGAACCCGGGAGCAATACAGTTCGAGCGTATTCCGCGAGGACCCATTTCCTTGGCGATGGACTTTGAAAGTCCGATCAGTCCGGCCTTTGAGGCTGCATAGTTGCATTGTCCGGCATTTCCCGACACACCTACGACAGAAGACATGTTGATGATGCTGCCACATCTCTGTCTTGCCATCACCGGTACGCATGCGTGGATGAAGTTGAATGCAGACTTCAGGTTTGTCCCGATGACATTGTCCCACTGAGCCTCGTCCATCCTCATCATCAGCCCGTCTTTCGTGATGCCGGCGTTGTTGACAAGGATATCAACTCTTCCAAATACAGCCTTTACGTCTTCGACCACGGCATGTGCGTCCTCAAATGACGCTGCATCGGATGTATATGCTTTTGTGCGTACGCCCATAGCCTCGATTTCTGCAGCCAGAGTCTGGGCTGCTTCGTGCTGAGACCTGTATGTGAAGGCTACATCTGCTCCCTCTGCCGCATATTTAAGGGCAATCGCTCTTCCGATGCCTCTTGTCGCTCCTGTAACAAGGGCGACTTTTCCTGTAAGAAGTCCCATGTCAGTAGTGTTTGTCAGGTACAAAATTACCCTTATCCGACAAATAGTCAATAGCAAATTTGTCCAATTGCATCAAAAAGGGCCCCATTGTGGTAAAACATCCGCTTTTGTGGCCAAAAAACACTATCTTTGCGCCCGAAAAACAGAAAATTTATGGCAAGTGAGATAAGAAATCCACAGCTTTGGCAGGATGGTCGCCTGAAGATCGACTGGGTAAGACACCATATGCCACTCCTTAACGGACTCGAGGAAGAGTTCAGACAGACCCTCCCTTTCAAGGGTCTTAAAGTAGCTCTTTCTGTCCACCTTGAAGCCAAGACCGCATATCTGTGCGAGGTGCTTGCCGCAGGTGGTGCAGAAATGTATGTGACAGGAAGCAATCCACTCTCGACCCAGGACGATGTGGCAGCTGCCCTTGTTGAGGCCGGGCTGAATGTATTCGCATGGTATGATGCGACTCCGCAGGAGTATGAGGCTCATATCAGGAGGGTGCTTGAAGTGGGACCGAACATCATCATCGACGACGGCGGGGACCTTGTCAACCTCATGCATACCGAGTACCGCGACCTCATCCCGAATGTGATCGGAGGCTGCGAGGAGACCACTACAGGTATTCTCCGTCTTGTCCAGCTTAATAACGCAAAACAACTGTGCTTCCCTATGATGCTTGTGAACAACGCTGACTGCAAGCATCTCTTCGACAACCGATATGGCACAGGCCAGTCCGTATGGGACGGAATCAATCGTACGACCAACCTCATCGTTGCTGGCAAGAACGTCGTTGTGGCAGGATACGGTTGGTGTGGTAAAGGTGTTGCCATGAGAGCGAAGGGACTTGGTGCAGAGGTCATCGTGACCGAAGTCGATCCGATCAAGGCTATGGAGGCCGTGATGGACGGATTCAAGGTCATGAAGATGGAGCAGGCTGCAGAGATCGGAGACATTTTCGTAACCGTTACCGGCTGCGATGCCGTAATAATAAAGGAGCATTTCCTCAGGATGAAGGATGGCGCTATCTGCTGTAATGCAGGACATTTCGACTGTGAGGTAGATGTTGCCGGTCTTCGTAAAATCGCTGTCGAGGTGAAGCCGGCCCGCAAGAACATCATCGGATACAGGCTTGAAAACGGGAACCGTATATATGTCATCGCTGAAGGACGTCTCGTAAATCTGGCGGCAGGTGACGGACATCCTGCAGAAATCATGGACATGTCATTCGCAATCCAGGCCCTCAGCGCGAAATATCTGGTGGAAAACCGCGGAAAGGTGTCGCGCGAGCCGGGCTGTATGGTCAACGACGTACCGCTCGAGATCGACAGGGAAGTAGCTCGTCGCAAGCTTGCATTCTGGGGCTGCGAGATAGACACTCTTACTCCAGAGCAGCACAGATATCTTTACGGAGAGTAATCTCTTAGAAATACTTCCTCTCGTTTCGGTTGAGAGCTATAAAGATGAAGAGCATGGCGGTGAAGGCCCATAGGGACGAGCCGCCATAACTTATGAACGGCAGCGGGATGCCGATGACCGGCATCAGTCCGATGGTCATTCCTATGTTGATGAACAGGTGCATGAATATGCAGCAGGCGACGCAGTAGCCGTATATGCGCGTGAATCCCTCCCTGCTTCTTTCGGCGTTCTTTATGATCCTCCAGATAAGGAATACATACAGAAGGATGACAAATGAGCATCCTGCAAAGCCCCACTCCTCTCCGATGGTGCAGAAGATGAAGTCGGTACTCTGCTCCGGCACGAAACCGTAGGTGGTCTGGGTGCCGTTGAGATATCCTTTGCCGAAGAATCCTCCGGAACCGATCGCGATCTTAGACTGGTTTACATTGTAACCCACTCCTGAAGGATCCTCCTTCATTCCGAGAAGAACTTCTATACGCTTTCTCTGGTGGTCCTGAAGCACTTCGTTGAAGAGGAAGTCTGCTGAGAATACAAGCACTATTCCCGCCAGAAGTGATACGATGGCAAGGTGGGTAAATGTGTTTCTTTGTCTGAATGCCTTGAATGCGACAAAAGGCAGAGACAGTCCGATTGCCCCCAGAAGCATATACAGAGGCTTTATCTTCGTAATGAAAGGAATCTCTGCGAAGTTTCCCAGAATCTTCGGCAGAAAGGCGAAGAGTATGATAAGCGGCACGCAGATGATGATCCACCATTTGAATCTTCCCGAATAAAGGCAGATACACAGCGATGCTACTCCGGCAAGCACAAGCACGGCCACGAAAGGCGATGCCGTAAGGGTCAGAATGAAAGATAGAATTGCCATTCCGACCATGAAGATGAGCCACCCGGACAGACCTTCCCTATATAGCATGAAGATGAATCCTACATATACCAAGGCAGAGCCGGTCTCGCTCTGAAGGACGATTATCATCATCGGCAGGAGGATGATAAGAGCCGTCAAGAAGAAATCCTTGAGTCGCCCTATCCTGTATCCCAGCTGACTCATATATGTCGCCAGCAGCAGGGAAGTCGCTATTTTTGATATTTCCGCAGGCTGGAACCTGATAGGTCCGAATTCAAACCACGACCGTGATCCCTTGACTTCGATACCAAGGAATATGACCGCTACCAGAAGCCCTATGACGGCCAGATATATCGGCACGGAGAGGCCTTCGTATGCACGAGGCGGTATGATGAACAGAATCAGTACCGCTATACCGAGAGAGGTCGCCATCCAGACGAACTGCTTTCCGCTTCTGCTTGTCCAGTCGAAGATGGATGAAGGCTCGGATGAGTGGACTGAGGCGTATATATTCGCCCAGCCGATAAGAATGAGCACAAGCCAGCATATGACCAGATTCCAGTCGATGGTCTTGGCCAGCCCTCTTCCTCTATGTCCTCCTGCGTCTCTCATATTATCTTACCTTTACCCTGTCAAGCAGGTTCCCGTTCAATATTCTGTCCTCAAGCGGCTTCCTTCCTTCGCTGATTTCTCCGTTGAGGTACATCTCAGTCAGCAACGATGCGATCGGTGCTGCCCATGTCGCTCCGAATCCTCCGTTCTCTACATATGCAGCCACGGCGATCTTCGGGTTGTCCTTAGGGGCAAAACAGATGAAGACAGAGTGGTCGTTTCCATGAGGATTCTGCGCGGTTCCTGTCTTTCCGCATATATCAAGACCTTCTACAGCAGCAATGCTGGCTGTTCCTCCGGAACCGAATCCGCTGTTTACTGCACGGTACATTCCGCCGATTACTTTCGGGAAATGTGTCGTATCCACCATCGTGTAGTGTCTTTCCTTGTATTTCGGATCGATTTCGACGTGTTCCGAGTCCTTGATGATGTGCGGGATATAGTAATATCCGCGGTTTGCTACAGTGGCGCAGAAGTTAGCAAGGTGCATAGGGGTACATCCGATCTCACCCTGACCGATGGACAGAGAAATGACCGTAGTGGCCTTCCATCCTCCCTTGTTGTAGTATCTGTTGTAATATTTCGAATCCGGGATGAAACCGCCCAGCTCGGACGGGAAGTCGCTGCCAAGCTTCTGACCGAAACCGAAACTCATCACATATTCCTTCCATTTGTCCATCGCCTCATCGATAGACTCATACTTCTTGTTCTCAAGCAGGTCGCGCAGGATGTAGCAGTAGTAGGCGTTGCAGGACATCATTATCGACTCCTCGAAGTCTATCGGAGATTTGTGTGCATGACACCCCAGCTTGTTGCGGCCGAAATGGTAACCCATGCTGCATGGATAGTGGGTATTCGTGCTGACCACACCCTCCTGCAGTCCGATCAGTCCGTTGACGAGCTTGAATACGGAGCCCGGAGGATATGGGGCCTGTACGGCCCTGTTGAACATCGGCTTATATGGGTTTCGTGCGATTTCTCCGTAATGCTGTCCTATGTCTGCAAGCATATCCACATCGATGCCGGGGCTTGAAACCAGGGTCAGGATCTCGCCGGTCGAGGGCTCTATGGCGACAAGACTGCCGACCTTGTTGTTCATAAGCATCTGGCCGTAGTGCTGGAGCTTTGCGTCAATGGTGGTCGTTATGTCTTTACCTGGAACAGCTTCCTTGTCCATCTCACCCTCCTGATAGCGGGACATGATCTTGTTGCGTGAGTCCCTGAGCATGATGTTGTATCCTTTCTCTCCCCTCAGATCCTTCTCTCTCGCTGCCTCGATTCCGGTCTTGCCCGCATAGTCGCCCGGCTGATATTCTCCCTCATGCCGTTCGATGTATTTGGCATCCACTTCCGAGACATATCCGAGAAGATTTCCGCCGGCATTGAAAGGGTATTCGCGTATGCTTCGCGCCTGTCCCCTGAATCCCGGGAATCTGTAAGCCACTTCAGCAAACTTCATGTATGTCTCCTGAGGCATCTGCTTGATCATGACGACCGACTGCCAGCCGATTCTTCTGCGGTTGCGGCGATATTCGCTCATCTTTTCCTTGATGAAATCGGGACTTACGTCCAGAACTTTGCTGAGGCCGAGAGTGTCGAACTCCTCAACCTCCCTTGGTGTCACGAGGAGGTCGTATGCTACTTTGTTGCCGACAAGAATGTTGCCGTTCCTGTCGTTGATGATACCTCTGGTCGGGTAGATGATGGAATATACGAGCGAGTTGTTTTCAGCAGCCAGCTTGTAGCGGTCGTCGATAATCTGGATACTGAAAAGTTTTGCTATCAGTATGGCTGCGGCAGTGCAGAGGCCGATAAGAAGTTTGTTCTCTCTGTTGAGCTTCATTGTGCGCCTCCTATTTTCTGTCGTCAGGGGTAAGGATGTTCGTGATGATAAGGGCAAGCAGCATGTTGCATGCAAGTGAAACGCCGAAACGTGTCAGGTTGAACCAGAGCGGACGTGTTCCTGCTCCGTCGAAGAAGATGTAGACGGCAAGGAAGACGGCGATCATGACCATGAGGGTCAGTGATATTTTTCCGATACCGTTCTTCCTGAAGGAGAACGTATCATTTCTGGTTATGATGTCTTCGCCGAGGAAGAATCTGATAAACGGCTTTCTGAGCAGAGCTGCAGGGACGGCAGCTGCTGCATTGAGTCCAAGAAGGCCTTCCGACAGCCAGTCTACTGACAGTCCGCTGACAAATGCTATAAGCATGCATGATGCGGTGCTGACGCTGAGAGGAATGCACAGAATCATTGCCGGGAGCATCGTCAGCATGACATATGGTCCCAGATGGCAATAATTGCACAGAGCGATCTGGCAGATGACCAGCAGAAAATAAAGCAGTCCGAAATTCTGATTTGTCCTCATCGCATGTCCTCCAGATCTTTCAGTTCATCCTTGCTCATATTCTCGACGATAGTCACATAGCGTAGAGCTCCGAAATCCTCAAAAAGCTTGATATCGATCTCATATGTCGCCCCGTTTACTATCCTTGATTCTCCTGTTGTACCCAGAGGAATGTCAGGAGGGAAAATCGATGAGAATCCGCTGGTATATACCGTGTCTCCCTTTTCGAATTCGACGTGGTGTGGAATCTCCTTGAGGATGGCTCCGTCGCTGTGGATCCCGTCCCAGCACATAGGGCCGGATGCTCCTTTCTTTCCGAGCCTTGCGCTTATGTTCATTTCGTGATTCTTGAACGAACGGGCGTAGGAGAAATTCTCGCTTACCGCATCGATCACTCCTATCGCGCCGCGGCTTGTCACCACTCCCGATCCTTCTGTCACACCATCCTTGAAGCCTTTGCCGAGGATGATATAGTTGTGCTGCGTATTGTTGCTTATCTTGACGATGTCTGCCGGAATGTACCTATATCCTCCCGCTACACCATCAGAGACAATCATATCTATTCTGACCTTGTCTGAGACAATCATCTCCAGCTCGAGGATTCTTTCCCTGAGTTCGAAGTTCTCCTGGGCGAGACCGTCGTTCTGGCTTCTGAGAGAGAAATACTGTCTGAGATTCTGTGTGCCTCCCCAGACCGTTCCCATAACCGCATGTCCGCCGCGGGTAAACCAGTTTTTCTGGAGAGTACCGTTGTTACGCAGCATATTCAACGCAGCTACCTCCAGAATTATGAAGATAGCTGCATTGATCAAGTGATATATGATATTGCTTTTGCGCAATGTCTTACCTCATGAGGAATGTATAGTTCTCTGTATTCTTGAGCGCGAGACATGTGCCTCTTGCCACAGCCCTGAGAGGGTCTTCTGCAACATGGAACGGAATGTTCACTTTCTCTGTCAGACGTTTTGCCAGACCTCTGAGAAGCGATCCTCCTCCTGCGAGATGGATACCGTTCTCCACAATGTCCGAGTAGAGCTCAGGCGGAGTCTGCTCCAGAACATGGAGGATACCGCTTTCGATTCTTGCTACAGACTTGTCAAGACAGTGAGCGATCTCCTGGTATGTGATAGTTGCATGTACAGGGTGAGCTGTCATAAGGTTAGGACCGGTGATTGCATATGGCTCCGGCTCTTCGTCCAGATTTGGAATCACTGCCCCGATCGCGATCTTTATCTTCTCGGCTGTGATCTGTCCTACCCTGATGTTGTGCTGCTGGCGCAGATACATCTGGATGTCGTTTGTGAATACGTCTCCGGCGACCTTGATACTGTCCTGGACAACGATACCTCCGAGTGAGATCACTGCGATTTCAGTAGTACCTCCTCCTATGTCTACGACCATGTTTCCTTTAGGTGCCTCCACATCAAGACCGATACCGAGCGCAGATGCCATAGGCTCATAGATAAGATATACATCACGTCCTCCTGCGTGCTCGGATGAGTCGCGCACAGCTCGGATCTCCACCTCAGTACTTCCTGAAGGGATACCTACCACCATCTTGATGTTAGGTGTGAACAGTGACCTGCGCTTGCTGTTTACCTGCTTGATGAAACCACGGATCATCATCTCCGCAGCGTTGAAGTCTGCGATGACTCCGTCCTTCATCGGGCGGACGGTCTTGATGCCCGGGTTTTCCCTTTCCTGCATGAGCTTCGCCTTCTGTCCGAGGGCGATAGCCTTGCCGGTGTTGTTGTCAATGGCCACGATACTTGGCTCGTCCAACACTATCTGGTCATTCTGGAAAATGACTGTGTTGGCGGTTCCGAGGTCCATTGCAATCTCTTGTGTCAAGAAAGAAAATCCCATATTTTTCGTTACAATTTTTCCTGTTGTTCAAATAGGCGGTAAAATTACAAAAAAAACTTAATTTTGCCGAAATAAATTGATGTTATGGACAGAAAAAAATATGTAATAATAATGGCGGCCGGCAGCGGTACCAGAATGGGCGGTCAGATGCCCAAGCAGTTTCTTGAGCTGGATGGCAAGGCCATACTTCAGAAGACCATCGAAGTGTTTCTGGAATCATGTCCCGGAATCAGAGTGATTACCGTGCTTCCGGAGGCTTTCATGGACTATTGGAAGGAATACTGTTACAAGAGGAATTTCATCTGTCCGCAGACTTTGGTGAAGGGAGGCATCACGCGTTTCCACTCTGTGAGGAATGCTTTGGAAAAGGTTACGGAAGGTGCCGTCGTGGCTGTACATGACGGCGTAAGGCCTCTTGTTACCGGCGCTCTTGTGTCGGAGATGTTCGGTATGATGGATAAGGAGCAGGCTCTGATACCTGTCGTTCCTTGTGTAGATACGATGAAGGTTCTGGATGAAAAGCTGAAGCCGGTTCCGGGAGCCGTCGCAGACAGGTCCCGTCTTTTCGGAGTCCAGACTCCGCAGATTTTCCATTCCGAGCTGTTGAAGGAGGCTTATCGTCAGCCTTATGACACATCTTTCACTGACGACGCTTCTGTCGTGGAGAGATATGGAAAAAGCCCCTCGTACGTCTATGGCGAGAGGCTGAATATCAAGATAACAACCCAGGAAGACCTGATATTGGCCCGGGCTGTTGCGAGTATCGGCAGAGATTAGTCCTTCTTGGACTTCTTGATGCTTGCTGAGAAACTGGTGTCTTTATATTCTTTCACCCATACCTGACGTTCGATGGCCTGGTCGAGCGAAATCTGAGTTTCTGTCTGCTGTACGTAAGGAATCTTCTGGATTGTGTTGAGAAGAACGTGCATCAGGTGATCGTGGTCAAAGCAGAAGATCTTGATGAGAAGATTGTGCTTTCCGGTTACGAAATGACACTCGACAACCTCTGAAATCTTCTTGAAAGACTCGATTACTTCCGGGTATTTGTTCGCTTCGGAGAGGGATACACTTACAAATGCACATACATTGAGGCCAAGGGCCTGAGGCTTTACGAGAAGACGTGAACCGGTAATGACGCCGTTTGCCTCAAGACGCTTAACTCTCTGATGGATAGCGGCTCCGGATACATTACACTCTCTAGCTATTTCCAGAAAAGGCATTCTGGCGTTCTTGACCAGGAATGAAAGGATCTTCTGGTCAATACGGTCGATCTGATAGTTTGACATAGTACTTTCAGTTTATAACGTTTCCGACCGCGAATTTAATGACAAAATTGAAAATGTCAAAAAACAGCGGTCGGAAAATTATGATTTATAAAATTATCTGCGTCTTTTCTTACGTCCCGTAGGCTCGGAGCTATTGATGATCTCCTTGCACTTATCTTCTGTAAGTCCATTCGGGTCTGTTCCTTTCGGGATCTTATAGTTGGAACCGGCGTGTTTGATGTACGGGCCGTAGCTTCCGTCAATCACCTGGATGTCGCTGTCTTTATATTCTGCAATTATACCACCGGTCTTTTTGTTGAGACTGTCCTCGATGAGCCTGATGCACGACTCGAGATCTATCTTGAGAGGGTCGGTGCCGCGTGGAAGCGAGACATTCTTGTCTCCATACTTGATATACGGGCCGAATCGTCCTTTGGTGCAGATGATATCGATGCCCTGATATTGACCGACGTTGCGTGGAAGTTCAAACAGCTTGAGCGCATCCTCAAGGGTGATGCTTTCAATCAGCTGTCCCGGAGCGAGGCTGGCGAACTGCCTGTTCTCGCCTTCTCCCTTCTGAAC
>RHMF01001252.1_pt1 | contig 11974 bp, 9 predicted proteins | sample 5365151 | NCBI WGS metagenome assembly RHMF01 (sample SAMN10266501, study PRJNA497801) | feces metagenome | isolation source: feces | host: Bos taurus | place: China: Prairie of Fairy Mountain | collected 2017-08-14 | reverse complement strand
TTAGATGCATTTTTGCATTTTTGCGTTTTGCAAAAGATGTATGAGCAGATATACTTCCAAGAGTATAAATGAAAAATCGGACGTACCCGAAGATACATCCGATTCTTATAATCTTTTAAATAGTGGATTAAGCCTGTTCCCACTGGGCGCGCATCAGTTCGATGGCCTTGGGCAGTACAACGGCACGGTCGCCTTCGCATCCGCACTCGAAGCTTACATGGCCCTGGTATCCCATTTCCTTGAGGGCACGGAAACCGTCAATGTAGTTGTCCTTCTCTCCGTCCTCTGTGGGAGTGAGACGACGGCCGCGGCTTGCAATGTGAACGTGCTGCAGATACTTTGTACCAGCTGCCATGAAGGCTGCGTAGTCTGAAGTCTCTTCCTGCATGTGCCAGAAGTCGCCCATACACTTTACGCCTTCGCTGTTGGTGTCGCGGCAGATGGCTGCAGCATCGCCAACGAGGCGGAGGTAGAAGCACTCTCTGCGGTTCAGAGGCTCAAGAATAACGGTGGTGCCGCATTCCTTGGCATATTCGCCAAGCTTGAACAGCTCTTCGCAAAGATATTGTCTGGTCTCGAATGTGTGAGGCTTGCAGGGCTTCTGTCCGTTGAAGGCAGGAACCATGATTACGCCAGGAGAACCGATGGCTCCGGCTGCGGCGATAATCTCGCGCATAGAGTTGTCAAAAGCAGCCTTCACTTCGGGATCCTCAGCCAGAATGAAGCCGTCGAATCCGGCGCAGATGGCAGAGAGCTTGATGTTGCGGCCTTCAACAGCCTTGTTGAGCTCGTCTACACGGTTCTTCAGTCCGCGTCCGCCCACTTCAAGTCCGGTAACGCCCAGAGACTCCATGTAGTCAAGCTTCTCCTGGAGGTTGTTGCCAATGGCAATACCTTCCTGGAAGCAAATGTTGAGCGGTGTCTTGGGCTTCTCGGGTACGGGAGCGCAAGAGCTGAGAATAGACATTGGAGAGGCAAGGCTAGCAGCGGCCATACCCGCTGCTGAACCCATTATAAAATTGCGTCTTTTCATATTAATGCTCTGATTATTTGCCTGTACCGGGCTTTGCTACTGTATACTTGTCAAGCTCCATGGCGCCGAGTTCCAACTTGGCGGGCATATAGTCCATTTCGGCCTGGCTGATGGCATCCCATGTTGTGGTGCCTCCGGTGTAGGCTGCTTCACGGGCCATAACTGCAGCAAGACAAGAGATACCGCACTCGGTGGCTTCGTCGTGAGCCTCGCCCTTGCGGATGTGGTTCACCCAGTCTACGTGCTCAAGCACATAGGGGTCGTGCTGCTTGAATTCGCCTGTATCTTCGTACTTCCAGATTACATTGCCCTGGAGGTCCTTGATTTCGTTGGTTGCGCTCCACCAAGAACCCTTGGTTCCCTGGATAAACTCGCTTACGTTGTTGCTGCAACCGTCAATCTGGCGGCACATACTGTGCAGGTGGATTCCGTTTTCAAATACGAAGTCGGTGCTGAACATGTCGAACTGGTCACCGGTGATTCTGCGATGGCGACCGCCGAATGATGTGGCGCTAACGGGGTGCATACCGGTCATCCACAGGAATACGTCGATGTTGTGAACGTGCTGCTCAACAATGTGGTCTCCAGACAGCCACTTCCAGTTTACCCAGTCGCGGATGTTCCATTCCATGTCGGTCCAGCCTTCCTGACGCTCTCTGTACCACAGCATACCCTGGTTCCAGTATACGTTACCGCCGGTGATTTCGCCGATGTAACCTTCCTGAATCTTCTTGAATGCCTCAACATAGTTGCGCTGGTGGTGACGCTGTGTACCGGTTACAACACTCAGTCCCTTGGCAACAGCCTGCTTGGCAGTGGCCATGATGGTGCGGTAACCCTTAGCGTCCACTGCGATGGGCTTCTCCAGGAAAGAGTGAACACCCTTTTCGGTGGCATATTTGAAGTGTTCGGGACGGAATACGGGAGGAGTGGCGATAACTACCATGTCCACGCCAGAGTCAATGACCTTCTGGTAAGCGTCGAATCCAACGAAGCACTTGTCTTCGGGTACTTCCTGCTTGCGGTCGTTCTTCAGCACGTTGCGAACGTGGTCAACGCGATCCTTGAATACATCGCCCAAAGCAACAACGGTGATACCGTCAGCTGCATCGAGAAGGTTCAGGATGGCACCGGTTCCGCGGCCACCACAACCGATAACACCAGCCTTAAGTGCCTTTCCTTCAATTGCCTTGTCGGGCAATTCGGGAACGTAATATTCTCCGGGTGCTTTCAGGGGAGTATAGCCGGTTTCTTCCTTGGCACCACCGCCACAGCTGCTCAGAATAGCAGGGGCTACCATGCCTGCTGCGCCAATCATGGCACCGCATGACAGAAATTGTCTTCTGTTAAAATTCTTGTTTTCCATTGTTAATAAATTTATTAAATTGGGAATAAATGGTAATTTCTTTCTTTATTATTATATATATAATGTATAATACAGTTCCTCTTATTTGGCCTGTACGCCTTCGGGCACTTCGCATACCACACGGAAGCCGATGCCCTTCATGTCAGACAGCCACCAGATGCTCTTGGGCTTCTGTGGGTCGGTCTTGAGCCATGTCTCGTAATCCGAGCGACGGCGAGCCGCACAACGCAGGTCTTTTGCATCGTCCTGATAGTTACCTCCGCGCACAACAAAGTGTTCGCCGCTTTCGGGACCCTTGGGATCCACAGCTCCGTCCTTGACTTTGCTATACGCGTCTTCTGCGTAGAAGTCCTGGCAGTATTCCATTACGTTACCCAACATGTTCTTCAAACCGAAGGGGTTTGCCATAACCTTGGTGGGTTCCTGTGTGCGAGCCTTGCTGTTGTTGGCATAGATTGCAAAACCATTGATGGTTGTGGTGTCTGCGCCAAAGAACTCTGCCCAAAAACCTTCGTTGGTGTAGCTTCCGGGTTTGCCTTCAAAGAAATAGGGAGTGTCTGTACCACCGCGGGCAGCATATTCCCACTCGGCTTCGGTCGGAAGACGGTACTTCTTTCCGGTTTTGAGCGAAAGCCACTGGCAGAAGGTCTGTGCTGCATAATGTGTCATGGTAATTGCTGGACGGTCGCCCATTCCCCAGCCCTGGTCGGGTGCGCCGAACGGTGGAGTGGGGCCGCTGATTACATCCACATCGGGGCGGGTGTTGTTTGCGTAAATCTTTTCTGGGGGGGTGCGTCCTTCAGACATGGTTTGCAGATAGAATGCCCAATACTGGTTCCAGGTGATTTCAAGCTCTGCCATGAAGAAGGGTGATACCGTTACTTTGTGCTTGGGGTATTCGTCGGCTTGGCTGTACGCATCGCCTTCGTTGCTTCCCATTTCAAAGGTTCCTCCGGGGATTGCCACCATGTTGATGGACATGTGGGTGGTGGGTACGGTCTCAGTAAAGTTCTTGAATTCCTTAACCACGGTTGCGCTGTCATACGCCACACCAGATGTGTCAATGGGTGCTCCCGTCATCTTTTCGTGCTTGTAATTTGGGTCGTAGTGACCGGCATCCAAGTGGCAGTTGATACACTGAAGGTCGAGCTTTTCCTTGTTCTCATCGTAGTACAAGTGGGCAGAAATGCCATCATCTGTCAATCCCTTGGGGAAAATGTTGTGGTGACACTTCTCGCAAGACTCGTTATAGACAATGTTTTTGGCATATTCCATGTCGCTCTTGCTCTCGAAATCCAATTCGGCAGAGTCTTTCGTCAGATAAGACCAGAGATCTTTGAGACCTGTTGTGGATTTTGCATAGAAATATTTCCATGTTCCCTTGGGCGGGAGATGGCAGGACGCACAATCCGTTACGGTACCGCTTTCGTTGTTGTAGTGCACAGACTGCTTCCAGCTGTTATCCGACTGGGGATGAATGTGGCAAGACATGCACGACTCGTTTTCTGAACTTTTCTCATAGAAATGATTTGCGGTGATAGTGAGGGCTCCTCCGATGACGAGTCCACTTGCTGCAAACCAAAAATACTTTTTCTTACTTGACATCTGTTTATCTTGTTATCTTATTTCTTACGTTTCATGATAAATTCGGAAGGAATCTTTACAAGTTTCTTTCCTGATACACGCTTTACTACGTTATGACCGATGAATTTCATGCTCCAAGTGCTGTCGGTCAATTGTTGTAGTTCTATTTTCTGATTTTCGCTGCCAAGGTCATTGGCTACTTTTATCTCTGCTTTTTTGTCTTTTGTCTTGAATGAAGTAACATACCAAACACCGTAAATGTTTCCTCCAAGGTATCCGTTCATCGGCCCGAACATTTCCATGGTGGGAACTTCTACGCTCTCTTCATATAGGTCGATGACAAGGTCGATTTTCTCCTCTGGACAGGTTAGACTGAGTTTCCATGGAGTGTCGCCTTGCACGCAAATATTATATAAAAAGAAAAGCAAAAGAAATGCTAATTTCATGTTTTTTGGCAAATTTTGGTTCAAATTTAAGAAAAAATAACCAAAGAATAACAAACCTATGTCAAGAAAACACTACTTTTCTGCTAAAAAGCATGTTTTTCTTTTCTATTTCATCTAAAATCAATATCTTTGCAGCCGAATTAAGAAGTTAAGAAAGATTAAATGAAAGAAAATAATACATTACCTTCCTTCATATTTGAAAGTAGCTGGGAGGTATGCAACAAAGTTGGAGGCATCTATACGGTTTTGTCTACAAGAGCAAAAACCATGCAGGATGCGCTCAAAGACAAGGTAGTTTTTATCGGTCCTGATTTTTGGGCAGGAAAAGAAAACCCTCTTTTCATCGAAGATAAAAAACTATGGACAAAATGGGTAAGCAAAGCAAAAGAAGAAGGACTCAGCATTCGTGTCGGCCGATGGAATATTCCCGGCGAACCGCTTGTTGTGCTTGTGGATTTTAATCCCTTCTTTGCCATTCGTGATGAGTTGTATACCCAGGCTTGGAACGATTATCAGGTAGACAGCCTGCATGGATATGGCGACTATGACGAAGCCAATATGTTCTCTTATGCTGCCGGCAGGGTGGTGGAGAGTTTCTACAAGGAGTTTCTGAACAACGCAGATGACGTGGTGTATCAGGCTCATGAATGGATGACCTGCTTGGGTGCGCTTTATGTACAGAAAAGCGTTCCTCAGATTGCCACCATTTTTACAACCCATGCCACAAGCATCGGAAGAAGCATTGCCGGAAACGGAAAGCCTCTTTACGATTATCTTTGGGCTTATGACGGCACGCAGATGTCTCGCGAGCTGAACATGGAAGCCAAGCACAGTATTGAGCGACAGACCGCACATCATGTGGACTGCTTTACTACTGTAAGCGATGTAACCGGCCGTGAATGTAAGGAACTCTTGGACAAGGAGTGTGATGCAATCCTGATGAACGGATTTGAGGCTGATTTTGTTCCTAAGGGAGCAAAGTTCACCTCCAAGAGAAAGGCTGCACGCAAGCGCATATTGGAAGTGGCCAATGCATTGACCGGACATAAATTTGCGGATGACACGTTGATTGTGGCCACCAGTGGACGTTACGAATTCAAGAACAAAGGTATCGATGTCTTCATTCATGCCATGCGTCGTTGTCTGGATCAGTCAGCAGATTTGAAAAATGAAGTCCTTGCTTTGATTCAGGTTCCCGGCTGGGTTGCCGGTCCTCGTGCCGACTTGCAGGCAAGATTGGATTTCCCTCAGGTATATGACACAGCACTGGACAATCCTGTCATCACACACGATCTGCACGAAATGCAACATGACCAGGTGCTGAACCTTTTCCGTGCCTTGAACATCAGCAATTCGGAAGAGTCTAAAGTAAAGGTGATTTTTGTGCCCTGTTACCTTGATGGCGCAGACGGAATCTTCCAGATGCCTTATTATGATCTGCTCATCGGAAACGACCTGGCAGTCTATCCTTCATATTACGAACCTTGGGGATATACTCCTCTGGAAGCTGTAGCTTTCCATGTGCCTTGCATCACAACCTCTCTTTCTGGATTCGGCATTTGGGCACAAACCGTAAAGGGCGACATCAGCACGCTTGAAGACGGTGTGGAAGTGTTAGCGCGTAACGATTATAACAACGATGAAGTAGCTCAGGGTATTTGCCATGCCTTGTTGCGTTACTCGGCATGTTCTGACCAAGAACGTGACGCCATGAGAAAGAAGGCTTCTGCCTTGTCAAAGAAGGCATTGTGGAAAAACTTCTTTACCTATTACAAGCAGGCTTACGCCATAGCTTTGGAAAATGCCAAGTTGCGTCAAAGCAAATAATAGCTTATAGTCGGGCTCAAACATAAGTTAAGTTGGACATAAAGCAAAAGTTGAGAATAAAAGTAATATCAGAAATATTTAATTTATCGTAAAAAAGATGAGAATTAAAGCTAGTAATGTGAATCAGCCCAGCTGGAAGCCCGTTACCGTAAAGAGTAACGTACCTGCTGAACTGAGCAAGCTTTCCGAATTGGCTCACAACATGTGGTGGGCCTGGAATCACAGTGCTCGTAGTCTGTTCCGTAGTTTGGACGACAAGTTGTTTGACGAGTGCGGTGGAAACCCCGTGTTGTTGTTAGAGCGTCTGAGCTTCGAGAAGATGGAGAAGCTTACCAAGGACAAGGCTGTTATCAACAAGATGAACGAAGTTTATGCTGAGTTCCGTCAGTACATGGATGTTGAGCCTGACAAGAAGCGTGCAAGCGTTGCATACTTGTGTATGGAGTACGGTTTGAACCAGGTTCTTAAGATCTATTCTGGTGGTCTTGGTATTTTGGCCGGTGACTATCTGAAGGAAGCCAGTGACAGCAATGTGGATATGTGCGCTGTTGGTTTCTTGTATCGCTATGGCTATTTCACACAGACCCTCAGCATGGCAGGTGAGCAGGTGGCAAATTATGAAGCCCAGAACTTCGGTTCTCTGCCCATCGAACAGGAAATGAATGCTGACGGCACTCCTCTGGTAATTGATGTACCTTATATGGACTACTATGTTCACGCTTATGTATGGCGTGTAAATGTAGGCCGCATCAAGCTTTATCTGCTTGATACAGATAATGAAATGAACTCTCAGTTCGACAGAAGCATCACCCACGCTCTTTATGGTGGCGACTGGGAAAACCGTCTGAAGCAGGAAATTCTGCTCGGTATCGGTGGTGTGCTGATGTTGAAGAAACTGGGTATCGAAAAGGATGTATACCACTGCAACGAAGGTCATGCCGCATTGTGCAACGTACAGCGCCTGGTTGACTATGTTAAGGCTGGTATGAGCTTTACTCAGGCTCTTGAGTTGGTACGTGCTTCTTCTCTCTATACCGTGCATACTCCCGTTCCCGCAGGCCACGACTACTTCGATGAGGGTCTGTTCGGCAAGTACATGAGCGGTTATCCCCAGTTGCTCGGCATTTCTTGGGATGAGTTCATTGGTATGGGCCGTATGAATCCCGAGGATCACAACGAGCGCTTCTGCATGAGTACTTTCGCTTGCAACACTTCTCAGGAAGTTAACGGTGTGAGCTGGTTGCACGGTGAGGTAAGCAAGAAGATGTTCGCTGGCATCTGGAACGGTTATTATCCCGAAGAAAGCCATGTAGGTTATGTAACTAATGGTGTTCACTTCCCCACTTGGTGCGCAAACGAATGGCGTAAGCTCTATGCAAAGCACTTCTCTGCCAACCACTTGGGCGACCAGAGCAACCAGAGCATCTGGGAGGCTATCTACAACGTGAGCGACGAAGAGGTTTGGAAGACTCGTATGGAACTGAAGACCAAGTTGGTTAACTATATCCGCGAGCAGTTCCGTGACAACTGGTTGAAGAACCAGGGTGACCCCTCTCGTGTTGTAAGCCTGATGGAGAAGATCAACCCCAACGCCCTGTTGATTGGTTTCGGACGTCGTTTCGCCACCTACAAGCGTGCTCATCTGCTCTTTACTGACCTGGAGCGTCTGGAGAAGATTGTTAACAATCCCAACTATCCTGTTCAGTTCCTTTATACCGGTAAGGCTCACCCCGCCGACGGTGCAGGTCAGGGTTTGATCAAGCGTATTTATGAAATCAGCCAGATGCCTCAGTTCCTGGGCAAGATCATCTTCTTGGAGAACTATGACATGCAGTTGGCTCGTCGCTTGATTTCTGGTGTTGATATCTGGATGAATACTCCCACTCGTCCTCTGGAGGCCAGCGGTACTTCTGGCGAGAAGGCATTGATGAATGGTGTTGTAAACCTGTCTGTATTGGACGGTTGGTGGCTTGAGGGCTACCGCGAAGGTGCAGGTTGGGCGCTTACTGAAAAGCGTACATACCAGAACCAGTCTTATCAGGATCAGCTGGATGCAGCTACCATCTATTCTCTGCTTGAGAATGAGATCATGCCTCTCTACTATGCTCGTAACGCCAAGGGTTACAGCGCAGGCTGGATTAAGGTTGTGAAGAACAGCATTGCCCAGATTGCTCCCCATTACACCATGAAGCGTCAGCTGGATGATTACTATAGCAAGTTCTACAACAACCTGCGTGACCGCAGCAACTTGTTGAAGGCTAACGGTAACAAGCTGGCTCTTGAAATTGCTGAGTGGAAGGAAAATGTGGCAAATGCTTGGGATGCTATCAACGTAGTAAGCATCAAGAAGGAAGAAGCTGTTGTTAATGGCAATCTGATTGCCGGTAACAAGTACGATATCGAAATCGTTGTAGATGAAGCTGGATTGAATGATGCAGTTGGTATTGAACTCGTTACTTTGATTACTGACAAGGAAGGTGTTGACCATGTATACAACATCGACCAGTTCAAGATGGTATCTAACGAAGGCAATCTCTTCACATTCAAGGCTACACACAGCATTGACAATGCAGGAAGCTTCAAGGTTTGCTACCGTATGTATCCCAAGAATGAAAACCTGCCTCACCGTCAGGACTTCTGCTACGTGAAGTGGTTTGTCTAATTCATAAATGGAGATAGATATACGATAATCATATCCCTATCCCCGGTGCATTGTGCATCGGGGATTTGATTTTGAAAGCTATATTTTGTTATGAAGAGACTTTTATTAGGTGACGAGGCGATTGCATTGGGTGCCATTCATGCCGGTTTGAGCGGTGTGTATGCCTATCCTGGTACGCCTTCAACTGAAATTACAGAATTTATACAGGCAGACGCTCTGGCACGTGAGCGTGGCATACACAGCCGTTGGTGTGCTAATGAAAAGACAGCCATGGAAGCGGCTTTAGGTATGTCCTATGCGGGTAAACGAGCTTTGGTCTGCATGAAGCATGTGGGTATGAATGTTTGTGCCGATGCTTTTGTCAATTCAGCCATAACGGGCGTACATGGTGGTCTGGTTGTGTTAGCGGCCGATGACCCTTCCATGCACTCCAGCCAGAACGAGCAGGACAGCCGTTTCTATGCAAAATTTGCCATGGTGCCTCTCATGGAACCCAGTAACCAGCAGGAAGCGTATGACATGATGGCGGCAGCATTCGAATTGTCAGAAAAACTGCACGAGCCAGTTGTTATGCGCGTAGTTACGCGTTTGGCTCATAGCCGTGCTGCCGTGGATGTTGTTGAACCTACGAACGAGAAACCCCTTGATGTGTGTGCTGAACGCTGGGTGCTTCTGCCTGGAATCGCTCGTAAGCGCTATGCTGAGTTGATAGAAAAGCAACCCCTGATGGAGACTGAAGCCTCCAAGTCAAATTTCAATCGAAAAGAAACTAAGGGTTCAGAGAAGTCTGTCGGTATCATAGCTTGTGGCATTGCATATAATTATGTAAAGGAAACGCTTGGCGACAGCGGCAACATACTGAAGATTAGTCAATATCCTCTTCCCACTGAATTAGTGAAGCAACTTGCAGCAGAAAATGATGAAATTCTTGTGGTAGAAGACGGACAGCCCGTTGTGGAAGAGCAGGTACGCGGCATTCTGGGTGCTGGTTACTCTCTTAAGGGACGTCTCACTGGCGATTTGCCCAGAACCGGTGAACTTACACCCGACAATGTGGCACAGGCGCTTGGTGTTGGCAAAACAATTGCCTTCCAGCCCGCAAAGCACGTAGCCGCCCGTCCTCCCCAGTTGTGTCAGGGATGCGGTCACCGAGATGTGTATACCGCACTTAACCAGGTTCTTGCCACATATCCCGACTACCGTATTTTCGGTGACATAGGCTGTTACACATTGGGTGCGCTTCCTCCCTTCAAGGCTCTTGCCAGCTGTGTGGACATGGGCGCTTCCATTACCATGGCAAAAGGTGCGGCAGATGCCGGACTTTTCCCTTCAGTAGCAGTAATCGGCGACTCAACCTTTACGCACAGCGGTATGACAGGATTGCTTGACGCAGTCAATGACCAGAGTAATATTACTGTGGTGATATCAGACAATCTGACTACTGGTATGACTGGCGGTCAGGATTCAGCCGGTACCAATAAGCTGGAAGCCATCTGCCTTGGTCTTGGTGTAGAGCCAGAGCATGTGCGTGTGGTAGTTCCTCTGCCCAAAAATATGCCCGAGATTACTCGCATTCTGAAAGAGGAAATTGATTATCCCGGCGTGTCGGTCATCATTCCGCGCCGCGAGTGTATCCAGACTGCAGCACGTCATGCCCGTGAAGCCAAAAAACTGAAGGAGGAAAACAAATGAAGAAAGATATAATCCTGTGCGGTGTGGGCGGACAAGGCATTCTCTCCATCGCAACCATCATTGGAGAGGCCGCAACCAAGAACGGTCTTTACCTGAAACAGGCTGAAGTACATGGTATGAGCCAGCGTGGCGGCGATGTACAGTCGCATTTGCGCTTGTCAACGGATGTGATATATTCTGACTTGATTCCATACGCCAGTGCAGACCTCATCATCAGCATGGAACCGATGGAAAGTCTCCGTTATCTTACCTGGTTGGCGGCGGACGGAGCAGTGGTCACCAATAACAAGCCCTTTGTTAATATCCCTGACTATCCCGAACATGCCGATGTCCAAGACGAACTGGCGAAGTTGCCCACAGTGGTTTCCTTTGATATTGAACAGGAAGCGCGCGACTTGATGAGTCCCCGTTCTGCCAATATGGTTTTGCTGGGTATGGCTGCACCCTATATAGAGATTCTTGCCATTGCGCAACTTCGTACAGCCATTGAGACCATTTTCTCACGTAAAGGTCAGGCTGTTGTCGACGCCAATCTCAAAGCGTTCGACGCGGGAGTGGCTATCAGTATGCGAAAAATTAAAGGAGAAGCATGATGGACAAAACTCTTCCTTCTGATGCCTGTCGTTATTTCAACGAGGCGATGGAGACACTTGACCGTCCCCAGATTGAAGCATTGCAATTGGAACGCCTGCAGGCTACCGTGCGCAGATGTATGAACTCTCCTTTCTATAAAGAGAGGTTTGAACAGGCTGGACTGAAGCCCGAGGATATCCGCTCGCTTGATGACTTGCGCCGAATCCCGTTTACAACCAAAAAGGATTTGAGAGACACTTATCCCTTTGGCATTTCATGTGTGCCTTTGCGCCAGTGTGTACGATTTCATCCAGTGGCACAACCGGTAACCCCACCGTGATTCTGCACACGCAGAACGACCTGGATGAGTGGGCCAACCAGGTTGCCCGCAATCTATGGATGGTGGGATTGCGTCCCGACGACGTGTTCCAGAATTCCGGTGGATACGGCATGTTCACTGGTGGACTGGGATTCCAGTATGGTGCGGAAAGATTGGGCATGCTCACCATTCCTGCCGCTGCCGGAAACTCGTTGCGTCAGATTAAGTTCATGACCGATTTCGGAACCACAGCGCTCCATGCTGTCCCATCTTATGTGACCCGTTTGTATGAGGTGATGCAGAGTTGTGGCGTGGATCCCCGTAAGGACACCAAACTGCGTGTGCTTGCCATCGGTGCGGAACCTCACAGCGAAGAACAGCGCAAACGTATTGAGGAAATGATGGGCGTTAAGGCTTACAATTCCTTTGGTATGAGCGAAATGTGCGGTCCTGGCGTTGGATTTGAGTGTCC
>RHMF01001152.1_pt1 | contig 11983 bp, 4 predicted proteins | sample 5365151 | NCBI WGS metagenome assembly RHMF01 (sample SAMN10266501, study PRJNA497801) | feces metagenome | isolation source: feces | host: Bos taurus | place: China: Prairie of Fairy Mountain | collected 2017-08-14 | reverse complement strand
GGATTATAATTTCTTATAACATCAATAAATTCCGTTAAATCTTCAGAAATATGATGAGGGCAAGTAAAAAATTCTTTACGATCATATTTACTGATATTTTCTAGTCCTGCTTTAAATGTTGGTACGTCCATATTAAATCCGCCGAGGGTTATCAAATCAACTCCCTGTTTTGTGAATTTTTTACAGAATTCTCCATCATTTATTCCTGCCATTGCTGATAATACATTCATAAATATCACTTCATTTCAAAGGAAATTTTTTTTATCTTATACATATAGAATTGTTTTTAATATTGATTTTATTATTTAAACTTTGTTTTATTATAATACAAGTTATTTGTAATAGTTATATTCTTTTTTAATTGTTTATATCTATGTACAACGTTTTATATAAGATTAATGAGCATTTATTTAAAGTTTCATTGAAAAAAGAATTATAAAAACAGATTTTTAAAAAAATATTGATATGAAAAATTTTCATTAAAAAAAATAAATGTTTGGAATCAAAACAAGTTGATTCTAATTAGTGAATCTGGTTCTGGAATAGGAATTTGGATTTGATAAACCGTTTAAGAGTTTGTCCCATTCCGGACTTGTTGAATTCCAGTAGTTGTCTTCAATAACATTTGTTGCAGTATCTGTGGAAGTAATTGCATTTCCGGCATCATAAGCATAATTGTTTATAAAATTACAATGGGATACAGTTAAATTTCCCATATTTGCAATTGCTCCACCACCAAGTTCACTTGCATTTATATTGTTATTTATCAGGTTGGAATTGGTTATGGTTACATTGGAATTGGAATATAATACTCCTGCCAATGCCATTTCTTTTGATCTAACTGTGTTGTTTTGGAATGTGGTGTTGTTTATGGTTAACCTTCCTTCGAAGGTATATAATGCTCCTCCAAATCCATTTATGCTGGTATTTAACATGTTGTAACTAATGGTATTGTTTGTCATAGTAATGAAAGCTTTAAATCCATATATTGCTCCACCATATGCTTCTTTTGAAATTACTTTATTTGATTTAATTTCAGAATTGTTTATTTCCAATACTGCTGTTTCAATGTATATTGCCGCAGCACCAGCAGTATTTGTTCCATTAACAATATTTGAATTAAATTTGGAGTTAAGAATTGAAACTCCACCACTCAATGAACCGATTACTCCACCAATACCATAATCAGTTCCGGTAATTTTGTTTTTAGTGAATACACAATTATCAATAACCATTGCTCCACCTATAATTCTAATTACTCCTCCAGTCACATACTTACCTTTTGCAAGATTGTTGTTGAATACGGTTCCATTTATAATCAGGTCTCCTGCATCACAGTACAATACGGATGCTCCTGTGGAATTGTTTCCCAGAACCTTGTTGGAATCAAAGGAACAGTTTGTAATATAAGTTATATTGTCATAAGTTCTGATTGCTCCTCCCTGACTGTTAACGTTTGTAACAGTATTGTTTATGAATTCGGTATTTGTAACATTTAATATTCCATTGGTATATATTGCACCACCAGAGAAATTTCCACTGGCAGTATTGTTTTTAAATCTGGAATTTGTAATTGTTAGTTTACCAGAAGTTACAATTGCTCCTGCACTGAATTCCTTATTGCTTTTACCATTCTGAATAGTTACACCATCTATGGTTAACACAACATTTCTTTTGCTCATGTTAAATATAGGATTTCCACTTTTTGATCCATCAATAATGGTATTGTCTCTTCCACTACCAATAATTGTAATTGAATTATTTAAATAAATTCCTGAAGCAGTGTATGTTCCTTCACTTAAATAAACCGTACCGAATAATGTAATGTGGTTTATTGCATGTTCTAATGTTTTGAACGGATGACTTTCATCACCTAAATTACTGTCACTACCATTAGGACTCACGTATACTACTTTTTGGTGTGAAACAACCATGGTGTTACTGTATGAACTTGAATCGTATATGTCGTTTTTAACGTATGTTGCATAATATTTCACAGTTTTTCCATCATATTTGCTGGAAACTGAATAATTTAAGCTTGCATATCCATTAGATACGTTGGCACTACCAATAAATTCATCATTGATGTAATAGTTTACAGTTCCATTTGCAACATTATACTTTTCTTCGTCCACAATATTCAAAGTAATTTCTGTTGTATTTCCTACCACTGCATTAATAGGATTTCCAGTAATTGAAGTTGCATATCTGGTTACAGTTAGCATACTTATACATGAACTTGCCTTATAAATAGGGGATTCATGATATTCACATTGGATTCTATATTCTCCGACACCATAACCTTTCAAATCATATCTTAGTCTGGCATTACCCTTGGATATTTCAACAGTTCCCAATACTTTTCCTGCTAAAGTGAAAGTAACATTACCTTCAGTGACAGGATTCTGTAATTCATCCAATAAACGGGCAGTAAATAAAATTTCGGAATTAGGTTTAGCTTCCAATGAACTGGACGTTATTGATGTTTTAAGTTTTGTAACTTTATAAGTACCATTTCCTTTGGAATTACTGTACTTCCAATCTCCAACGTAATTGGCATAAATATAACTTAAACTGGCCGTTTCGTAGTTTGATTCATATTGGTATTTTGCATATCCGTTATCTACCTCTACTGTTGCAATAGTTGTATTGTCCTTTTTAAAGGTTATATTTCCTTTAGTTACAGAATTGTTGAATTCATCCACAACGGTTGCCGTAATTGTAATATATTTTGATGGGATGGTTGATATGTCCGGAACCATTACTCTTGTTTTCAATTGTTTTAATTTTAAGGTAGCATAACCTGTTGAGTTTAAAACAGTTTCTGTAGCAGTACTTCGGGCAATTATATTATACTGTTTTTCATATAATGATGCAGGTAATTTATAATATAATCTGACAATTCCATCACTATTCGTTTTGTTTGAACCAATTAAGTTTTCATTCAAGGAAAAGTTCACATTCATGTTTTTGATATTATTTCCTAATTCATCGACAACTTTTGCTTCAAAAAGTGTTACGTTTCCTGCTTTGGCAGTAACATTTTCTACAGTGATTTTTGAAGATAACTTTTCAATTTTTAAAGTCGAATTTACGCTTATTGGTCTGTACATATAATTTCCAGTATATGTTGCGATTAAATCATATTCGCCCGGATTTAAATTTGCAGTATAAGCAAATACACAATTACCATCCGTGAAATTAACAATTTCAGAAACATCAGTATTGTTTATTTCAAATAAAACTGAACCAAATGCATCATTATTTAAATTAACAACTATATTTTCAGTTTCAGAATATTTGACAGTATAGTTGTCCATCTGAATTGTTGCATTAATCTTTCCACCTACAGGTGTCAACGTTAATGTAACATTTACAGTGGCAGGTTTATACTCTTCATCTCCTGAATAAATTAAAGTCAAAATATACTTTTCATTTTTATAATCTTCAGGAATTTTGTATGTATATAATATTTGACCATCCTCTAAAGGTAAATCTTCACCAATAATTGTATCATCAATTTTAAGAGTAACTGTTCCGGTTGCATCAGGGATTAATGCAAAGAATGTTTTGCTTTGTCCAGGATGAATCTCAGAACCGGATATACGTATGTCCGGATCAACTTTTTCATAAACCTCAAATGTTGTGTTGGTTGTAAATTCATAATATTTGTCATTTCCACTATAGCCTATACTAACATTGTTGACACCCACAGTATTGGTTATGTTTGTGAAGATGTATGTTCCTGTAGTGTCTGTTTTTGCATAATATTTCACTCCATTAAAGAATATTCGCACATTACTGTTGGACATAATTCTTCCGTTTTCTTTAAAAAACTTACCCGTGATTGTAACGTTATCCCCAATAGGAACTCTTTTGATATCATCATAGGTTACAGTAACATTATATTTGAAAACGTTGAATGTTGTGTTTGTTTCGTATGGGTTGTATTTGTCGTTTCCGCTGTATCCTATTGTTACGTTGTTGGTTCCTAGTGTGTTTGTTTCGTATGTGAAGTTGTATGTTCCTGTGGTGTCTGTTTTTGCATAGTATTTGATGCCATTGATTATAATCTTTACGTTACTGTTTGTTATTATTTTTTCATTTGCATCAGTGAATTTTCCTGTTATTGTTATGTTGTTTTTGTATAGTGTGTCTTCTATTTGGTTGTGTGTTACTATTACATCTTGTTTTTCTACGTTGAATGTTGTGTTTGTTTCGTATGGGTTGTATTTTATGTTTCCGCTGTATCCTACAGTTAGGTTGTTGGTTCCTACCGCCGTAATTTTGTTTGTGAAGTTGTATGTTCCGGTAGTGTCGGTTCTTGAGAAATATTTTTTTCCATTAATAATGATTTTCACATTACTGTTGGATATTGTCTTTCCGTTAATTTCAGTGAATTTACCACTAATAGTTACATTTTCATTATATTTTCCCACATTTAAAGAATCAATACTGACTTGTGTATCTATTTTATCAGTATCCGCATCATTTCCGTCACTTTCTTTAACATTATCTGTTTTTTGTTTGGTGATGGTATTGTAACTGATTTCTTTATTTTCAATATTATTTTGTTCTAGTGTTTCTTGGTATTTTTCAAATTCTGTTTGTTCGTGATTTTCAGTTGTAATGTTGTTTTCTGTAGCTGATGAAGTACTAATAATCAAAAGTATGAATGATAATGCTACGAACAATAATAATATTTTATTAATTTTTTTCCTAATAATAGTCCCTCCTCTAACTTAATTAACGGATTAAATTTGTTTTTTTATTTTTTTTAAATTTTTTATCCATGATATTTATTATCTAAATCTAATTATTTAAAATAAATGTTTTTTTAATCAATAAAATAAATGAAAACTAATAAAAAAATATAAATTATTCTCTTTAAAATTATAATAATTTTAATAAATAATAAACAATAAAAATATTTTTAATTAAGTTCAATAATTATGGTGATTATATTAACATGACTTAATTTATATTTAAAAAAAATTTAGGGGGGAGCTTCGCATGCTTGAACAATTTTGGCAATACGGGATATTGGCAGCAGTACTCGTTTTCGGAGTAAAAATTGGTTTGGCCCTAGGATTTTCCGGTATTCAAAGAAAAAAAGTCGGATGGATTCTAGTAGGTTATGCTGTAGGTTTAATATTATTGTCATATATATGTCAACCATATTCACAACAAGTTTATGACATTGTTTATGGATACAGTGGCGCTATTTTCGCAGTAATTGCATTGATAATTGTTATAACCGGATTTAAAACTATATATGATTATAATGTTACAGAGAAAGATGTAGGGTCTGCAACATGTATGGCAGTAGTTGCACCATGTCCTTGTTGTTTTGGAGCTATATTGGCATCAGTGATATTAGTTGCACCCGTAGCCGGAATATCTTCAGTAACTCTTGGTTCATTTACAGCAATAGCTTTAGTAATTGTTATGGGAATTACATATTTACTGTCATTCGGAATAGTGAAAAAAGTTAATAAGCCATATCCTGTAGTGTTAGGAAATTTCATGATATTTATTGGAATATATTTTGTTCTATGTTTGATGATATTACCAAACATTTCATTATTGGTTGTTGGTTCAGCAATTCCTATTAATATTTCTAACCAATTTTGGGAGATAATAGCTTTAATGATCGGAATGGTTATAGTTGGTGCGATTCTAGCTAAAAAAAGAAGTTTCTTATTAAATAATTAAGTGGAGGTAAATAAATGGCTACAACAATACCAGGTGGGGATATTCTTTCGGGCGCACTTAATGTTATAGCACAAAGTTTGTTACTGCCGGTAATGATTTTGCTTATAATTTTTATTATATTTGCAATAATTGAAATAGGTTCAATCCTTGCAGAATATACTGGTAGAAAGAAAATTTCTGGTGAAGAAAAAGAAGAAATCATTAAAAAAATTCTAGAATGTAACTCTCAGGATGAAGTTAATCAAGTGATATACAATACAAAATTAAACAAGTATGATAAAGAAGTATTGGATTCAATTGCTTCTTTTGATCAATCAGTTTATAATAAAAACATGAGAGAAGTATTAGCTAGGAATCTATTAGAAACTCAGGAAGCTAAAATGTTGGGATCCTTGACTAAAGTTGATATTGTTTCTAAAGTGGGATCTGGTTGTGGATTGTTAGGTACTATTATCCCTATGGGTCCAGGATTAGCAGCTTTAGGTGCTGGTGATATGGTAACATTAACAACAAACTTAACAACAGCATTTAACACAACAACAGCGGGGTTAGCTGCAGGTACAATCTGTTTTGTAATAGCTAAAATACGCAGAGATTGGTATAATCAAGAGATGGAAATGTTATATGATTTTGCTGAAGCTATATTAGAGGTTGATTATAATGTCACTAAGACGCAGTAGGTTAAAAGATTCTGCTGAAGATTTGGATCCAATGTCTTCAATTACCAACATGACTGATTTAATGTTGGTGTTGGCAGTAGGTTTTCTTATATTTGCAGTAATGTCTACAGGTATGCAACAGATTTCAGAAAATCAGCAACAAAGTCAACAGTTGGAAGATGTTGAAATTGAACAAGGACAGGAAATAACTCAACAAATGGAAGATATCGAATCATCTAGTTCAGGTTATGCTAGAACTGGGATAGTTTATACTGATCCTAAGACAGGAAAACAGTATATGCGGGCTGTGTGATTTAATTCTTTTATTTTTTATCTTTTTTTAATCAATTTTTTTATTTTTATAATTCTTTTAAATCAATACATATTATTATTTCAAGAAATTTTATCAAATATTTTTATTTGAAAGGTTTAAAATAAATTATTTTCTTTTTTGATAATTTGGTTAATTAAATCAATTTTTTTAAGCTATACAATAATTATTTACTTATTTTCAATTTTTATAAAATATTTAATTACTAAATGAACAAATATATAATTAACGATATTAATTTAATTAATTTTAAAACATAAGATATTACTTTTATCTAAACAGGTGGATAAAATGAAAAAAATAAGTAAATTCTTGTTATTCACTATAGTTTTGTTAGTATTTTCTTTAGGTACGATATCTGCCGCAGAGGATGGATTTGATAGTTCTCAATCTGCAGATGTTGAACCTGATACAATTACTGAAACAAATGTAATTGGAGATACTATTGCTGAAAGTAGTACTAAAATTACTAATCAAAAAACTATTGAAAAAAACGAGATAAATAATGAAAACAGGTCGGTTAAACAAGCTACTACACTTACAGTAACTAGTAGTAATTATGAAAATTTCTTCCAGTATGATGAAGGGGAAGGCATAATTAAAACTACGGATTTTATACGTAATGGTGATATATTAAACCTAAAAGGAACGTTTAATGATGTTGATTTTTCAGTGGATAAATCTATCACATTGACTAGTTTAAATAATAATGCATATCTATACAATTGTACAGTTCGTGTTACACCATCAGGATCCGGTTCTACAATATCAAATTTAATAATAAATAACAGTGCCGAAACCACATCTGGAATATTAGTAAATGATGCAGAAAATTTAACTGTTGAAAATAATATAGTCGAAGTATCCGGTCTTAATTCCTATGCATTTGAAGCAAATATGAATCATAGTATGATTAAATTAAATAGCTTTGAAACACATAAGTTAACTCCGGAAACAGAACGTACACACACTGCATTTGTAATCTGTGATTCTAATTATAATATAATCGCAAACAATACAATAAAAAGTGATGGGGCAAACTGTGTCTATTTAAGTAGTTATCCTGGTGTTGACATACATGCAGGACCTTCAAATTACAACATTATCACTGGAAATAATATTAGTGCAGCAAACAGTGCATGGAGTTATTCCATTCAAATAATGGGAAGCAAGAATAACGTTTCTAAAAATTATGTTTCTGGAGGATATAAAGGAATTTCCACACAGGGTAGTGGAAATATCATTACTGAAAACGATGTTGATGCAGAAAATCAGGGAATTGTAGCTGCTGATAATTCAGTTGTAGTTGGTAATTATGTTCACACATCCGGATCTTCTACAGGGATAGCTGTTGATGGAAATAATGTTCTAATAGCAAACAACACTATAATAACACAAAACGGTCCAGGAATAGATATCTTCTCTGATAGTGGAAGCAATTCCACCCTTAGCGGTAATAATATTACTTCTAATAATTATGGAATTTATTCTAAAGGTGAATATACTCATGTAATTATAGAAAACAACAGAGTTACCAGTCAAAAAGAAGGAATATTGTTCAAACAAAAATCAAGAAATAAAAAAATGAACCATATCTTCGTATCAAATAACAACATTAAATCTGATGAGGATTATGCAATAAACTTTAATGAAACAGGTTCATTGACGGTAAATGATGTAAACGTCACAGTAACTCAATCAAATGTACTTACATCAGCAAATGGTGTTGGTATAGAAGTTGCTTACTTACCTCCGGGTAATGTAAACAGTAGTATTGGTACAGATTCCAATCAAACAATAATCATCACTTCAAGTAATTATACTTCCTGGTTTGAAAACGGGATTGCAAAGGATACAGTTGAACAAAATGCAACAGTTTATCTTAGAGGAACATTCAACAACCTGAACTTTATTTTCCCTAAAAAAGTTCACGTAATTGGAGAAAATTGTTTGATAAATAACGGTACCATTTCTTTAACTCAAGACGCTCATCAATCAACGATTACCAACGTTACAATCAATAATAAGTATAAAGAAGATTTCAATGTTCATGGTATAGAAATATATGAAGTAAACAACTGTAAAATAACAAATGTCAACATAGCAAATTATGGACAATTTGAAAGTTTAGGTATATTTTCATACTCTTCAAATGGTAATAGAATTACAAATTGTACAATAAATACCTCTGGAAATTATGTAAATAATGGAATTTTCTTATATGCAAGTGACACCAACACTTTAGAAAATAACATAATCAACATAAATCAATCAAATGAAAGCATACCTTATACAAACGCAGTTCAATTTAATGAAAAAATAGGTACAATAACTGAAATATTACATAATCATGGAATAGTATTGGTATATTCATCTGACAACACAATCAACAAAAACAAAGTTAATGCAACATCAATGTTTAACAGTTATGTGCATCCGGAGGAAACCTGTCAAAACAGTATTGTTGGAATAGATGTTTACTTTGAATCACATAATAACAAGGTAACCAATAACAATATTTCAATAAACAGCTATGCACCATTCTCATATGGAATGGGAGTTTTAGGAGGACAATGGGGAACTTCAATGTCATCTTCTAATGCAGCAAATAATATTTACCAATACAATAATGTAACTGTAAGGGGAGGATACTTCGCAACAGGATTTATTGCAGGAAGAAACAGTATAAACACAATTGTTGATTCAAACATTTTCAAGATAGAAGCAAGAAAAAATTCATCAGTTCAAGGAGACTATTCATTTGGAGTAACCTTAGAAAACAGTACTAAATCAAACATAACAAATAACCAATTTGTTATTAAAGGAGCTTCCGTATACGGAATGGAATTATTTGACTCAGGAAATAATACAATATTTAACAACACATTATTTGCAAATGCAACATATCCATATGCTATAGCAGGATATTCAGCTTCCAACAACAATATCCTAAATAACACATTAATGCTTAAAAAAGGAAATTATGGAACAATAACTCCTGCAGCTCATGCTGATGCAATACCATATGGTGATGAAGCAATAATGTTCATGACATCAAGTAACAGCAATACAATAAAATTCAACCACATTAACACTACAGCAAATACAACAGTTAAACTAGGTAATCAAACATCAAACAATATTGTTACAGAAAACTCTCTGGTAGCTAAAACAACAATAGGAGATCAATCTGTAATAAACCAACACACTTCAAATAATGTATCAAATAACTTTGTATACTTTGTAAATGCAACTGTTGATCCGGTTGAAGCATTTGTTGGAGATACAATTACTTTAGTCGCTAACATTAACACAACTGCAACAGATTACAGTAATCTTTCAGTATCTTTCAGATTAGGTTCTAATAATATTGGAAACAGTCCTGTTGTTAATGGTAAAGCTTCATTGAATTACAATGTTTCCACATTATGGAATCCTACAACTTATCAAATCACAGCATTTGTAAGTGGAAATAATTTCCAGAATGTCACAGCATTATCACAGGCAGTATTTGAAAAACATCCTGAAAAAACAACAGTTAAAGTAGCAAAAGTATTGGGTGTTGTCGGATCTAATGTAGTTTTAACAGCCAATGTAACCACAACTAGTGGTGGTAAAATTGGTTCTGGGGCTGCAGAATTCTATATTGATGATGTATTATTGGATGTGGTGGATTTAAGACTGGGAGTTGCTTCCTGTAACTACACCATTGCAAATAATGCAGAGAACATAATACATACAATAAAAGTAAATTATCTTGGTACAAACGATTATGAAAACGCCACTGGAAATAATACTTTGGGAGTTCAATCACATACCACAGTTGTTGTCTCAAACTGTAGTGCCGTTTTAGGTGAAAATGTCAATGTTCGTGCTAATGTAACTTCCGGAGGTAAAGCTCTTGCTTCAGGTATTGCGAAAGTTTATGTTAACAATGTTCCTTTAACCAATGCAAGCATCAGTAATGGTGTTGTTAATGTTAATGTTAAAGTTCCTACATCCTTTGATAAAGGTAATTATACATTAAAAGTAGTATTTGATGGTAACGATACGGTTTCAGGTGCAACTGCTACTGCCAAAATTGTTTTAAATCCTATGGCTGCCGTGTTACACTTTAATGATACTTGGGTGGATCTTGGTGAAAACTCTTCATTAGTACTTGCTATTGATAATGGTGCCAGTGGCAGTGATTTATGTCTTGCTAATGGTGGTAATGTTAGTGTAAAACTTAATAATCAGTTGTTAAAAGATTCTAACGGTAATGTTATTTATGGTGTCGTTAATAACGGAAAATTAACTTTCAAATTTGTAGCTCCATCACAATTGGAAGGTTCACAAAATCTTACATTTATATTTGATGGAAATTCAAAATTCAGTGCAGCAAATAAAACATTCCCTAATTCATTAAATATTGGTAAAATCAATGTGACAATCACAGTAAATGAAATAGGTACGGTTAATTTAAATGATAATATAACCATAACAGGTAAATTTACAGAAACAACCGGTAAGGCCATAGCTAACAGTAATGTAAAAATCATTATAAATGGTGTGAAAAATTATGCTAAAACGGATAAAAATGGTACATACGTATTTGTAACTACTGCAAGTACTTCAGGAGTAAATAATCTTAGTGTTGGGTATAGTGGTAACAACAAATATCGTGCATATGAATATAACACCACATTTGCAGTAGGTAAACAAAACGTAATAGTTACATATGATCCTGTTATGGAGGTTCCTGCAGGAACTAATGTTACTATAACTGGTAAATTTACTGATGATACAGGTAAAGCAATCTCAAACAGTAATGTTCGTGTCTTTGTCAATGGTGTAAAATACTTGGCTAAAACGGATAAAAATGGTATTTACAATGCATCAATTTTAGTTACTGTTGTAGGTAGCAATAATTTATCAGTCGGTTATGCAGGTAATGCAAAATATAACTCTTATGAGGTTAATTCAACGTTTAATGTTGGTAAGCAGAATGTTATTGTAACTTATGATCCGGTTAAGGAGGTTCCTGCTGGTACAAATGTTACAATAACTGGTACATTTACAACCAATCTTGGAAAAGCAATATCTAACAGTAATGTTCGTGTGTTTGTCAATGGTGTGAAATACTTGGCTAAAACGGATAAAAATGGTAAATACAACTTGTCAGTACTGGTAACTAAAGTTGGAGTTAACAACTTGAGTGTGGGTTACAGTGGAAATGCAAAATATAATCCTTATGAGGTTAATTCAACGTTTAATGTTGGTAAGCAGAATGTTATTG
>RHMF01001151.1_pt1 | contig 11985 bp, 14 predicted proteins | sample 5365151 | NCBI WGS metagenome assembly RHMF01 (sample SAMN10266501, study PRJNA497801) | feces metagenome | isolation source: feces | host: Bos taurus | place: China: Prairie of Fairy Mountain | collected 2017-08-14 | reverse complement strand
GCCTTTTCCATCTCTGGAAAAAATATTTGAGAAAGGGGACAACTGCATGACAGCCGATCTGTGGCAACAGAAAATTGTCAGTACGACAAATGTTGACAAACAGCGATATCAAAGTGTAATTGAGTCCCTTTCGGACATTCTGGCACAGCGTGACTGCGTTTTTGAGGAGTATCTGAAGGATCCGACTCCGGTCGTTGAACACACGAACAAAGCCGGAGCAACAAACGTTGCGAAGAATCCGCTTTTGATGCTCTGGATTGATTTGAACTCTCAGGCCTTGTCTTATTTCAAGGAGCTGGGAATGACACCGGCTGCCTATCGCAAGATGGCGGGGGAAGCTCCTGTCGAAAAGACGGAAAGCGCACTAGTCACCGCTCTGAAAGCGATGTGATTGAATGGACAGGGAGAAGGGAAAGTATTGGTCAGAAGTTCAGGAGTACGCTGAGAGCATCCGGGACGGAAGGAAGAAGGCCTGCAGAGAGTTGAAACAGGCCGTGGCAAGGTGGTACAGAGACTTGGATGATGAGCGGTGGGAACTGGATCCACACGATGCAGATTTCTGCATCAACATAATCCAGAACACGCTGTGTCACCAACAAGGCGAGAGCCTGGACGGGACTCCTCTCCGAGGCACACCGTTCTTCCTTCAGCCATTTCATAAATGGATCATTTATAACCTGGTCGGATTCAAGCTTCGCGGAACCAATGTTTTGAGGTTCCATGAGGCTTTAATTTTTATTCCGCGCAAAAACGTTAAGACCAGTTTTGCGGCAGCATTGAGTTGGGCGCTGTCATTATTGTACCGCCAGTCTGGAGCGAAGACATATATCGCCGCTGCCGCTTTGATGCAATCCCTGGAAGCGTTCAACTTCCTTGAATACAACGTGAACCGAATGGGCGAGAATCAGGCGCGAGATCCTGACGGACATTGTCACGTTATAGATAATAACAACGAGCATTCTATAGAAGCGATCCTGGATGATGGAAGTTTCTATATCCGAGCGCTCGCTGCGAACCCTGATGCGCAAGATTCATTGAACTGCAATATTGCAATCGTTGACGAGATTCACGCTTTCCGGACTACGAAGCAGTACAACCTGTTCAAAGAAGCCATGAAGGCTTATACGAATAAGATCCTGATTGGAATAAGCACAGCCGGAGATAACGAGCAAGGATTCCTTGGCCGCCGGTTGAAGTATTGCCGGCAGGTCCTTGACGGAACGATCAAAGATGAGCAGTATTTCATCTTCATGTGCTGCGCAAACGAGAATGAAGATGGAACTATCGACTTCACAAATCCGGAAGTACATGAGATGGCCAACCCTTCCTATGGTGTGACCATCAGACCAAACGAAATATTGAACGATTCGCTGCAAGCATTAAACGATCCTCAGCAGCGAAAAGACTTCTTCGCAAAGTCTCTGAATGTTTATACAAACAGTATGCGGTCTTATTTTGATATCAAAGAATTCCGCAGATCTGATGCAAAGTACAACTGGACATTGAAAGAACTTGCGCAGCTGCCTGTTGACTGGTTTGGCGGTGCGGACCTCTCAAAGATGCACGACCTGACAGCAGCTTGTCTGTATGGATCCTACAAAGGCGTTGACATCATTATCACTCATGCTTTCTTCCCGGTTGTCGAGGCACACAGGAAGGCAGACGAGGACGGGATCCCGCTCTTCGGTTGGGAAGATGACGGCTGGCTGACTATGTGTAACACGCCGACTGTTGAATATAGCGATGTGGTCCACTGGTTCGAGCAGATGCGCAACATGGGATTCAAAATAAAACAGGTAGGTCATGACAGAAAATTCGGGCGCGAGTACATCATACTCATGAAGGCTGCGAAGTTTAATGTCATAGACCAACCGCAATACTATTACTTGAAGAGTGAAGGCTTCCGTCACATTGAGAAGGCGGCGAAAGACGGCACTCTTTATTATTTGCATTCGGACGCTTACGAATACTGCGTGGAGAACGTTCGCGCAATCGAGAAGACTGACGATATGGTCATGTTTGAGAAAGTTAATGCGACGCAGAGAATCGACCTGTTTGACTCCTCGGTCTTTGCTTGCGTTAGATATTTGAACAATTTGGAGAAACAAAAGAAAGCAAAATCTTGGTGGGGTGAATAAATGGGACTTTTTGATTTTCTTCGGAGGAAACCGCAATCGCCGGTTAAACAGACCCGCGGGGTAACTGTGTTGAGCCCCTCCGAGTGGCAAGAATGGATCAGCACAGGGAACGCAAGAAGCCTGACGCATTGTCCGGAAGTAATTGCCGGCTGCAGGCAGATTGCCGAGCTGATCAGTTCAATGACGATCTACCTGATGGCAAACACGCAACAGGGCGACAAGCGCATCGTGAACGAGCTGTCCAGGAAACTTGATATCGAGCCGAACGAATATATGACGCGGAAAACGCTGGTCGAGAACATCGTTATGAACATGATGCTCTACGGACGCGGAAACGCGGTAGTAGTTCCGCACACTAAGGAAGGCTTGATCACGGACCTGGAACCGATTCAGCCAAACCGTGTTTCATTCTGGGATCTCGGTTCTTCGTATGAGATCCAGATTGACACGAAGCGCTATGATCCACGGGACCTGCTGCATTTCGTCTTCAATCCAGATCACAACCATCCATGGAAAGGTCAAGGACTGACGATTGCGCTCCAGAATGTCGTTGATAATCTCGGACAGGCAGCTGAGACGCAGAAAGCGTTCATGAACAGCAAGTGGAAACCTTCTGTCATTATCAAGGTTGATGCTTTGACAGATGAGTTTGCATCTCCGGAAGGCCGTGCGAAATTGCTTGACAGCTATGTGAAGTCATCGAAGATCGGCGAGCCATGGCTGATTCCGGCTGAGCAGTTTGATATCAAAGAGGTTCGTCCTCTGAGCCTCAATGATCTTGCAATCACGGATTCGGTGCAGATAGACAAGCGCACAGTCGCGTCAATCCTAGGTGTCCCGCCGTTCGTTCTGGGTATCGGTGAGTATAACGAAAGCGCTTGGAATGGCTTCATTAATAACACGATTCGACCGATTGCGCAGAGCATTGAACAGGAGCTCACGAAGAAGTTGATCCTGTCGCCGAAGATGTATGTGAAGTTTAACCTGGCTTCATTGTACGCATACGACATCCAGAAGATCCAGGGAGTTTATTCCGAGCTGTTCGTTCGCGGCATTGTAACCGGCAATGAGGTCCGGGACAAGATGAACCTTGAACCGAAGGCCGGATTGGACGAGCTTGTGATCCTTGAGAACTACATTCCGATTGATAGAATCGGCGACCAAAAGAAACTAGGAGATGAATAAGATGGCTGACGAAAGAGAAAACAGAGAAAAGATGCAAGTCAGATCCTGTGCTTCTCAGTTCCAGACGAGAGAAGACCAGGAAGATAACGGCAAATACATTGAAGGATACTTCAGTGTTTTTAATAGCAACTATGAATTGTGGGAAGGCGCAACGGAGAGTGTAGCACCCAACGCGTTTGACGAAACGCTAGGGAATGACATTCGGTGTCTCATCAACCACGACACTACTCTAGTCCTTGGAAGAAACAAGGCTGGAACGCTTGAGCTGCGCGTAGACTCGCACGGTCTGTGGGGCAGAGTTAAGATCAATCCGAACGATCAAGACGCTGTAAACCTCTATGAGCGTGTGAAACGCGGCGATGTAGATCAGTGCAGTTTCGGTTTTCAGATCCTCAAAGAGTCGACAGAGACTGATGGGGACAAAATCCACTGGACATTGGAGAAGGTCGATTTGCATGAGGTGTCTGTATGCACGTTTCCCGCATACGAGGCGACAAGTGTTGCCGCTCGCATGAAGGATTATAAAGAGATCCGTGAGCGCCAACTGGACAGCTTGAAAGCCACGTTGCTGAGCAAAATCAAGAAAGGAGAATAACGATGCTGAAAGCTTTAGTTATTCGCAACCGCCTCGACTCTGCGAAGCACAACCTGGAAGAGCATCTGAAAGGCGACAACTTCAAAGAGCGCGAAGCAGAACTCGAAGCCGCAGTGGCTGAGCTGACTGTTGATTCCACAGAGGAAGAGCGGAACGCTGTTACAGACGCTGTGAATGTGCTTGAAGAAGACCGCAACGCCTTCGACGCAAAGCGCGCAGAACTCGAAAAGATTATCTCTGACACCGAAGCAGAACTTCGTGAGGCAGAGGAAGAAGCTCCTCAGGAAGAGGAAAAAGAACCTGAAAAAGTTGATGAAGAAAGGAATACCAAAATGGCAACTATCGAAGAAATCCGCAACAGCAAAGAATATATCAACGCTTTTGCAAATTACATCAAGACCGAGCGTGACGATGAAGTCCGCGCTCTGCTTTCCACCAACGCCACTTCCGGCGGTTATGTCCCTGTTCCCGAATATGTTGAAGAGCGCATCCGCACAGCATGGAGCAAGCTCGGCATCATGGATCTGGTCAAGAAGACCTACATCAAGGGCAATCTGAATGTCGGTTTCGAACTTTCTGCGAGCGAAGCAGCTGTTCACGCTGAAGGCGCAGCAGCTGGCAGCGAAGAGACGCTGACGCTTGGCGTTGTGCAGCTCGTTCCCGCATCCATCAAGAAATGGATCACCATCTCTGACGAAGCGATGGACCTCACTGGCGAAGCGTTCCTGGACTATATCTATGACGAGCTGGCCTATCAGATCGCCAAGAAGTGCCAGAAAGACCTGCTCGCAAAGATCGTCGCAGCATCGACATCTGCTTCTTCCACAGCGGTTTCCGTCGCTGAAGTTGATGATGGTGCGCCTTCTATGGGCATCGTATCCGAGTGCATCAGCAAACTGTCTGATGAGGCCGTCAATCCGGTTATCGTTATGAACAAGCTCACATGGGCTAAGTTCAAGGATGCACAGTATAGCGCAAGCTATTCTATCGATCCGTTCGAAGGTCTCCCGGTACACTTCGACAACAGCCTTCCGGCTTACAGCTCCACGGCAACGACCGGAACGTGGCTGATCGTTGGTGACTTCGGCCGTGGCGCTCAGGCAAACTTCCCGGCTGGCAATGACATCGGCATCAAGTACGATGAACTGTCTCTGGCAGAGAAAGACCTTGTCAAACTGGTCGGCCGTGAGTATGTCGGTCTTGGCCTTGTTCAGGACAAGTGCTTCTGCCGCGTAACGATGCACACCTAATAAGTGTTAATTAAGGGGGACGGAGTTATGAGAACTATGATAGCGATCCCGTGCATGGATTCTATATGCACACCGACCGTTATTTCACTTACAGGCCTGCAAGTTACAGGAGAAGCGAAGTTCGCATACTCCGTTTCTTCACTCGTTTATGATTCGCGCAATTCGCTTGCGAGACAGGCAATAATGGAGGGGTTTGATCAGGTCCTTTGGCTCGATTCTGATATGACATTCGATCCTGATCTACTCGTTCGCTTAGAAAGTGATCTCGGAGAAGACAAAGAAATGGTCTCCGCGCTCTATGTGACCAGGAAGGGCAAAATAAAGCCGGTCGTGTATGACAAATGCGGTTATGACCATGTGTCAGGTACAGTCGAAGTTATCCCTTATGCGCACAGCTATTACGATTACCCAAAAGACTCACTCTTTGAGTGCGAGGCTGTCGGGTTTGGCGGTGTGCTGATGAAGACTTCCCTTCTGAAGGAAGTGACTAATAAGTACGGCTTGCCATTCTCTCCAATTATGGGCTTCGGCGAAGACCTTTCATTCTGTATGCGAGTCCGCGACATGGGCAAGAAAATATATTGCGACAGTCGAGTGAAGATGGGACACATTGGACATCATGAATTCACGGAGGAAGATTACCGTCCGTGAGAAAGAGGTGAACTATGACTGACGCTGAATTATTGACGATGCTTAAAGCGGACCTGCAGCTGCTTACCTCTGCATGGGACACATTCCTCGGTCAGCTGATCGATGTTGCAAAGGATGAAATCGAGAGGGAGGGCATTACGCTCTCCCTTTCCGATATTTCGGATTGCCACACAATAGTCATGTATGCTGCATGGCTTTACCGCAAACGCGCATCTGATGATACTTCGATGCCGACTATGCTAAGAAAGCGCCTGAACAACAGGCTCTTCCAAGAGAAGGTGAGCGGTCATGCTTGATCGTGGAATTCTCTGCGTCTGTACTTTAACAAACACGGCGGCGAATGGTGCAATGCCGGTAGAGCAACTCACTCCGCTTTCCAGGCATTGCTATGAAGAAAGGGCAATCGGTTACGGCAGACAATATGCTGCGAAGGGTGTCAACGAGCAAGTTGACCTCCTCGCCAGAATCTGGTATGACGGCGCGGTTCGAATTGGAATGATTGTGTACCTTGAAGACACGAACGAGCAGTTCCGGATCGATAACGTTCAGCACCTGATTGATGACAACGGTCTGCGAGTAACCGACCTTACTCTGTCAAGGATGGAGGATTATTACGATGTCATCAGTAATACACAGCAAACTAGCTGACCTCGGTGCAGAGCTTGGTGCAATCGACGGAGCCGTTGTGCTTCATTACTGGCATCCAAGACAGCAAGCACCGTACATCCTTTGGCAAGAAGATTCAGCAGAAACGTTCAAGTCAGACAACAAATCATCCGAGATCAAATGGGTCGGCGTTGTGGACTTCTATACGCAGACCGAATTTGACGAAACGCTTGACAGCATAATCGGCGCACTGGATTCCGTTGGAGCGATTTGGAAAATCTCTTCGGTGGACTTTGAAGACGATACAAAACTGATTCACTTCACAGTGAACTGGGAGTTGATGTAAATGGCCAAGTTCAAAGTGGACATGGATACATACATCGGAAAACTGACAAAACTGACAGGCGCAACTGAGGAAACCGTCAAGGCAGCAGTTCAAGCAGGAGCCGACATCTTAGCAAACGAGATGCGGAAAAACATTACAGGAATTCCTACCGTCACAAGGACTCAGGCAATCGATGATTACCATGCAAGGGTTCCGTCCAAAGGATTGACTAACGCAGCGAAGCAAGGATTGTTGTCTTCGTTTGGTATTACTCCTATCCGGAATGACGATGGAGAATGGAACGTTCATGTTGGCTTTGACGGATATAACTCAATAAAGACAAAGCGGTATCCACGAGGACAGGCAAACCAAATGGTGGCGCGTTCTGTGGAAAAAGGCAGTTCCGCTGTGGCAAGGCATCCTTTTGTAGCCCCAGCGATTGCGGCGAAAAAACAAGAGTGTCTCAAAGCAATGCAACAAGTCATTGACGATGAGTTTAACGAAATTATGAATTAAGGAGATATACAATGGCAGACGGACGCGTATTAATCGGCTTCTCAGAACCCTGGGCGGCTGCATACTCTGTCAGCTCCGGCACGATCACTTATTCCAGCGCGATGAAAATCGGGCGTGGCGTGAGTGTGAGCCTGGAACTTGATGACAGCTCTGAAACTACGGACTTCTATGCGGACAACGTTCTTGCTGAATCCATTTCCGGAACTTTCACCGGTGGAACAGTAACGTTGACCGTTGACGGCATGAAGGATACTGCTCGCGAGTTCCTCCTTGGACTCCCGACAGTCAGCTCGAACTGGTACAGCTACAACGACGATCAGGCAATCCCGAATGTCGGTGTTGGCTTTATCTGCAAGTACATCAGCGCAGGATCGGAATCCTATGTTCCGGTCGTGCTGGTTAAGTGCAAGTTCAAGAACCCGAACCTCTCTGCAGAGACTCAGGGAGAAACCCCAGACTTCCAGACGGAAGAACTCGAAGCTTCTGTCATGCGTGGCGATGATGCTAAGCATACTTGGAAGTATCTCGGTGAGGGACAGACTGATGAAGCAACAGCCCTGGCGAAGCTGAAGGCTAAGCTCGGCGTTGTTTAATCGCAAGTAAAGGAGGACGGATATGATACTTCACGGACGCGAAGTTGATTTCAAAATGACGGTCATGGCTGCGGGGCAGATTGCAAAACTCTGCCCCAAAGGCCAGATAAAATATTTGCCGAAAGTTCTTTCAGGTGATGTCACTGATTATGACAGGATCCTGAACACGGCAAAGATCATTGTTTACATGAGCGAAGGATATGAGAACAATAAAAAGTTCGAAGATCCGGAATATCAGACTCGCCCTCTGTCTCTGGATGAGGTTCTGAGCCTGGAGGCGGCCGAATTTAACGCACTGCAAACATTAGCTTTGAAACGGTTTCAAGGCAAACGCGAGGTAGAAAGCGAACCGCCAAAAAAAGAAAACGCAACGGCGTTGAAATAGAAATGAATACAGCCTGGTATCTCTTTTATGGAAGGATGCTTGGCATGGAGAAGCGGGAGATCCTCGTCACAGACATCTTCGAGATGCAAGACATGATCTCCTGTCTTTCTATTTATAACGGCGTTGCGAAGCCGAAGAAAAAGAAACTAAGTTTTGATGAAATATTGCAACTGAGGTGACGCGCATGGCATCCGATATCGGTGCAAGGATAGGCCTACAAGGCGAAGCTGAGTTTGAGCGAGCGTTAAAAAATATAAATAACTCTACGAAGGAACTCAACTCTGAATTAAAAGCCGTTAAAAGCGGTTTTGATAAAACAACATCCGCAGAAGAGAAGCTGTCGGCTGAATCTGGCATCCTCAAAAATCAGATGGATAACGCGCAGAAGAAAGTCGAACTCCTCAAGCAAAAACTGGCTGCGCAACAGGCTGAACAGGAAAAAGCTGCTCAGGCTGTGGCAGAAGCAACGGAAAAGTATGGAGAAAACTCCAAAGAGGTTCAAGAAGCACAAGTTAAGTATGACAAGTTGACAGATGCCGTTTCGGCTACGACTCAGGACATAAACAAAGCGCAGAGCGAATATAACAAAGCGAATTCTGAACTGAACAACTTGCAAGCAGCTGCAGACAAGGCAGCCAGTGGGCAGGAAGACCTCGGCGAAGAAGTAGATGATGCCGGTGACAGCATGGATGATGCGAAAGGCAAAACGAATGTCTTCGCAGAAACACTTAAATCTCAGCTGACGGCTCAAGCAATTATTGCTGGCATAAAGGCAATCGCGAATGCCGTTAAAGAAGTTTCAGACGCAATCAGCGAAGCAATCACCGGGACTGTGACATGGGCTGACGATCTTGCAGCGCTGTCCACGACCAGCGGGATCTCGACCGACTCGCTCCAAAAGATGGAGTACATGGCGGGGCTGATTGATACCGATGTCAGCACGATCACCGGATCCATGACGAAGATGACCACGAAGATGGCTTCCGGATCCAAGTCGTTTGAGGATCTCGGTGTCAGCATCCGAGATGCAAACGGCAATCTCCGGGACAACGAGGATGTCTTCTATGATGTCATTGATGCCCTCGGCAAGATAGACAACCCGACTGAGCGCGATGCGAAGGCGATGGAGATCTTCGGCAAGTCCGCTCAGGATCTGAACCCGATGATTGAAGCGGGCGCTGACCGCTTGAAAGAATTGGGCGACGAAGCGGTAGCGACGGGCTACGTTCTTGGCGAAGATGCTATCACCGGGCTGACAGATGTTTCCGACGCGATGGAGCGCATGGAAAAAGCGGGGGAGAGCGCGAAACGGAATGCGGTCGCTGCGATGGCTCCCGCGATCCTGTCCATGACGGAAATGGCTGTCCCGGCTATGCAGACATTCGCACAGAACTTCGGTGCTATGTTTTCCGGGGAAATGAGCGTGGGCGACTTCACAACCTACCTCATGGGGCAAGTCAACGGAGCGGTCGAATGGATCTCCGCGAACCTTCCAACCATCATGGCGATGGGAACGGAAATCATCGTGGCAATCCTCAACGGCCTTGCTGAAGGCGACATAGCCGGGCAAGCGATGACGATCATCAGCACCTTGCAGAGCAGTATCGCTGACAACCTCCCGCAAATCATGGAAGCGGGTGTCGGTTTGATTCTATCACTCATTGAGGGCATCGTTGAACCGGGCAATCTTTCGAACCTCATTCAGAGCGGTTTGAAACTGATCATGAGCCTCACGCAAGGCTTGATCCGCGCCATTCCGCAGATTATCGGAGCGATTCCGCAAATCATCGGAAGCCTCATTCAAGCAATCCTTCAGAATCTGCCTCTGATCATCCAGAGCGGTCTTGAATTGATGGTCGCCTTGACTGTCGGCTTGATTGAAGCAATTCCGCAGATTGTGGAAAGCATCCCGCAGATTGCTCAGAGCATCATCCAGGCATTCAAGAACGTTGACTGGATCAGCATCGGTACGAACATCATGAACGGTATCAAGAACGGCTTGACGAGCATGGTGCAGAGCGTTATCAAATCCGCAAAGGAAATAGGTGAGAAGATTCTGAGCGGTGTCAAGGGTGTCTTGGGAATTCACTCGCCTTCAAAGGTATTCCGCGAGGAAGTCGGTAAGATGATTCCCGCTGGTTTGACAGCCGGTATTGACAGAGCGATGCCAGCAGCCATCAGCGACATGGAAAGCCAGATGGACAACCTTGTAATCGGTGCTTCCGCATCGCTGAACGGAATCAACGCGGTTTCTCCTGTGGGCAACAGCGTGAGCAATAACTACGGCGGTTTCGTAATCAACGTGAACGCAGCTGAGGGACAGTCTGCGAACGATATTGCGGAAGCGGTCATGTACAGGATTCAAAATGCGGTGAACCGCAGAGAGGCGGTATTTGCATGAGCATCACTTTTCACGGAGTAAATTCGGACTCGCTCGGCTTGATTGTCGAGCGCAGTCCTGATTACAACATTCCTTCCCGGAAGATGACGGCATTCGAAGTCGCTGGGAGGAATGGGGACATTCTTTATCAGCAAGACGCGTTTCAGAACGTTACTCAATCATACGAGTGCTTCATCAAAGGCGGGAGCAACCTTTCTTCCGCAATCCAAGGAGTGATTGCCTGGCTGATTGCTGACAAGGGTTATCAGAGGCTTGAGGACTCCTACACGGCAAACCAGTTCCGTCTTGCGTACTGTAACAATGCTGCCGAAGTGGCGAACAGCCTCAACAAATTCGGTAAGTGTACGATTGAATTCTCCTGCATGCCTCAACGCTTCCTCACTTCCGGGGAAACAGAGGTCACAATCGTTTCACCGCACACGTTCAGCAATCCGACCGTCTACGAGGCGAAACCGCTGATTTATGTGAACACTTCGACGGACGGCACTATTGATATTGACGGCACGGAAATCGAATGCGCGACTGGTGAATATTATATCGACTGTGACACGCAGAACGCTTATTACGGAACAACGAACATGAATTCATACATCAACTGTTCCGCATTCCCGGTACTGGCATCTTCCAGCGTGGTCACCGTGACCACATTAACAACAGTTAAAGTAACACCGAGGTGGTGGACGCTATGATTTCATACCCGCTCTTATACGCACCGACAGAGACCGCTTTCACGAATAACGGACTCGGAGCCTTGGCAGATTGCAAGTCTTGCATCGTGACCGAGGAGAGGAACGGAGCGTTTGAGATGACAATGGAATACCCGGTAAACGGCATCCATTACAAGGAGATTCAACAGCGTTCGATCATCAAAGTGAAGCCGAACCCAACGGATCCGGCACAGCCTTTCCGCGTGTATAGAATTACTAAACCTTTCGGCGGTCTTGTGACTATCTATGCAGCGCATCTGTCTTACGACTTGAGCGGGGTTCCTGTTTCGCCGTTTATTGCTTATAACCTCTCTTCTGCGCTCACGCAGATGGGGAGTAATTCTCTTGTTGAACACAATTTCACTTTTGTGACAGACAAGGCCGTAACGGCCACGATGGAATTCAACACGCCGACTTCCTTCCGCGCTCTCATGGGCGGTATCGAGGGGAGCATCTTGGATGTGTACGGCGGGGAATATCACTATGACGGTTACACGATCAACTTGGAGAACTCCCGCGGATCCGTGACAGGCGTGACGCTGAGATACGGCAAAAACATCACTTCACTGGAGCAAGACGAAAATTGTGCGACTTGTTATACCGGCGTTCTTCCGTACTGGTACAGCGAGGATG
>RHMF01001460.1_pt1 | contig 11986 bp, 8 predicted proteins | sample 5365151 | NCBI WGS metagenome assembly RHMF01 (sample SAMN10266501, study PRJNA497801) | feces metagenome | isolation source: feces | host: Bos taurus | place: China: Prairie of Fairy Mountain | collected 2017-08-14 | reverse complement strand
CCGGGGAAGACCTGGTTGAGTCCTCCGACGCTGTCAAAGCCGGCATTGAGCAGACCTCCCGTCAGGATGCCGAGAAAGAGGGAGCTATATACCTCTTTGGTTATCAGGGCCAGCGAGATGGCGATGATAGGGGGTGTGAGCGCCCAGAATGTGTCTTTTACCGGCATGTGGTTGATGCCCACAGCATAGTTCAGCCATCCCAGGAACACTACGACGGCACAAAGCGAGATGAGCGTGAGGCGCTTGGGATTGCCAGGTTTTATTGAGTCTAAGAAGTTCATTATTCAAATTAACAAATTAACGAATTAACGAATTAACGAATTAGGCTGGCGCGATTGGGGGGATGATCGCACCAGCCTATTTCGCATTTTCAGGTTTCTATCTCAAAGTTATTTCTTGAAGGGATAGTAGGTGGCGCCGATTGTGAGGGCGCGGTTCTGGTAGAGACCGGTGAGGTCGAAGGTTGAGCCTGTGGCATAGCCTGCCAGATCGTGGAACTCAGCAAAGACGTTGCACTTCTTGCCCAGCTGCTTGTTGACCTTGACGGTAGCGAAGAGGTGCGGGCTCTTGCTCTCGATCTTACGCCTGCTGCTGTAGAGCAATGTGGATGAGAGGCGGAAGCCCTGTGGGAGATTGAGGGTAGGAGCGAATTTCAGGGTTACGAAGTCGTCGTTCTCTGCATCATAGAGGTAGGCTGCATCATGATGCTGGTGGTAGTAGTTGGCTCCGAAGGTGAGGTCCCAGCGTCCCACTTTCCAATATACGGAGTTTCTGACGCCCAGCATGAACTTGTTGGGGGTCTGCATGTGGTTGTACCAGTTGCCCTCCACGCTGGTGTGGAGGAAGAAGTTCTTGCGCTGGTAGGAGTAGCGCAGCACTCCCTGATGAACGAGGTTGGTGGTGTAGTTGGCAGCATCATACTTCAGGGCTGTGACGGGCTGTGACTCATCTACGAGGAAGTCGCTCACCTCGGGGATGTAGATACGACGTGCTATGAGGCCCTGGAAGAAGTTCTTGCCTGCCTTGTAGCCCACGCTACCCAGGTAGCAATGGTTGTTGCGTCCATGCGACCAGAGGGTCTGATCTTTAGAGTCGTGATGACGGTCCCAGAAGTTCATCATGCGGAAACGGTCACCGAATGTGATCACCCAAGGGCCGTGAGTGTAGTCCCCGTAGAAGTCGGTCACCAACTCCTGCTCGCGGTTTGTGCCGACGTTGCATATATTGACATAATCCATCTCCGCACCGACCATCAGCCAGAGGTCGGGGGTGAAGAGAGGGGTATTGAACTCTACGAAGGCGTAAGGATAGGTTTCGCCTGCCTTAAAGGCATTGAAGTGGATACGGTCGTAGTCGCTGCCTGCCTCAACAAAGAGGATGGCATCGTTCTTAAAGGTGTGGGAATAGGACAGGACGAGGTCAACATAACGGTTGTTGGAGGAGATGGCAGAGACGAAGTCAGGGTTATACATCTTCTGCTTGCTGTCTCCATACTCCTGAAATGCTTTCACGATGAGCCTGTCGCTCTTGCTGATTTTCCAATCCAGGTTGAGATGCACGCTCTCGGCCAATCCCCGGTCTGTCATGCGATAGACATCCGTGGGGTAAGCCTTACCGTAAGAGGTGCGTGCCATAGCATAGGCCTGCACGGTAAGCTTCTCAGTCCTGTTGGTCACATCGGCATAGAGCATACCGTTGCCGTAGGTGCTGCCTGAGAGCGATACCTTACCATCGGTCTTCACGTCATCACGATAATAGATGTCTATGACTCCCCTGTCGCCTCCTACGGCTTTGGCTACTGAGCTGTTGCTGCATACCTGTATGCGGTCTATCTCGCAGGCCTTCACGTTGGACAGGAAGGAGATACGGTCCACGTAAACATCGATATTGTCAACACGCAGGGTGTAGTTGAGGTCTATCTCCTTGCCGTTGATTGAGAGGAACTCGGGACAGGTGTTCAGGACATCGAGCAGGGTCATCTCGCTGTCGGGGTGCATCCTATCTACATGGATGACGTAACGGTCACCCTGATATTCAATGATTTCATTTTCGTCTGAAGCGTATGCTGCCGCGCTGCCCATGCCGAGAGCGCACATCAGGACGCAACACTTCAGGAATTTGCCATAGTTAATTGTTTTCATATTTATAGAGTACTTTACTGAAATTTCGGATGTTCTTCTTTATTGAAGTTATCGAAGTTAACGCTTCGCTCGAAGTTATTGACATTTGTCTTGCTGATGCTTTTCTCGCTGCTGAGTATCGTCGTTAACTTCGATAACTTCAATAACTTCGAGCGAAGCGATAACTTCAGAAATTTGAATATATTATATAAGGTGTAAATTATCAGAACAGATATTTTGCTGTGATGAGTGCCGCGCTACGGTTGCTGTTGAAGATGTCGTGCCACTGGGCCGTAAGCGCTATGTGGCGAGCGAAGGTCTTGCTGACCGACAGCAGGGTATATACGGCAGCATCATCGAGGATAGCACGTTCAGGTGCTTTTGCAGAACGCCAGATGCCCTGTGCCGAGACGCGCCAATCATGAGAGAAGCGCACCGTTGGGGCAAGACGGATGTAGGCGTATGTATTCTTGTCACCATAGGAATCAGAATGACAGAGGGAGGCTCCCGCCGTGAGCGAGAAGCAGTCGCGACGCCAATCCACGGCGGCATTGACCTGCAGCGTGTTCTCATCGATATTAGTGAAGTGAGTATATTTCGCGCTCAGGTTGCCATTGATGCTGCTGTGGCTGTAGCTGTATGCCAGGCTATAGACGTCTGCGCGTTCCTCTGTGGCAGGGTGGGTATAGGATATCCATGTCTGACCGTCTCTGGCGGGGTAGCTCGTAGGCAGAACGGATAAGAATGATGGGTTGATGAAACGTCTTGCATAGCCGCCTCGCAGCTGGTGAGACGGTGCGAGGTTTGCCACGATGGTACCCATCGGAGTGTGGCGCACGGGATTGTAACTGGCTGTGCTGCCCGAAGCCTCCATGCCGTAGTGATATACGGAAACACGATCACCGGCAGACAGCGTGACAGGACCAAGACGGTAGTCGAGCATCAGATAGAAGTCGTTGACACTGATGGTGTAATTATCATGAAAAGACAATTCTTTCGTAACACTCCCCGTAGCAGTAGCGGAATTATCCGTCATGGCTTGGCGAAGATTGTAAGGGAGGTGTATGAAGTCACCCTCCCATCCCAGCATGAGCTGAGTTCCGCCGAGGAAAGGCAGCGGGGTATTGAGCTCTGCCACGTAGGTCTGCAACCCTGTGGTGGAACGCTCCTTGGCATAGAGAGGTTTCGGGTCATAGTTCACGCGGTCATCCTGATAGCGGTATCCTGCAACGAGGAGCAGCATGGTGCCTATGTCGTTGAAGGTGTGGTAATGGTACAGATGTGCCATATAGTCACGGTTACTTGAGGACATCGGCTCATAGTCGCTGCGGCTGTAACCCTGACGCAGGAAGAGTATCATCCTGTCCTTGGCGCCAAAGTGATGGGTGATGTTTACCGTAGCGTGCTCGCCGAGATTTGTGTCGCCGTGACGCGAGTGGTCATTGAAGCTGGCAGAGCCATAGATGTCCGTTGAGGAACCCTGCGGATGCTTGATGCCGCTATTGATGGCAGTAAAGGGCGACACGCCGCCCTTCGTATCCATCTCCAATCCCACAAAGCCGTGGGTACCCTCCTCATTGGATTTCGGGTTGAGGTCTATGACACCGCCGATACCGGTGACGCCCTTTGCCACGCTCGGGGTCTCTACGATCTGCATGGTTCGGATGTTACGGGCCGGAGTGTTGGCGAGGTACTGACGCACATCGCAGAAGATGGCGGTGTTGTCCATACGCACTTGATAGTTAGCGATGATGTCTTCAAAGCCCTTGACGAGCAGCTCAGGATAAATCTGGAGCACGTCCAGAAGTGTCTCATCGCCCTGCAGGGGAAGACGGTCAATATAAATAATGGTACGGTCGCCCATAAAGACGACAGCGGGCTTCTGCTCTTCCTGAGCAGAGGCAAATAGGGGCATAAGGGCTAAGAGTACGTACGCAGATATGCGTAAAAGGGGAAATCTCATAGTTTAGAATTCGTAAGTTACATTATTATTGGAATGCAAAGGTAAACATTTTTTTTGAAACACAAGCAGGGTGTTGCGCTTTTTTTGCACAACACCCTGCTTGCTTGGACTCTATGCCGCTTTATTTCTTCTTTTTTACTGTTTCTCCTCTCTCTTGTCTTTCACATTTGCATAATGCGTTACTCGTATCTTATGGCCTCGATGGGGTCCATGCGTGCCGCCTTCTGTGCGGGGAAGTATCCGAATCCTACACCTATGATGGTGCAGACGATGAAGCTGACAACGATGCTCCACAAAGGAATGCTGGTGGGCAGGGAGAAGAGCATGGTGGCAGCAGTAGTGAGTCCCGCCCCGAGGAGTATGCCGAGCACGCCTCCCGTAACGCTGATGATGATAGACTCGATGAGGAACTGGTTGCTGATGTCTATGCCCCTGGCTCCTACAGACATACGCAGTCCTATCTCCTTGGTGCGCTCGGTGACGCTGACGAGCATGATATTCATGATGCCGATGCCGGCAACAAGGAGCGAGAATGCCGCTGCTACGACGAGGATGAGGGTGACGGTGTCCATAGTGCTGGACATTGTCTCCATCATCTCCTGCTGAGAACGTATGGTGAAGTCGTCCTCATCGCCTTCCTTGATCTTGTGGCGGCTGCGGAGGATAGAGGAGAGCTCGTTGATGGCATCGTCGGTCATCTCCTCTGTGATGGCAGAGCAGTTGATGGACGAGAGATAGGTCTGGGCCGTGAGTCGCTTCATCACGGTGGTGTAAGGGGTGATGCAGAGGTTGTCCTGATCCATGCCGAAGGAGTTGTAGCCCTTGCTCTTCAGCACTCCGATGATGCGGAAGGGTATGGACTTGAAACGCACCGTCTTGCCGACAGGGTCCTGACCGTCGGGGAAGAGTTCGTCAACGACCGTCTTGCCGACGATGCAGACCTTGGCGGATTTCTTGATATCCTCGTCGGAGAAGACGGAGCCGGAAGTGATTTCCCATTGCTTGATGTCGAGATATTCGGCCGACTCTCCATACATCGTGGTGGAGGTATTGTTGTTACCGTTGATAATCTGGCCGGAGGAGGTGACTTCGGGCGAGACGTAGGTGCAGTACTTTGACTCGGCCTTGATCTGCTTGTAGTCCTCCACCTTCAGCGTCTGCATGGCCGAGGGGTCCTGACGCACGCCGCCAGGGCCTTTGTCGGCTCCGGGGCGTATCATGATGATATTGGAGCCCATGGAGGAGATGTTCTTACGTATGCTCTCTTTGGAGCCCTGTCCGATGGCCATCATGACAATGACAGCAGCCACGCCGATGATGATACCGAGCATGGAGAGGAATGAACGGAACTTATTGTTGGCAATGGCCTTGAGAGCCACTTTTATCAGATTGGTGAAATTCATAAAAATAGCGAGCCCTCCCTGTCCTTGCGGACATCCCTCCCCTAAGGGCGGGAGAATAATACATGCTGCCTATGACAGGAGTTAGAGCATTTGATTGTTAATAGTATATGTGACTTACGCAAGTGCGCCCCAAAGTGGTAACCTGCTTATGCCCCGAGCAGCGCCCTGGGTATTTGACGCGGGATAGACAGGCCGTTTAGCAGAGGAAACTTGTAATCCCTCCCCTCTCCTACGGGGAGGGGACTAAGGGGTGGGGCCCCTTAATCGTCCTGCGGTGCAGGGAGCTTGGCGAGTGCTTCTGCGGCAGAGAGGATGTTGGTATTTACTACGTCCTCGCGTATCTTTCCGTCGCGCAGCATGATGTTGCGTGAGGAGTATTGCGCTATCTCGGGGTTGTGGGTGACGAAGATGATGGTGCGCCCCTGTGCGTGAAGCTTCTGAAAGAGTACCAGCATCTCGAATGATGTGCGCGTGTCCAGGTTACCCGTTGCCTCATCGGCCAGGATGACGGCGGGGTTGTTGACAAGGGCACGGGCAATGGCGACACGCTGCATCTGTCCGCCAGACATCTGGTTGGACTTGTGATAGAGACGGTCGGCGAGTCCTACCTCCGTGAGTGCCTGGATGGCTGCCTCGCGACGCTCTGCAGCACTATAGGAACTGTTGTACATGAGCGGCAGTTCCACATTCTCTACGCTCGTGGTCTTGGCGAGAAGGTTGTAGTTCTGGAATACGAATCCTATCTTGCGGTTGCGCAACCGTGCACGCTGGCTTTTGGACATAGTACGCACGGAGACGCCGTCAAGGAAGTATTCGCCAGAGGTGGGTGTGTCAAGACATCCGAGCTGGTTGAGCAGAGTCGATTTGCCTGATCCGGAGGTACCCATGATGGTGACGAATTCGCCCTCGTAGATTTTGAAGGAAACGCCACGCAAGGCTTTGACGACCTCGTCGCCGACCTTGAACTCGCGACGAACGTCACGAAGCTCTATGACGACCTTCTTATTGTTTTCTTGCTCCATAGCTCTGTGACATTATTTCTGGCCGTTCTTATTTTTGTTGCTTGACGGGCGCTTTGGCATGAACGGGTTGTTGTCGCCGCCCTGCTCTTCCTCTTCTTCGCCCATGTTGCCCATCTTGAACTCGGTGATCACCTTCTGTCCAGCCTTGAGTCCGCTGATGATCTCGGTGTGCTGTCCACCAACGATGCCGGTTTCTACGGCGATGGCCTTGAAGGTGTTGCCCTCAAGCACCCATACCTTATTCTTTGCCTGACAGTCCTGAATGGTCTGATCGGGCGTAAGGAGCTTCTCGTTAGGTGTGAATTTGAGCGCTTTGGTTGGCACTACGAGCACATCGTTCATCTCACGCGTGTAGATGGTGACGTTGGCCGTAAGTCCGGGCTTGAGTTTCAGGTCGGCATTGGGTGCAGAGATGACGACCTCGTAGGTCACCACGTTTGACTCTGTCGTAGCTACCTGGCGTACCTGCGTGACGCTGCCCTGGAACGTGTCGTCCGGGTAGGCATCAACGGTAAACTCCACACGCTCTCCGACGCGCACGTCACCAATGTCGGCTTCGTCGATATCGGCTATCACACGCATATCCGTGAGGTCCTGCGCGATGGTGAAGAGCTCCGGGGTATTGAACGATGCTGCCACCGTCTGTCCCTCCTCTACAGACTTGGAGAGCACTACTCCGTCGATGGGCGACGTGATGGTGGCATATCCGAGATTTGTCTGTGCCTTGTTGACATTCTCGCTATTGGTCTGTACCTGCTGGCGTGCCTGCTCATAAGAGAGGCGTGCCTGCTCGAACTCGTTGGCCGAGATGAGTCCTTTGTCAAAGAGTGTCTGGTTACGCTGAAAGTTGTTTGTCTGGTAAGCGAGGGCCGCCTTTGCCGAAGCGAGGTTGGCCTTTGCGGCGGCAAGCTCGGAGAGGAGGTTGGTCTTGTCGAGCTCGGCTATCACCTGCCCCTTCTTGACGATGCTGTTGTAATCGACATAGAGGTGGGCCACGATACCGCTGACCTGTGTACCGACAGAGACGGATGTGACAGGCTCTATGGTTCCTGTGGCAGTAATGGAGGTTGAAAGATTTGATGAAGCAACGGTGGCTGTGGCATAGGTGACGCCGTCGTCCTTCTTGTCAAGGGCAAAGTATGCCACAATGGCAGCCAAGATGACAAAAACGGCTGCTATGATAAATGCTTTCTTTTTCATAATTTATTTCTTGTATAGTTCTAGCATTTTGATGTTGTAGATGGTATTGTATTTTGCCTGCAGCTCACTCTGCTTGGCATTGAGGAGGCGTGTCATTCCGGCCTGGAGTTCCACGATATTCTTTATCCCCACAGCGAACTGCTCTGAGAGAAGGTCGTAAGACACCTGAGAACTCTCTGTAGCAACCTTTGCCGCCTTGAACTTGCTTTGGTTTCCCGTAGCCTCTATCCAGTAGCTCTCGATGGTGGAATAGAGTACTGACCGTTTCTCCTTCAGGTCGAGCAGGGCTGTCTGGCGCTGGATGTTTGCCTTGTTGATGGCCGTCTTGGTCACGCGCTGATCAAAGATAGGTATGCTGACAGTCACGCCGCCACCAGCTTTGAAGTTTGTCTTTATCTGGTTGGACCAACTGTCATCACTAAACGAAGAGTTGTTGGTGGTGACAGAGGCATTCATAGAGATGGTAGGCAGGCGCCATCCTTTGGCTATCTTCATCTGTATGTCTGCATTGTCTATGGACAACTGCGCATTTTTTATCTCAGGACGACTGTTGAGTGCTGCAAGATAAACCTCCTGGGTGGATGGTACGGCAGCGAGAGCCATCTGGTCGGTGGGGTTGGAAGCGGTGACGTCAAAATCGTCATCGTCGGTAATCTGCAGGAGGGCCTTCAGCTGACGCTTGTAGTTGCGAACATTGTTGATACTCAGCTCCAGGTCGTACTCCCTCTGTGCCCGCTCTGATGTGAGCTGCGAACAGTCAGCCTTGCTCATAGAACCGACGCGCAACATCTCCAGGCCGCGATTCTCATTGACCTTTGCCGCCTCAAGGATAGCACGGTTGACCTCTACGGCCTCCTTGCTATAGAGTATCTGTACGAAGTACTGCGCCAAGCGCTCTTCGAGGGTCAGCGCTGCGGTGATGCTGTCGAGCTCCGCCTTCTCTTCTGCAATACGGTTGGCCTTTACCTGATTGTAGTTACGTCCACCATTCCATATTGTCCAGTTGGCTCCCAGATTATAGGAACCGTTGTAGCTGGTCTGTGAAGATACTGTCTGTATCTCATTATCAAGTACAGTAGCACTACCGGTAGCTTTCCAGGGCTGGTTGCTGACATTCTGAGACGTGCTGAAACTGAGCGAATGAAACAGCGCTGCACTTGATGCGAGGCGTGTCTCTGTGGCTGTCTGACGTGTGAGTCCTGCCTTGCGAAGCGTGGTGCCCTCTGTCATCGCATAAGAGAGGCACTCGTCGTAGGTCCAGGTGCGTCCCGTAGCGGTAAGAGCCGTGAGTGCCAGCACTATGAGCAGCACGGTCTTTCGCGACGTTAATAATAAGTGACTAATCATTTCTTTTTCCATTGTTATTGGATTCTAATGCTTGCAAATTTACTGTTTTTTTTGTTATCTGTGACGCAAAGGGTGAGCGAAAGTTGCAAGATTTTAGTTTTTTTAGTAATTTTGCGGTCATGAATAAAAAAGAACTGCGCGCCCTGATGCGGAGCATGCGAGAGAGGCACCGCGAGGAGACGACGAAAGACTTGGAAGAACTTGCCGAATATCTGAGGGAGTGGGACACCGTGTTGCTCTACTGGTCTATGGATGGTGAGGTAAGCACTCATGCGCTTGTGGAACGCCTGCATAAAGAGGGCCACAGAGTGTTGCTGCCACGTGTGGCGAGCGATACGGAGATAACGCTGCACACCTATGCCGGTCGCGAGCAGATGCGCTCCGGAGTGTGGGGGATTATGGAACCGGACACACCAAGTGTTGACATCGCTACCCTTGATGGGGGGCGCAACATTGTGGCCGTAGTGCCCGGAATGGCTTTTGACGCCGATGGCAGACGGCTCGGACACGGCAAAGGGTATTATGACCGGTTGCTCAAACAGGTGCCATATATATATAAGGTAGGGCTGTGCTACGACTGGCAAATGGTGGAAGAAGTACCTACGGGCGAATATGATGTAAGGATGGACAGAGTGTGGGTGATTGGTTAAATTGCGTTAATTTTAGCACTGTCATCATGGCATATTAACGAAAATTTGCTATTTTTGCGACTTAAAACCCACAAAAGAAAGAGAGGAGCCTGAAACGCTATGAATTACAACAATATCACAGAAGAGGAAATACAGCGCAGAGCCAATGAAGTATTCTCTGCCCTTGAGAAGCGTACGACACTTGAGGAGATGCAACTGGTGAAGAATGCTTTTGCCTATGCACGCGATGCCCATAAGGACCAGCGTCGCAAGACGGGTGAGCCATATATCATACACCCCATTGCGGTTGCACTGATAGTGGCCAGCGAACTGCAGTTGGGTGCTACGCCTGTCTGTGCGGCCTTTCTGCACGATGTAGTGGAGGATACACCCACGACAACAGAGAAGGTGAAGGAACTCTTTGGCGAGGACGTGGCTTTCCTGGTAAGCGTGGTGACAAAGCAGAGCAAGGAGCAATATAATATGTCAAAGCAGCTGGACAACTTTAAGCAGATGCTTGACTCGATGCACTACGACATACGCGCGATCCTTATTAAATTAGCTGACCGTCTGCACAATATGCGCACCCTGGACTCGATGCCCCCTGACAAGCAGATGAAGATAGCAGGCGAGACAGATTATTTCTATGCTCCGCTGGCCAACCGCCTGGGACTTTACACGATTAAGATAGAGCTGGAGAACCTCTCGTTCCGTTATCGCTGCCCAAGGATATACAGCAGGATCCTGGATCTGATAGAAGAAGACAAGAGGCAGGACAAGAAGCGCATGGAGTCTTTCAACAGAAAGATAGACGAAGTGCTGACATCCAACGGTATCAAGTTCAAGCGTGAGACGCTCTATAAGCAGCCATACAACATCTGGCGCAAGATGAACACCCTGAACCAGGACTATGAGCACCTGGAGTGCCGACACTTTACGCGCCTTGTGTTCCCCACCGATATGTATATGTCGCAGAAGAATCTCTGCCTCCACATCTACTCGCTGCTGACAGACACGTTCAGGGAGCGTCCAAACTCCATCGTAAACTATATCGACCTGCCTAAGCAGAACGGCTATCAGGCCTTCCACACTCAGGTGCTGGGCGACTATGGCACGTGGGAGGAGATACACATACAGTCAGAGAAGATGGCCACAAAGACACGTCTGGGATACCTCTTTGACAGCGGCCAGCGCGAGATAGACATCAATATGTGGCTCGAAAACTTCCGCTCGGTGCTGAAGGATGTAACAGCAAGTCTGGACCGACATGATGACAACACCTTCTTCTTTGAGAGCGTGAAAGCATCATTCTACAATGACGACATACAGGTATATACCACCGAAGGAAAGGCTATGCTCCTGCCCAAGGGCTCTACAGCCATTGACGTAGCATTCAATATGCATACACACATCGGTATGCACGCCAAGTATGCAAAGATCAACGGACACCTGGCATCTGTCAAGACACGCCTGAAGCGTGGCGACTGCGTGGAGATAGGCACATCCCCCGATGTGTGGCCGCAGGAAGAATGGATACACAACGTGAAGTCATATAAGGCGCTGCACAACATACAGGTGTACCTGGATCAGCTGCCCAAACCGGAATACTGCCGCTGCTCGCATTGCAAACCCATACCGGGCGAAGAGGTGATAGGCTTCAGGGAGAAGAGCGGCATCGTCACTATACACAGAAGAGACTGCAGCGTAGCAATAGGAGACGCATCACAATGGGGCGACAGGATTATGGCTGTGGACTTCAAGTCAAATCCTGACGTGCTCTATCCCGCCACCTTAACGGCAAAGGCTGTGGACAGGCAACATCTGCTGAGCGATATCATCGAGACAATCTCAAACAGGCTGCACCTCTCCATCAATAGCCTCAATACCGTCACGAAGGATGAAATTGTGACTTGCATGATAAATTTCTACGTTCACGACAACACAGAACTGCTCACTATCGTCAACGACATCCTGAGCATCCCCGATGTTGATGAGGTCAAATTTGAGAACACATAAACCCTAAAAATCATAACAATTGGCGCAAGAAAGGTGTTAAAATGCGTTAATTATAAGCCTCTTCTTATGGTTTATAAATAAAAATACCTATCTTTGCACCGATAAAGACAATAAATCTTAACCCACCTAGCACAAACATTAACTCTAAAAATTATTGCCTATAGGACAAACATTTACTTAAAAAAAACTTTTAAGAAAATGAATAGACTCTCACAGCTGACCGATGAAGAGTTGGCTTTGAAGTATGTGGAGGGCAATAACAGAGCGTTTGACGAACTGCTGGGCA
>RHMF01003468.1_pt1 | contig 11988 bp, 4 predicted proteins | sample 5365151 | NCBI WGS metagenome assembly RHMF01 (sample SAMN10266501, study PRJNA497801) | feces metagenome | isolation source: feces | host: Bos taurus | place: China: Prairie of Fairy Mountain | collected 2017-08-14 | reverse complement strand
CGCTACACGTCATGAGGACTGGTACGAGGGTGCAAAGAAGTATTGTATTCCTTTCGAGGGCTACCTCACCTATGGCGGTATGAACGGCCGCGACATGGCTGCACTTGCTGTCGGTTTGGAGGAGAATACCGAGCTGGACAACATTGAGACACGCATCCGTCAGGTGCAGTATCTTGCTGCGCGTTTGGATGAGTTCGGCATTCCTTATCAGCGTCCCGTGGGTGGTCATGCACTCTTCATCGATGCCGACCGCGTGCTGTCAAACGTTCCAAAGGAGGAGTTCCCTGCACAGACATTGGCTATCGAGCTCTATCTTGAGGCCGGCATCCGTGGCTGCGAAATAGGCTACATCCTTGCCGACCGTGACCCCGTTACCCGCGAGAACCGCTTTGGCGGCCTCGACCTGTTGCGCCTGTGCATCGCACGCCGTGTATATACCAACAACCACATGGATGTGATTGCCGTAGCGTTGAAGAATGTGTACGACCGCCGCGACAGCATAAAGCATGGTGTAAAGATTGTATGGGAGACCGAACTCATGCGTCACTTTACGGTTAAACTCGCAAGAGTAGAGGAGTAACCTCTCCAATAAACTTGATAATATATAATGAGCGCTGCCCGTGGGCAGCGCTCATTATATTTATTCTCAGTCATTGTTCATCTCCCTGATGTCGACCTCGCTCTCTTTTGCTTCGCCAAGCAGATGCTTGCTGAAGAAGTCGGCCATTTTCCAGAAGAAGTACTCGTCTTTGGTCTCGAAGCCATGACGGTCGCCCGGGAGGTAGAGCATCTCGAAGCGCTTGTTGGCGCGGATGAGGGCGTCAATCACGCGTGTGGTGTTTGCGGGGTGCACATTGTTGTCCATGTCACCTGTCACCAACAGCAAGTGTCCCTTGAGGCGGCTTGCGAGCTCCTGGTTGGTGCTGATGTTGTAAGAGAATGTTGTGTCGCACTCGATAACGCCGTCCTTGTTTGTCTTCTCCTTGATGTTCTCCTTTATGCCGTGGTGTTTCTCGCTCCACCAGTTGTTGTAGATGCGGTTGTCGTGGTTGCCGGCACATGAAACGGCTGCCTTGAAGAAGTCGTTATATGTGAGTATGGCCGCAGTAGACATGAAACCACCGCCTGAATGTCCGTGGATACCTACATTGTTGCCGTCGATGAAGCTGTGGCGTGCAATGAGCTGCTGTGCCGCGAATTTCTTGTCGGCAAGACCATAGTCGCGCAGGTTGCCGTAACCGAAGTTATGGTACCACTTCGAGCGGTTGGGGTGTCCACCGCGGTTACCCACTGTGATGACGATGAAGCCCATCTGTGCAAGGCGGTCCACACGGTTCATGCCGCTTGACCAGCTCTCGTTCACAGCTTCTGTCTGTGGGCCGGGGTACACGTACTCGATGAGCGGATAGCACTTTGTGGAGTCAAAGTCAAATGGTTTGTACATCACTCCGTGGAGGTCGGTGATGCCGTCGGCAGCCTTGACGGTGAAGCGCTCGGGGAACTTGTAGCCTGCCGCGAAGAGCTGTGAGAGGTCGGCCTTGCCGAGCTCAACACTCTTTTTGCCGCTCTTGCTGTATACATAGTTCACCGGTGCTGTGTCCACGCGTGATGCTGTAACGACAAATGCCTCGCCGTTGTCGGCTGCGGAGTAGGTGCTGATGTTCATGTCGGTCTCGTCAATCTGCTTGAGGCCGCTGCCGTCGAAGTTCACGCTGAACAGGTGCATGTAATAGGGATTTTCATCCTTGTTGTATCCGCAGGCGGTGAAGTAGATTTTCTTTGCTTTCTCGTCAACGGCAACAACGTCCTCAACGTGGTATGCACCGTCGGTGATGGCGTTCTTTAGTGTTCCGTCGGCATTGTAGAGGTAGAGCATTGCCCAGCCTGTGCGCTCCGACCACTGGATGAACTGCTTGCCGCCGTTCACCAGGCGTATCTGCTTGCTCTCGATGCTTGTGTTCATCTCCTCGCGTACGAGTGCCTTCGCTGTGTCGCAGTCGAGTGATACGTAACAAACCTCAATCTTCTTCATGTCGCGGCTGATACGCTCAAAGTAGAAGCCGTTCTCGTCGCCCAACCAGATGTTCTTGCGTGGGTTCTCGTAGCCGGTGGCGTGTGTGCCGGGCTTCCTGAAGATACCCAGGCGCTGCTGCTTGAACTGTGACACGTTGATGTTCTTGCTTGTCTTGTTCTCGAAGTCGAAGAGCTCCATTGTTGTCACAGGAGTCTCCTCGCCAGGCATCTGGTAGTAGTATGTCTCGAGTTTGGGACGTGGGTGGCTCAATGAGTTGATGACCCACATCTTTGAGAGGATTGAGTCGGCACGGTGTGTCATGACAAAGTGGCGTGAATCGGGGCTCCAGAGGGCATTCACGTGGTAGCGCTTTGTGCTGTCGGGCTTCTCGTCGAGAGAGTGGTATGCATAGCACCAGTTGCGGCGGCCGCCGGTTGTAATCTGATGTTCGACAACTGTTGTGTCCTTGTCCCAGATACGGAGCTTCTCAAGGTCTTCCATTGACATGTACCACAGGTTGTAGTTCTTCTCGTAGATGGCGTACTTGCCGTCGGGAGATACATTTGCCCAGTTGGGATAGCTGGGGTAGAGGTCATCAATCTCGTCCTTTGTACGCTCAAGGAGCTCGCCGGTCTTGATGTCATACTCGAAGTAGAAGGTCTTGTTCATCTTCTTGCCCTTGTTCTCCTTTATCTTTGTGCTGTCGTTGCGCTCATGGCGTGGTAACTCGCGGTCGACCTCCTTCTTTGATTGGATGTCGAAACGTACATAACGTCCCTCGCGTATTATCCTGTTGATGCCTATGGGCAGGTGCAGTGCGTCATAAGGGTCACCGGTGCGCATTGTCACCTCCTTTGCCAGCCAATCCATGTCCCAGAGCTCGCGCTTTGTGCCTTTAACGGCATCCACGATGTGGAAGTTGCGCTCATTGGTGTCGCTCCATGCGTAGATGAACTGCTTGCCGTCCTGGAACCATACGGGCTGCACTCTTGTCTGTCTTACCATTCTGCCGACCTTGGTGGGCGAGAAACGCTCGGCAAGCTCGTAGTTAGGCTTTACCTTGTTGCTCTGTGCTTCGCTCTTTGCCGCAACAAACAACAGCGGAAGAGCCATAAGTAAAAGTAGTTTTTTCATTTTGTGTATTGTTGGTTTTTTGTTTTTATTTCCTTGTAGCAGGATGAATGAACAAAAGGATAAGATGCAAGGCTTGCGAAGCCTAATAACCGGAGTTTACTGAGCGTAAATGAGGATTTATCAGGCTTCGTATAACACAGCAGATTGCCTTTTATTCATTTATCTTATTCTTCCTTCTTTTTGATATGCAGAGTATCAAGAATCTTCCTGAACCCGCGGCGTTTGCTGATGTCAATCTTTGCGATACCGCCTGTAGATGTCTCCTTGTAGAGGCTCGGCAGGTCGTGGCCGGTCTCTTTCATTACCTCCACAATGCGGTCAAAGTCAATCTTGTGCTTGCCGTCGGAGAGTGCCGAGTATGTGCAGGCATCAAGTGCGCGTGATGCTGCAATGGCGTTACGCTCGATGCAGGGTACCTGTACAAGACCGCAAAGAGGGTCGCAGGTGAGTCCGAGATGATGCTCAAGGCCCATCTCTGCTGCATATTCAATCTGGTTGATTGTGCCGCCGAACAGCTGGCATGCCGCTGCTGCTGCCATAGCACAGGCAACGCCAATCTCGCCCTGGCAACCTACATCGGCACCCGAAATTGATGCGTGTTCCTTTGCCACGTTGCCGAAAAGGCCTGCTGTGGCAAGGGCACGCAATATGCGCATGTCGGAGCAGTCGTGCGATGTGTACAGGTGGTAGAGTACAGCAGGCAACACTCCGCTGGAGCCGCAGGTCGGTGTTGTTACGATTGTGCTTCCACTGGCATTCTCCTCGCTTGTGGCAAGGGCGTATGCATACACCTTGGCCTTGCTGCTTACTGCCGCGTTGTATGACTGTGCCTTGTTGAAGTAGACATTTGCCTTACGCTGCAAGCCGAGACCGCCGGGCAACACTCCCTCGTTCTCAAGGCCGCGCTTGATAGTGCTTTTCATTGTCTCCCACACCAGTGAGAGGTAATCCCATATCTCGGGGCCTTCGTACTTTTCGACATACTCCCAGAATGTGCATCCTGTTTCGTCGCACCAGTCCATTACTTCGTGAATGGTAGTCAATGGGTATATGTCCTCCTCGTTCTTTGTGGTCTCCTCGTTGGCAAGCTCGCCACCACCGATGCTGTAAATTGTCCAGTTGTCGATGACCTTGCCGTCCTTGATGCCCTCATACAGCATACCGTTGGGGTGGAATGGCAGGAATATCTCGGGCTCCCAAATAAGCTCAAGCTTTGCAAGCGGCTCAAGCACGGATATGATGGCCTTGTCTGTCATGTGTCCCTCGCCTGTTGCGGCCAGGCTGCCGTAAAGTGTAACCCTGTATGTGTCTACATCGGGACAACGCTCGGCAAAAATCATCTTCGCTGCGCGGTTGGGACCCATTGTGTGGCTGCTGGACGGGCCAAGGCCTATCCTGAAAAGTGAACGGAGTGATTTCATATATTTATGGTTCTTTTTTTGTTTTTCAGTCAAGTAAAAAGGAGAATAATGACATTCACCAATTTTATAAATGCGAAAATAGTGCTTTAATGTGAATTTCGCTAATCTTTACCATAAGTTTATTTGTCAATAATCTATAATATGATAATATAACAAGAAGGCATTTTAATTAAATATGTTAAAAATAAGTTTCCGTTAACATAAATTACGCCTTTTGAAAATGACTTTTTTAAATGTTTCTGTAAAATTGCAAAACTAATATAAACTAAGAAAAAACCATTTCGGGAACATCCCTTTACTGACTATGAAACCAAAGAAAATTCTATTGGCTGCAGGTCTTTCGGCTGTCTTGTCGCTGAACGCGCAGGAGAGCGCTTTGCCTGTATGTACCGACACATTGGATGTGTCAAAAAACCAGAGAGTACTATTTGACCCGTATATGGCAGAGCCTCTGCCGTTGAGTGCACCCGAGTGGATGTGCAAGATTGCAGAATCGCCTTCGGGAGTGAACTTCTACGAGATGCAGTCTCTCTTCAATGAGTGGAAAGCGGGTGACGTGAATGTGCGTGTGAAGACCGTTGACAACAAGCCTGCATATAACTTCTACCGCCGTTGGATGGCTGCGTACAGAAAATACGTTGCTCCCGACGGCAGTATTGTTTTGCCTACAATTCAGCAATATGCGGCAAAGGTAGATTCAATGAATAGCCGCGTGGCGGAGCAGAATGCCACGGACGGGAAACATCTCTGGCGTAACATCGGCCCCAACCGCACATACGAGCACAAGAACGGCGAGGTGAAGCGTAAGGATTCACAGGTGTGCGTGTTCCGCATTGCCGTTAGCCTCAGTGACAGTGCAACGCTCTACTGCGGTACCGAGGCTGGTGTGGTTTTCAAGACAACGGACCACGGCAAGAGTTGGACTCCTTGTGCCCCACAGCATAACTTCGGCGGCTCAATCTACAGCATTGCCATTCACCCCACAGACAACAACATCGTGTATGTGGGCGGTGGCCCGTGGCTGTGGAAGAGCGTTGACGGCGGTGACTCGTGGATGCGTTGCGGAAATATCGAGCATCGTGTAAATTCCATACGTATCGACCCGCGGAACACTGATTATATAACTGTTGCCGCTGGTGGTGATGATACAAAAAATACGGGTGGCGGTTTTTATATTTCGTCGGATGGCGGTATTTCGTTCGGTTGTACTCTGAGAGGTTGCAGCTTCGACCATGAACTGCAGCCCGGCAATCCCGACCGCATATATCTTATACGCCGTGAGTCCGGTCCTTGGGCTGACATATATGTGTCGGAAGATGCAGGTTTCAGCTGGCGTGCGTTGGAACTGCCTGTTGATGTGGATATGATGATATGCGGTCGTCTGGCTGTGACTGAGGCTCCCGGTGGAGAAGATTATGTGTATGCTCTTGTTACATGCGATTCGTGGGGATATGATGCCGGTCCTATAGGCGGAAAGGGTACTCCGTATATCCTTGTTTCAAAGGATTGTGGCGAGAGCTGGGAGAATCAGACCGACAAGGGCGGCAAGGTTTGGGATATTACTTTCTCGCCTATTATGGATGCCGCAGGCGGTCAGGGATTCTTTGATATGATGATTGGTGCATCGGCTGAAAATCCTGCTCATGTGCTGTTCGGTCTTACATCGCTCTACCGTTCAACTGAGGAGGGCGTGGCGAACTATCGTAATCATGGTATAGGCGGTTATCAGCGTAACGACTGGATGCACTGTGACATTCAGGATATTGCCGTTCACCCGTGTGGAGATACATGGATTTGCAACGATGGCGGCATAAAATATTCACGCGATTTCTTTGAGACAAAAGGCGAGGATCGTCATGACGGTGTGTATGCTTCGGATTATCAAGGTCTTGGCGTGGGATGGAACGAAGATGTCATGGCTGCCGGACGCTGGCATAATGGCGATGTGGTGCATGCAGCATCATACGGAGAAGGTAATTCCGTTCATGTGGGCGGTGTGGAGATAGCCACTGGTTATGTGATGAAGAGCAATCCTTGGAAGGTCTATTTTACCGATGCATCGACACGCATAATGCCTCGTGAGATGGACGGCACTGTTGGTGAGGATTTCAGAACATGGTTCTCGGACAAGAAACCGCATGAGGTGTTGCGCATAAACGGAGAGATAGCAACCGACCCGCGATATGCCTTGAAGGTGTTCCTGCAAGATATGACCGATACCTGGGGCGGTTATCTATCGTACGATGAGGGTGCTTCGTTCCAAAAGGTGTTTGACAGCGAGGGCGAGGATTTCTATAGCTATGAGTTTGCACGTACCGACCCTGACCGTATGTATATTGTCGGTACATGGAATCTGTGGCGTTCCGATGACGGTGGGCAGACATTCCATGAATGTACACAACCGTTCCCAATCACCGATGATTATCTGCACTTCACCCGCGTGGTGGTTGACCCCAACGACGAAGACCATCTGCTTGTGATATGTAACGACCGCTATGGTGCTGTCAACGAGAGCTTCGATGGCGGAGAGAGCTGGAGTGCATACAATCTTGCCAATCTGTCTGATATCAGAATACATCAGATAATCCTTGTGGGTGATGAATACAACAGTACGTATGTAACAAGCTACGATGGTGCAAATGTATATTTCCGCGACAATACAATGAGCGAATTCATCGACTATTCGAGCGGCCTTAACCCTGGAGCACGAATATCAAAGGTGGTTCCTTTCTACAAGAACGGTGTGCTGCGCATGGCTACAGACCAGGGCCTTTGGGAGGCTCCGCTCTATCATCAGGATTTCATCGCAGTGGCACAACCTATGGCGCTGAACTTGGGTAGCGGCAATCTCACCGCCAACCCGCAGAAAGAGGTTCAGTTCGACAGCTATAGCATAGTGAAACAGGATGAGAATACCCGTTGGCAGTGGAGTTTCTCGCCACAACCGCAGTACGTGAGCGATGCAACGGCACGTAATCCGCGTGTGGTGTTCGGCAATCCGGGAGAGTATGATGTAACCCTTACGGTTACTACTACAGCAGGAACATCTTCGCGCACAATAAAGAAAATGATTACAATTGAGGGAGATACCGGCATCGACGAATCGCACATAGGCGAGGTGGGCATAAAGAAAACGCTCCTTGCAAAGGGTGAGCCTCTCGTTGTCGTTTCGACAGGCCTTGCCGATGATGCACAGCTCACTGTCCACGGCATGAGAGGGCAGTTGCTGCATAGTGCTGCAATACCGGCAGGACATGGTGCTACAGAGGTGGCTCTTCCCGATTTTCCGGCAGGTGTGTATATTTATGTGATAAAGACTGCCACACAGAAGTTCTTCGGGCAGTTTATGGTGAAATGAGAAACAATGGAATATTAAAGTCATGAAAAAAACAATACTATCATTGCTTTGTGCATCGTCAATCTTCTGTGCAAGTGCGCAGGAACCGGTTGCAAACGATAAATTTTTTACCCCCTATAAACTGAATTATCTGCCGGCAGGTTCGCCTGTGTGGATGGCACAGCTTGCCAATCCTGAAGGTTTGAACTACAATGCCATGGTCGATAGCTTTGAGGTCTATCTGAAAAATACTCCCGGTGCGCGATATAAATCGCGCGACACCAAACAGGTGGTGAACCACTTCCGCCGTTTCCAAAAGGCATATCTGCCGTTTGTGCAAAAGGATGGCATAATACGTTTGCCTTCGGCTGCCGATTATCACAGGGATATGCAAGGGATTGACAGAGGCATCAAGCATGCCCGTGAGATGCGTCGCAGTGCCGCTAATCGTAATGTCGCTCAGCAAACGGAGTGGCAGGTTATCTCACCAATTGTGACATACGACTATCTGCATAAGAAGGTGTCTCCGGCGCAGTCGAATATTCAGCGTATGAGGGCTTCGCGTTCAAATCCCGATATCCTATATTGCGGTTCGGAGACCGGTCTTGTGTTCCGTTCGAGCGACAAAGGTGAATCGTGGCAACCGTGCAACGACGGCGAGTGGATGGCTGGTGAGATTACTACAATAGATATAAGCGCAACCAACCCCGATCGTGTGCTTGTAGGTGCAGGCGGTGTCTTTTGGATAAGCAACGACGGCGGTGCTTCGTGGGATAACATCACTCCTGTAAAAGCTACGTATGCGCGAACAAGCGTTGCATATTTTCATCCTAACAACGACAATATAATTGTTGCCGGTGACCGTTCACAGCTGTGGCGCAGTACCGACGGCGGTGCTACATGGCAGTGGATGCTCGGCGGTATGGTGTTCGATATAAAATTCTCGGTTCAGAACCCCGATGTCTGCTATGTGGCGATAGAACAGGAAAATACAGTGAAAATGTACAAGAGCAAGGATGGCGGTGCGTCGTGGAATCTGCTTACTCTTGATGGTCAGCCGCTCATAAGTGCCCGTATAGGTCTGAGTGAGGCTCCCAACGGTGTCGATTATGTATATCTTTGGGCTTGTCGAAGAAACCAATTGTCGCAACCCGGACCTCTCTATTTCAGCGGTCCTGCTCTGCTGTACAAGAGTACCGACGGCGGTGCATCGTTCACCGTAACCGATCCTGTGGAGCAGATGGAAACTGTAGATAGAAATGGAGGTCAGGGGTATTATGACCTGGTGTGTACAGCTTCGGCAACCGACCCGGAAATACTGCTCGTGGGTATAATACAACTCTATCGCTCTACCGATGGCGGAAAGACATTTGAAAACGTCGGCGGATATTATGGTAAGTTCGATTTGCATTGCGACATGCAGTCCATTCAGACGAACGGCACAGGCGATACTTGGCTATCAACCGATGGTGGTGTCATATACAGCAATGACTTTTTTGCCAATGATGCCCAGCCTAAGCTGAACGGCTTGTATGCAAGCGAGATGTGGGGATTTGACCAGGGTTGGAACGAGGATGTTATGGTGGGCGGACGTAATCATAACGGAAACATGTCGCAACTCGACCGTTACAATGGTGTTACATTGTCGATGCGTGGCTCGGAGCGTCCTACCGGTTATGTATTCCTCTCCAATCCGCGAAAAATAGCTTTCAGCGATTCTGAAAATGTGATTATGCCCGACGACTGGCGCGATGATTTTGTGCCGTTCCTTGATTTCTGGACCTTTCCTAAAGAGTCGTCCCAGCATGGTTTCTATTTTGAGTTCGACCCGCGTTACGCGCAGTGCTTCTACATTGTACAAGAGAGCGACAGGGTGGATGCAAATACCCTTTGGCGTACACGCGATGACGGTGCTTCGTTCTCTTCGGTATATACATTTGATGATCCCATAAACGCTATAGCGGTGTCGCGTTCCAATCCCGATAAGATTGTGGCTACCACTTGGGGACGCATATACTATTCGCTCGATGCCGGTGTTACTTTCACAGAGTATAATATCCCAGATGAAATGACACACAGCATCAGTTATAAGATTGCAATCCACCCTACGGATGAAAATGAGATTTGGGTAAGTGACGGCAATCCGGGAGGTTTCTGGCGCACTGTGAATAATGGCGAGACATGGGAAAAACTGGACAGTGGTCTTACTTTTGCCAACTGGGAAGGAAAAGTCGAGGCACATAGTGTAGGAAGATTTTTTCTCACAGGAAACGAAAAGAATGCTGCGTATGCAATAGCTTCTACCTTAGGCTATCTGAATGAGACTTATTCTACCACACGCGGACGTGTGTTGTATCGTGATGATACAACCGAAGGCTGGGTAAATCTCAGCGAGGGTTTGCCTAAGGTGGTCAATCTCAATCGTATGCTTCCTTTCTATAAGGAAGGTGTCATACGCCTTGCTACAAACAACGGTATATGGCAACGTCCGCTTGTGGATAGTGAGTTCAAGCCTATAGCGCAGCCACTTATTCTGAATGCCGGTTCGGGCGACAACACCGTAGCCGATTATCCGCGCACAATACAGCTCGACAGTTACAGCATTGTGAAGCAGGACAATGCCGAGTGGAAGTGGGAGATACATCCTGCTCCATTGTCAATCTCGGCCGACAATGTGCGTAACCCGCAGATAACAATCGAGCCCGACCAGACATACAATATAACCCTCACAGTCACCACCTCCGGCGGCAGTGATACAAAATGCATCGAGGGTATGATAAAAGGCAGCAAGCCTGTGCCTGATGACACCTCTGTCGCACCTCTGCTTGCCGGCAAGGAACTTCTGCTTGAGAGCGGAAATGTGGTTGCAGCAAGCGAGAGTTTCGTCTTTGTTCCGCGTAACCTCACGGGCAATGTGTCGCTTGTCGTGTATGATGCAAAAGGTAATGTGGTGGCAAATGTGTTGTCGGCTGATAGAATGATTCTAGACACAACGGGCTATGCTGCGGGAATATATTTCTATCTTGCAACTGATGAGGCCGGCTATCAGAAGACCGGTAAACTGTTGGTAAAGTAATAGATACTATGAAAAATACAATACTGTCTTTCCTATGCGCTATGCTCCCTTTTGTGGGCTTTGCTCAGGATAGCCTCGATTATAATCTGAATGATTTTGTGTTCTCGGCAAGCCGTTGGTGCCGTCACAGCGAGTCGCAGCCTGTGAAGGTGACGCGTATCTCCTTTGAGGAAGCCAACGCCTTCAATCCGCAGACTGCGGCCGACATGTTAGGTCTCACAGGAGAGGTCTTTATACAAAAGAGCCAGTATGGAGGCGGCAGTCCCATGATACGCGGCTTTGCTACCAACAGGCTGCTCTACAGCATTGACGGTGTGCGCATGAACAGTGCGATATTCCGCGCAGGCAATATACAGAATGTAATATCGCTCGACCCGTTCGCGATAGAGGAGACCGAGGTGCTTTTCGGGCCAGGTGCTGTGAGCTACGGCAGTGATGCCATAGGCGGAGCGATGGTGTTCAGAACTCTCCGGCCGCGCTTGGCTGCCGGTGACAAGCCTGTTGCATACGGCTCAGCGACAGTGCGCACGGCAACGGAGTCCAATGAGCTTACCGCACACGTGCATGCCGGGATGGGGTGGAAACGTTGGGCGTTGCTCACCAGCTTCACTACATCCTCTTTCGATGACCTTGAACAGGGCCTGCATGGTCCCGAGGAGTATATAATGCCTTATATCGTTGTTCCAGGCATCAATGCCGATGGCGAGCTTGAAGACCGTGTTGTTGCCAACGGTGACAAACGCAGGCAGTCGCCAAGCGGCTACAAACAGCATAATTTCATGCAGAAGGTGCGTTATGCCCCCACTGCGGAGTGGAACCTTGAATATGCATTCCACTTCAGCGAGACATCGGAGTATGCACGTTACGACCGTCATCAGCGTATGCGTGGCGGGCTTCCCCGTTACGCCGAGTGGAACTATGGCCCACAGAAGTGGATGATGAACCATCTGCGTGCAGAGCATGCCGGTGGCGGGGCTGTGTATGACTCGTTGCGCGTGAACCTGGC